>OJFK01000031.1_pt1 | contig 53164 bp, 39 predicted proteins | sample 1594101 | NCBI WGS metagenome assembly OJFK01 (sample SAMN05416723, study PRJEB24817) | seawater metagenome | isolation source: Sea water | place: Canada:Atlantic | collected 2013-07
CGAGATTTCTGCCTGTCTCGTGGGCTCGGAGATGTGTATAAGAGACAGGGCTATAAATGATATTGTTGTATGGGCTCTCATAATTAATTTATTCAAGGTTTAAGCGGAGTCAGCCGCTTGTTTTCATTCAGGCTCGGCAGTGTTCTTCCCAGCGTTTGGAGATGCAATCACATAACTTCGCAGAAGTAAACCGGCTCCGGCGGCAACAATCCTCAAAATAAGAAGCAGATGGGGCATCTTCATATCGACAATTAGCCAACGTGGTTGCTGCGGCTATTTTTCACCTGGGTCTTTCGTGTAGGCCCAGCGATCGGAAATGACATCTTCTATCAACACCGAACGAGGTCCCTTCCCGCCTTCGGGAAAACGAAGCCGTAAAATCAGAGGCTTCATGACCCTTGAAAAGTCAATTTCGCTTCCCATCAACTTACGAAAGGAGACAGCAAGATCGCTCTTAGCCGGGAGGTAGCCGAACAAGTACTCCTCGCTATTTCTCGTCGTGAGCTTGAAACAGAGCCACTTCGTTTCATCCTTAAACTCATAGGCGAAATAGTGATCCCTCGCGGCGTAGACGCGAAAGTCCATCGCTTCGGAAGGTCTCGAGTTCACGAGTTCATTGAATTCCATCGGCTGGTAAGCCACCTGTGATTCCCAGTCGATCTTAGGGCCTTCTCCCGTCATCTCCGACATCACTGCGACGGCCTCACTCCCATCAAAAAATTCGACTGTCATCGCAGTGAAGGGAAGGCGATCAAGCGACAAGACAAGGAATTCTGAAACCGATTCATACTTCCGCGGAAGCAACTTATTCCGCGAATAGTATTCTGCCATCAGTGGTTTCACCCTCTTGGGATGCCTGACAAACTGTGATTTTTCTTCCCATGATTCAGCCTCAAAGTATGCCCGCAGCATCTCCTCCAACTCTTCATAGGTTGCCTTGGCGACCACCCGCTGACGCGCTTCCGCGACCTTCCCGATGGGTCCCTCACTCAGAGCCCATGCGTCTGAGTCCTCCGAGCTAGTCTGGGAAGCAGTTTTTGGATTTTCGGCGACGATGAGCTGGTAGGCACCCCAAACAAGAAGGATGGCCATCCCTCCGATAAGGAGGATAAACCAGCCCATGGGCACATTTGAGGTAGAAGCGGTAACAACTTTATCCTCCGCCAACCACTCAAGGTCCATGGGGGCAAGGAGTTCTTCTCCCACCCGATCCTCGTTCAGCACCGTATTCAGAAATTCACGATCCTCTCGAGCCTTGATCCTCCTCGAAAGATCCCTTGGCTTTATCTCCTCTTCTTCCTCCAGACGAACCACTTCTTTTTGGTGATTTTCCTCATCAAGCACACGAAGCACAGGTCCCTGCTCTCCATCATCGGGTTCGACATCCGCAACGGGCTTCTTGAAAGCCAAATCACCTTCAACATCAGCATCGGAATCCACAAATCCCATGAGTTCATCGAACTCCGGTAATTCTTTTATTTCATCTTGATCATCTGCCATTTTAATTGCCGTATCCGCACTTTAAATCTAACGACAAATGGGAATCGACGCAACCCCAGATCCTCGCTACATATCCTGTTCAGGTGGCTAATCCGCGAATTCTTATCCTCACAGCCGGTTTTGGCGATGGTCACAACAGCGCCGCGAAACATCTCGCAGAAGCGCTCGACTCCCATGTCGATGCCTGTGTTGCCGACCCTTGTGACCTCGGGAGCCCCAGAACAAACCGCTTTTTAAGCGGCGCCTACCGGGAAATCACGACTTACACCCCTCGCGTTTGGAAATGGATCTACGATTCAACCGACCGACAGGACTTCACCAAACCCCTCCCCTTTCTCAAGAAAACCGAGGATGCCCTTGGGAAACTGCTGAAGGCATTCCGACCGGATCTCGTGGTCTCGACCTATCCCTTCTATCCCTACCCTCTTGATCGTCATTTCGAAACCCTTCCCAGGGTCCCCATCATCACGGTCGTCACTGACTCGATGAAAGTGAATGCAGCCTGGACTCGATCCCCGTCCGATCACTTCCTTGTCACCGACCCCCATACCGCATCATCTCTTGAGCAAAATGGTGTTTCGGGTGAAAAAATCATCGTTACCGGCTTTCCTGTAAGCTCGCGCTTCGAAGCTCTCCCGCCCGTCAATCAAAGCGCGTCGATCGACCCCTTCCGCGTCCTCTTTTTTCCGACAGCCCGCTCCCCCCACGTAAAGTCGATCATGCGATCCGTTCTCGAGTCTCCCGGTTTACCTACCGAAATCACGGTAGTTCTGGGTAGAAATGTCCGCCGACTCTATCGCCGTGCCCAGGAACTGAAGCAAGAATTTCCCGGACGTGTAAAACTCAAAGGATGGACAAAGCAGGTCCCTGAGTTGCTCAGTAGTCACCACCTTGTCATTGGAAAAGCAGGTGGCGCCACGGTTCATGAGTCAATCGCCGCCCAATGCCCCATGCTCGTGCACCACATCGTGCCCGGACAGGAGGAAGGAAACATCGACCTCCTCGAAAAGCTGGGAATCGGCTCACTTGCCACCGAAGCGAACGAAATAAAATCCGCCATCGCCGGCTTGCTTGCAGATGACGCTGCTCTGTGGCGCGCTCAGAAAGAACGCCTCGCGATCCACGCCCGACCAGCCGCCTCACAAGACGCAGCCGAATTCATCCTCTCCTTATTACCTAAAAAATGACCTTCCTCTTCGATATCGGCAATGTCCTTCTCAATCTACATTTTGAGAGATTTCACGATGCCGTCCTCCCGGCTCACCTCGATGATTTGCCCGAAGCGATGCTCTCTATTAAGGATCCCTATGAGACGGGTGCCATCTCCGATGAGGAATTCGTTTCCCGTTCCCTGAACCTCTTAAAAAGTGACCTCGGTCCTGAAAAGTTCACTTCGGCCTGGCAGGATATTTTTTCTCCGAACAAGCCCATGTGGGAAGTGGCAGAAAAACTGCATGCGGAGGGCCATCGCCTTATTCTCTTCTCAAACACCAACGCCCTGCATGCCGAGAAGTTCCTCGCCGACCACGAAGTCTTCGCTCTCTTTCACCATCATCATTTTTCCCAGGATGTCGGTGCCATCAAACCGCATCCAGATTTCTACCAGGTTGCCATCGATGAATATGACCTGAGTCCCAAAGAGACAATCTACCTTGATGACCTTCCCGAGAACATCGCCACCGGCCGCGACTTTGGATTTCAGAGCTTTCAATACGACCTCAATGACCATGAGGCCTGCCTTAAGTGGCTTAGGGAGCGTCTAGTTTCCAAGATCTAAAGCTCTGGTCCCACGCCAACTCAACAGTCAGCCAAGCAAAGCACCAAAGGTCCGTGCTAACACCATAAGGTATGGGGAGAAGATCCGATCGAACGTAGCCCAAGGCACAGCGAAGTGGCGCCCTGAGAATTATGATTGGCAGCATCATCGGCAAGACAATTAGCGCCTTCCTCCAAGTCGGCCACCCGCAGCGGTCGAGTAGAGTTCAAACTAACGATGCACTTCTTCCCGGCGCTGCTCAAGCGTTCCCTTTGTCACACCCAAACGCTCGATCGCGCCGAGCTGGCTCGCGACATCCCTCGCACTTCTCTCTTTGGCAAAGAAGCGACGATACACGTTCACCAGCCGCTGCGCATCTCCCTCGTCTTCTTCAAGAAGCTCCAATCGGAAGCGCTTGAGGCCAAGTTTTTGAAATCCTTCGACACTTCCCACTCCGGTCTGAGCTCGCCCGTTAAAGAGAGTATTTCGACACCCCACGTCAGCCGTTAAGGTATGGAGCTGGCCCACCCGATCCCGCAGCTGAACATGATGCGTTTCGCAGGGCTTCCCGCAGTCCTTAATACTCGTTCCATTACTCAAGAAGGTGCAGAAAACACAGTGCTCCATATGAAACATCGGCATGTGCTGGTGGACGGTCAATTCCAGCCAATCCGCGGGCGTCTTTTCCAACATCTCGCCCACTTGCCCTTCATTGAGGTCGTAGGAAATGGTGAGGTTTTCAAAGCCTCCGCTCTCCATCAGAAGTTTCGCAGTTAAGGGGTTGGCCACGTTGAGGGAAAAATCCCCAATCAGCCTCAAATTCGAATCTTTGAAGAAGGAAATTGCTCCGAGATTCCGAATGAGAACACCATCAGGTTCGGCCCGTTCGATGATCTTAAAGTAACCCGCCTCGCTCGGTTTTTGAATCCGTGGAGTCGCGAGAAAAATCTTGGCATCCGTCTCGCGAACAAGACCGACCGCATCCTTGTAGAGCCTAAGATCTTCAAAGTCGCAGTAGAGGAATTTTGTCCCGGCAAAAAGAGCCCCTTTCACCTGATCCAAGCTGCGACACAGCACGCGAAGCTCCACTTCTGAGGAAGACTCTTTCGCTTCAGGAAGAAGTCCCTTCAAGACCGGCAGCCCATCACGAACCACCCGCTCTTCCGCAAGAACCTCGACCAATCGCCGACGACAGCGATTCAGTTCCCCCAGAGGAATGATAACCTCACCCTCCAACTCGTTCGTGACCTTCCCGAGAGAAAACCCCGTGCCTCCAAGTCGACTCAGCTGAGCCACCAGAACCTCTTCGCCAAGTGGCCGCTTCTCCGCTTTTTCTAAAAGAGTTTCACTCACTACCTCCTTACCACGGCAGCGCAGAATCAATGGCGCTCCGACCTTCCCTGTGACGGTAATATCGAGAGCGTCTCCCTTTTCGGTAAGCCGTCCCCCCTTCCAGGTCTTGCGGACGGCCGCATCAAGTGTCGGGTCACTCGTCTTCCAAAGACCCTGACCCACTTTCACTCGAGTCCATTCGATCTTTACCCGACGATCAAAGTGCAAGCGATTGCCCTCGATCTTCCATACCATGCCCCCTTGCTCTTGATTGCGATCTTCCCCGGCATCAATCACGAAGCCATTGCCCGAATCGATCGGCACCACAGGATCGGAGACTTCCACCCAGCCTTGTCCTGATGCGGTAATCGCGCCCACGTAAGCACCGCGCTTCTTTCCCCATTTCCCATGAGTCAACAAAGGATGATTGGTCCCTCCCAGCCAGCCAGTCGAAAGCCCGCGGGAAAACATCATTTCTAAAATGTGACGATCCAGCGGAGTGATCTCAACCGCATCAAGCGCCTTGCGATAGACCCGCGTCACCGCTGCGACATATTCCGGACTCTTGAGTCGGCCTTCGATTTTAAAACTCACCACTCCCGCTTCCACGAGATCAGGGATCAAATCAACCGCAGCCAAATCCTGTGGGCTCAAAAGATAGCGAACTTCCCCCATCGGTTTCGTTTCACCATCAACAACCAATTCATACGGCATGCGACACGCTTGGGCACACTCGCCGCGATTTGCCGAACGCTGCCCCAGGCTCTCGGACGTGAGGCACTGACCTGAATAAGCAACGCAAAGAGCTCCGTGCACGAAGACTTCCAGCGGCACATCATTATTCTTGTTCACTCGGTCAATCTCCTGAACGGAAAGCTCACGCGCGAGCACCGCCCGATCCAGCCCGACCAACTCATCGATGAAGGAAAGTCCCTCCGGCGACGTGATCGTCATCTGCGTGGACGCATGAATTTCGATTTCCGGCGCGATCTCTCTCACGAGCTTCGCCGCTCCCAGATCCTGGACAATGACGGCATCCACTCCGGCCCGTGCCATCATCTCGATCTGCGCGACCGCCCCTTCGAGTTCGCTTGGAAACACCAACGTATTGAATGCGACAAATCCCCTGACTCCATGCCGATGAAGAAAATCCATCAACTCGGGAAGGTCGGCCTCCGTAAAATTATCAGCCCGCATGCGCGCATTGAAGCGCGGCATCCCGAAAAAGATGGCGTCGGCACCATTGGCAACCGCGGCACGAGCACAGTCCCAGTTTCCGGCGGGGGCGAGGAGTTCAGTCACTCGTGAAGTCTGTCCTTAGGAACCCTGGGAAGCAAGGTCAGCGAACTCAACGCGTGCCTGAATCTCTACTTCGATCCTTTTTGAACAATAAGATCGGGATAGCTGCCAAGACTCAAATCATCACCCACTGTTTTCTGAAGAGCCTTCATCTTCTTGAGAAGATTCCGGCCCTTTTCAAGATGCTTTCCTTGCTCGATGAGGTCATATTTCTCTTGCGGATCAGCATTGAGATCAAAGAGTCGTGCTGCTTGACCAATCGGGTAAACGATCAGCTTAAAACCGTCATCAGTGATCTGACGTTGGGACAAGCGGTAACCGGTGTAGATGGCATCACGACCTTCAGAGCGCCCTTTCAGAATAGGGATGAAGCTTTGAAACTGCACGTGCTCAGGAACTTCTGCTCCAGCGGCTTCCAGCGAACTTGGAATCACGTCCTGCAAATAAATGGGAGCCGAAATCCTCTGACCGGCTTCGACTTCAGGGCCGGCAATCGCGAAAGGAACCCGGATACTGTGATCATACATGTTCTGCTTTCCTATCAACCCATGGTGACCCACCGAAAGTCCATGGTCCGCCGTGAAAACAATGTAGGTGTTATCGCGCTGCCCGTTCTCTTCGAGTTTCTGAAGAACACGTCCAATCTGCGCGTCAAGATGAGTAATGATGGCATAATATTCTCTACGGTGCGTCTTCACCGCTTGGTAAGTCCGGGGAAAAGGAGCGAGCGCTTCATCTCGGAGATTTTTTCCGGCCTGCATCGCATTACGATGAGGATAGAGCGGTTGGAAATTTTCCGGCACCTTCATCTGATCGATAGGATACATGTCGAGATACTCCTGCGGCGCCTGACGGGGATCATGGGGCGCATTGAAAGCCAAGTAGACGAAGAAGGGCTTATCGATGGTCTTGGCATGATCTAGATAACCAATCGCAGTATCGGCCTCGACCTCGCTCCAGTGCTTGCCCCCTTGCCAAAATCCGCCTTCATTCTTGTCGGTGGCATCCCAAGGATCCGGCTGGCCCACGAGTGGGCGATTGTAGGCGTTCTTCCGATCCCGAGGCATTCCAGGACGAACATCCCCGACATGATCGAAGATCGTATCGGCCGGAATTTTTACATGCCACTTCCCCGTCATATACGTTTCGTAGCCCGCTTTCGAAAGCATCTGTGGCCAGGTCTTCTGGGCCGGCACAAATTCCGTATTCAGAGTTTTTTCCTCGCGATGGGCATACCAGAGCTGACGACCGGTCATGAGCATCGTCCGGCTTGCCACGCAAATCGCGCCATTCCATCCGCCCGGATTGTAAGCATGGGTAAAGGTGGTGCCGCTTTCGAAAAGGCGATCCAGATTGGGCGTCTTGATGTCTTTATTGCCCAGAGTGCCGATGGCCTCATAAGTCATATCATCGGCGAAGATGAAGAGCAGATTCGGCTTATCCGCCGCTGAGAGGTTTAGAGTTAGAAGAAGAGGAAGGACAAACTTCATAAGGGGGAAATGTGTCAGACACCCCGAATTTGAAAATAAATAAAATGCACTACCTCCAGTTCTGGCGGGGATACCTCCCGGCGAGATCCTTTTTCATCTGCTCGTATCCCCTTTCCCAAAATCCCGGAAGATCGGTCGTGGTCTGCCAAGGGCGCTGATTGGGAGCGAGAACCTTGACCACCAGGGGATGGCCGTTCGCGATCAAGGGAGTTTCTTGCACATCATAGAGACGCTGCACCTTTTCCTCAATCCAGGGCTCACTGCCATCGAGATAGTTCACCCGGGTGGAAATGCCGTTGCTGAGTTTGATCTTTTCGGGCGCATAGGCCTCAAGCGATTGCCCCTGGGGCGCCGAGAGCCACTGATGCAAAACGCGCCAAGGATCGCGATCCCGGACTTCTTTAAAGGTCGTCGCCCCCGCACAAATCTGAGCGATCGCCATCTCACGATCCTCTTCGCTAAATCCCGGCAATTCCAATTCAGGCATCGCTGCGCTTAAAAAACGAAGCCTCGCCAACCAGCGGTCCACCTTGTTGTCCCATTTCTTGAGACTCAAATCTCCCGCGATCACCCGCTGCGCGAGAATCTCTCCTGCTAGGTTCGGATCCACATCGCCCCCTTTTTTCTCCTCTAGAACGAGCCCTCGAAACTTCCGTTGTCGCACCGCCATCACGCGACGGGCCACGTCATCAAAAATGGCCCCGTTTTCACCCACCACTTCCCCGGGAAATAGCTCCTCCAACCAGGCCTCATCGATTGCGACGCAGCGAGAAAGCCCCACCACCCGTTCGCGTCCCTCAACCTCCATGATTTCAGCCGCGAGAAAAACAGGGCTCTGCCGCACCGCACTCTTGGCATGCATCTTCCCACGCCGCTTGCCAATGACGTGACACACCGCCGTCCCCGCATCTCTCCGAACGGCAAGCCGGTCCCCAAAAGCCAAAAGCAGCGCTCGGGCACAGTCCTCGCCCCGTTGACGAAAATCCGGGTCCTTCACCCGAATTCCTCGCTTTTCCATGATCTTGACGAATTGTAGGTAGCTCTTCCAGGTCTCACGCGCGCCCCTCGCCAGGACGCCAAGCCCCGTGCACGCTTGGGGAGAAAAATCGACTCGTTGAGCCTCCAAGAGCGCCAACCATTCACCGCCGAAGTCGTTTTTCCACCCCGGCTCTCCCTCTAAATAATCAATCCATTTCGCCCCCCGATCTCCCCGCATGAAGATCCCCTCGCCCGAAATACAAGCCGCCACGAAAAGAACCTCACCCGCGCATCCCAACTCCAGCCCCGCAAGAACGAGCCGGGCCAAACGTGGATGCATCGGAAATCGCGCCATCTCCTCGCCGGCCTTGGTGAGACTCCCGGAAGAGTCGACCGCCCCAAGTCGCTTAAGAAGCTCCTCTGCTTCTTGCTCACGTTCTGGCTCCGGAACATCGAGCCAGCGAAAGTCAGCAATCTTTCGGGTCCCAAGTCGCTTCAAAAAGAGCGCTGCTTCCGCAAGGTCACATCGGCGCACTTCCGGAGTCTCAAAGGCTGCACGCGCCCGATGATCCGCTTCGCTCCAAAGCCGAATGCAGCTTCCCGGACCCGTCCGCCCAGCACGTCCAGCCCGCTGTTCAGCCGCCGCCTGGGAAATCTTCATGATCCGCAAGGAATCAAAGCCTCGGTTCGCATCGTAACTCGACTGCCTCGCGAGACCGGAATCGATCACCACTTTGACCCCCTCAATCGTCACCGAGGTTTCCGCGACATTGGTCGAAAGGATGATCCGCCGTGATTGATCCGCACGAATCGCAGCACGTTGCTTGTCAGGAGCGAGCGCCGAATAAAGCGTTGCAATCTCCCAGCCTCGCATCCACCCCGATTGACTCAGAATCCCTTCACAGCGCCGGATCTCATACATTCCCGGCAAAAAGACGAGAACACGGTCCCCTGGACCCAAATCATCGACCACCCCGCGCAGCGAACGAGCAACACGATCCCAAACCTCACTCCGCGGCTCGGGCCGACGACGCTTCGACACCAGCGCCTCCCCTTGGTGACTCACCTCTACCGGATAAAGCCGTCCCCCCGCCTCAACGACATCACAGGGTTCGAGAAAATCCTTCAACCCTCCGATCTCGAGCGTCGCCGACATCACCACCACCCGCAGATCCGGGCGCAGCGATTCCTGGAGATCAAGGACCCGACCAAGCGCCAGATCCGATGCCAAACGCCGTTCGTGAAACTCATCGAAAATCACCGCCCCCACCCCCGATAACTCCGGATCATCCAAAAGCATGCGCTGAAGGACGCCATCGGTCATATAAATGATCTCGGTATTTCGATTGAAACGGCTGTCAAAGCGCACCGCGTAGCCCACCCCTTCGCCACAGCGCGTCCCCTCGCATTTTGCGACATACTCCGCGAGCAAGCGCGCCGCCATTCTTCGGGGCTGCACCACCAAAACTCTCCCGTCCACCTCCCCCCGAACCATCGGCGGCACGGTCGTCGATTTCCCGGACCCCGTGGGGGCTTTCAGCAAAAGGCGACCTGACTTCGCCTTCACCGCAGCCCTAATCTCTTTTTCCACCTCGTGCACTGGCAATCTCACGCGAGGAGAAAAGCATCAGGATAAGATTGGAGCGAGGTGAGAATTTCTGAAATGTTGCCAAGAGATCTACCGTTTCATCCCTTGCAAGCCCGGCTATTCCCCATTAACTTACAAACATGAACATTCATATCGCCTTCCTCGGCTCACTTGGAACCCAAGAGATGGTTCTCATCTTCTTGATTCTTCTCCTTCTCTTCGGTGCCAAGAAACTCCCTCAACTCGCGCGCGGTGTGGGTAAGAGTGTCGGTGAATTCCGGAAAGCCCGTGAAGAATTCGAGGACGAAATCCGCAAGGGTTCTGAGGATCTCGACAAAGAGGAGGCCGCTAAAAAGGCCAACGACATCGACGTCAAAGACGCCAAAGGAAAAGAACCCCGTGACAGCTGATGCTCTCTTCACTGAAATCGACTTTCAAAAGCGCTCCGTTGATTCTCCTCGGGGCGTTTTTCTTGTGCACTTCGTGTAAAAAAATCGAGCCCACTTCCCTCGAAATCTCCGAGTCCAAGGTTGAACCCAAGATCACGACAACCACTACCAAAGAAAAAGCTCCCTCGAAGCCTCAGAAAGCGGAAGCAGACGAACCTGCTCCCGAAACCCCGGGCATTCGCTTTCTCAGCTACAACCTGAAGAACTACCTCACCATGTCCCGCTATTTAAAAGGCGGCAAAAAAGAGGACCGCAGCAAGCCTGAAGAAGAAATCGACGCTCTTATCAAAATCATCGTTTCTGAAAAACCCGACATTCTAGGTGTCTGCGAAATCGGAACCATCGATGACCTTCGCGACCTCCAGTCTCGCCTCAAGAAGGCTGGGCTCGACCTCCCCCATCTCGAGCATGCCGGCGGAAAAGACCCAACTCGCCGTCTCGGAATCCTTTCCGACTTTCCCATCATCGCTCGCAACTCGCAAGAGACTCTTCCATATACCCTTGATGGAAATGAAATGTTCATGAGTCGAGGAATCCTTGATGCCACCATCGAACTCCCCAGAGGCCCCACTCACTTCATCGGCGTCCATCTGAAGTCGAAGCGTGAAGTTCCGGACGCCGACCAAGCTCTCATGCGTCTCAATGAAGCCCAGCTCCTCAAAAAGCATTGCAATGCCATCATCGCCAAAAATGCCGATGCCCGCATCATCGTTTACGGCGATATGAATGAGACCAAGGGAGAAGCTCCCATCAAATCCATCCGGGGACAAAGAAGCACAAAGAGCTACCTCGACGACGTCTGGGCCAAGGACTCCCGCGCTGAGTTCTGGACCCACTACTGGAAGTATCAAGATCAGTATGCCCGCTTCGACTACGTCTTCTTCTCACAGGCCATGAAGCCCGAGATGGATTTCAAAGGCTGCTACATCGTCGACCCCGTCGATTTCTACGACGCCTCGGACCACCGGGCCATCATGGTGAAGATCGTCCGCTAGAATGCTGTAACCTTTTCATCGTCCCCGGCGTACTCCCGGTGATTATGAAGACTCTTTTCCTGCTCTCCTGCCTCGCCGCGCCTCTCCTCCAAGCAGGCCAATTCGACTCGGCCCGCGTCCCCGAAAGCGCCGAATGTTACCTCCATCTCGACCTCGAAGAAATCCGCGAAAGCAAATTCGGCAAAGTCATCATCAGCGAAGTCACCGCTCATTTCCCCAATACCAATCGAGAGGAATCGTCGAACTCTCACCGAGACACCCGAAATACCTCAATCACAATTCATTTCGAACCGAGATGAAAATCCAAACCAGGTTACGGGTTGGGCGAGTGCCCAGAAGGACTTTGCGAAGCTACCCTGCGGAACCGCTATTTTGCAGAATCGGAATTCAACCAGGCGAGGAGGTCCGCCATGGCCTGAAGATCGAGGGCGGCCTCGAAGCCAACTGGCATGAGGGAGGTGCCCGTTTTTGTGAAAGAGCGGATCTCTGAACGGAGGATGGGGTGGTCGATCCCGCCGGGGAGGCGGAAGGTGAGATTATTGGCGGTTTCGGAAGCAATGATCCCAGTCAAAGACTCCCCTTTCTTTGTGGTGACGGTGTGGGCGGCGTAGCGGGCCTCTATCACGGCGGCGGGATCGAGGATCGCACCGAGAAGCCAATCGGATGGTTTTCCACGCACCAATTCGAGATCGGGACCGAGTTGCTTTCCCTCTCCCTGATAGCGGTGACAAATGGCGCAATTTCTTTGGAAGTGGGCTTGGCCACGTTTGGAATCACCCTTCGTTTTTGTAATGTCTGCATACCGCGCGATGACTTTGGCGCGGTCGCCCGTGCTTGGTTGGATAAGGAATTTCGGTATCGGGATCTTCAGTTCTTCGGATTTATTCAAGGTGGCGAATAAGTCGCTTTCGGGTCGGAGCGACGACATCACGGCGGCGCGGATCCAATCGTCTTTGGCGTCGCGGGTGACAATCCGAAACAAGATCGGGGTGTTTCTTTCTGAGGGCCATGCGCCGAGAGTGAAAGCGGCTTGGAGGCGGACGCGTGGGTCGCCGTCGTGTGCGAGGCCGGAAACCGCGGCGAAAAGTTGTTCGTGGCCGGCTTTCGCGAAAGGTTCGCTTTGCCGGAGGGCTTCGATGCGAATGCCTGAATGAGGATCTGCCAGCGAATTCAGCAACGAGGACGATTTTAGTTTTCCTAACATGCCCAAGGTGGCGAGCGCCTGGACGCGGACGACGGGGCGATGGCGGAGAGCTAAGAAGGATTCAAGTTGGGAGATTTGCTCTTCGTCGAAATCCCTTCCTAACAAGAGGCGTTGGGCGGTATCCCGCTGCCAGCCGCTCGAGCTATCGAGGGAGTCAATAAGCTCCCAGGTGGTCATTTTAGAGAGATCGGGAACGGGGCGGCGGGGATTCCCGTTTTTTTTCTTTCGGCTGATGCGGTAGATGCGCCCTTTGTCCGAGCCAGCACGGATGTCGAGGCGGGCCTGGGTTTCGGGGGAAATCCATTCGGGATGTTCGATGACGAAGCGGTAAAAATCAGCGAAGTAGAGCGCACCATCGGGTCCGGTGCGGATGGTCGTGGGGCGGAACCAAGGGTCGGTGGAAGCAAGGAATTCGGTTTGCTCTTCGCCCGCCGCCCGGTCGCTTTTGAAGCCTGAGCCATGGGGTTCCAACACTTCCCGGTGGATGCAGTTGTGGACGGGTTCGGAGATGAAGACGCTGGTGGCGAAGTCCGCGCCGAAGAGGTCATCGCGGTAGGGCGACGGGCTGCAGGCGCTCGTGACGTGGTTGAGTGACCAAGGTTGATTAGGGCGCTGGGCAGGGGCGCTGGCAGGGAAGACACGGGTGGAGTTTTCGGAGTTGGCGAGGACGCGCTTCGGGCTTTTGACGGCGAGCTTGGGATTGCGGCGAAGGTAGCGTTCGGGAAGACCGATATGCCAAAGCCAGGTAGGGTTGTTGTTGCCGAACCAGTTGCCAAAATCATCCCGGCGGCGGTTGAACTGGGATTGGGAGGAGACCGTTTCGATCTCACCGGTGCCCGGTCGAATGCGGACGTCGCGCCCAGAAATATCGACAACCGTCCCGGTTTTTTTTGATTTTACGAGACCGCCGCTATCGCCATTGGCAACATGGATCCAGCCGTCCAATCCCCATTCGAAACCATTGACGCGATGCTGCTGGTTCCCGGGTGAAAATCCCGTGAATAGGACCTCCTTTTTGTCGGCGCGACCATCGCCATCGGTGTCTTCGGCGTAAAGAATATCGGGGGCGGTGGAGATGAGGACGCCGTTTCGCCAAGGCATGACACCGGTGGGAAAGGGGATGCCATCAAGGAAGACGGTGGCGGTTTCGTAGCGACCGTCGGCATCGTGATCCTCTAGTAATTTCACCACGCCTCCGGGCTTCCCTTGGCCATCGATGCCAGAAGGATAGTCGCGCATCTCGACGACCCAAAGTCGGCCATCGGCACCCCATTGGAAAGAGGCGGGATCGACGACCTGAGGCTCGGCGGCTGCGAGTTCGATCTCAAAGCCCTCGGGTAGACGGAACGTCCCGAGCGCGTCGTCTGGTGACAGAGGTGGTGCCGTTTCAAAGGCAAGGAGACTTGTGAGCGAGATACGGGATTGCTCCTTATTGGACGCGGTGACGAACAGAGCATCCTCTTTGATCCGAAGGTCCGCACCGCGCAGGGATGGCGGTTCACCTGCCGAGCCGGTTCTTTTACCGGAGCGGACGGGCTGCGACCATCCCTTCGTCCAACCGAGATCCGGTCTGACCTTGGTCGACCAGAGCGCGATCTGAAATTGAGTTTCGTCCGAGAAAAGAAGGTCTTCGAAGCCGTCGCCATTGAGATCGAGAAAGTGGAGGGAGCCGGCATCGATGGCGGAAAAGGGGATGCCCGCCGGGAGTTGGAAATCGGAGTCTTTCCAGGTTTTTGATTTCCTGTCGGAAGACTCGATGACAGCTTTACCCTCGCGTTGCACAAAGCGTTCTTCAGTGCCGTCGCGATCGAAATCGCTCGCTGCAGCCGATACCGAGAACAGCGTGAAGATGAGTGCGGATCTCACTTTGGTTGGGAGAGTTTCTTAATGATGTTTTTGGTCATTCGTTCGACGACAGGATCTCCGCCTCTGAGGCCGTGCGCCCAATCGGTGGTCCCGGTGGTGACGACGGTGCCGCCGCGTTCGTAGGTACCAAGGACGGCGTTGCCCTCGCGGCCGTTCTCCCATTTGTCGTACCATTGACAATCGTCTGGGTGCCAGCGTGCGGGGGCGGTCGCGAGGATTTGGAAGTTCTTAGGGGTTCCATCACGGTGGGTCGGGAAAGGGAGTTTGTCGCGCCATTCGATTTCGCAGCCGTCGCATTCGTAGCCGACGACGGTGTGCTTTCCTCCGATGGCGTCGTTGGGTTTGATCCCAGTCCCCTCGAAGATCCAATGGTCGGTGCGGTGGGCCGTGAAGGCGCCGGACCCATCCATGTATTGGCCGTGGCTTTTGTGGTAGCCGCCCCACAGGAAGCCGACTCCCGTGAGGGTGTTCTCGGGGCGCCCGATGAGGGAGTGGCTCCAGAGCGACGAGAGCAGTGCGTATTCTTTCCGGGCGCCGTAAACCGGATCCGAATGGTAATTTTGTTTCCAACAGGTGAGGGCGCTGCCGTCGTCTTCACTGCGGACTTGCCAGCAGCAGGTGTTTCCGCTGAGGAAGGCCACGTTGCCACCTTCGCCGATGAAGGCTTCGAGGTTGTCGCGCATCGGAGCAGACCAATATTCGTCGTGGCCCACGCTAATGACGAGTTGGCGACTTTTGAGGACGTCGGGGTGGAATTCGAGATCACTGTTGGCGGCGTAAGCGAGCGGGATCCCGTTGTTCTCGGCCCAGGTCACGAACACCTGTTCCCACTTACTGAAAAAGCTGGAGGGCGGGCGGTGGAAGGAGACGCGGTGTCCCTGGTTTTTGCCGAGGCCATTGTAGGCGTAGAGGCTGAAGCCGCCCCAGTTATTGTAGGCGTTGTAGGTGTTGGTGGCGAGTTCGAGCAGGATGGGAGCGGGCTCGAGCGCGTCTGGAGATTCCCGGAGGACGAAGTAGCACGAGCTTTTCGACTCACCCGCGCTGAGGGTGACGTGGTAGTAGCCGGAATCCCAATCGGCGGGAATGGGAACCTTGAGGGAGACGGGCCATCCGCAGCCGTAGGAGGAGGCATTTTCAGGAGTTGGGTGTTTGGCACCGGGGATCGCATCCTTTTTGAGAACGGATTCGGATTTGGCGCCGAGGCGGGCAATTTCGAAAGAAAATGTCGGGGCGGCGGTGGAGACGTGCAGGGTTAATTCTTCACCGGGAGCATAACTGACCCTTCCGGTATAGCCTTCGACGGAATTCGCACGGAGAGACGTGGGCAAGGTGATAACGGCGAGGAAGATATGCAGGTATTTCCTGGCGAACCCCTTTATAATTCCTCGACTCCCTCGATGTATCTGAGGCCGGGTAAGACGGGGAGAAAGAGCGCAAATTTGGGACATTGATCTGAATGGATCGGAGATGATAGGCCTCTTCAAGATTAAAGTTAACCTGGGAGCATGGAACCAAAGTGGATCAGGGGGCCATCGGCCCTTTTGAAAATCCGTGTGCTCCCGGGGTCAAGGAGGAGCTACTCGCCCGTTCCGCCAGTCCAGTTCTTGGTTTGGAATGGAGAGGCCGGAAGTCCTTCGGTGTTGACGAGGTTTGGATTCGCTGAGCGGTGCCATCCGAAGCGAACTTGCTTGGGAGACTTGACGCCCTCTGCTGAGACTAGCACGGAGTTATCCGAGATGACGGCAGTTGCCGGGACGAAATTACCGTCTGCTCCGGCGACCTGAAATTCACTAAGCGGCTTTTTGTCACTGGATTTCAGGCCTTTGGCTGTGTGGGCAAACTCGAGGCGGATTTTGCTGCCTTCGGCCTTCATCCCTTTGTAAAGCGGGCCTGAAACGATGACGTCTTTTTTGCCATAGTCTCTGGCGAGAGACCAACGAGCGAGGCGGGCGCCGACATCGTGTTTGTTACGGGGATGGATATCTCCGATGTTGTCGACGAGATCTGTCGTTACCACCATGCCGGTGTTTGGAATTTTGAGGGTGGCGCACTGGGCTTCCCAGAGTGCGGGAAGTTCGCCATCGGCGTATCGGGTGTTCCCCCACGGCGCGATTTGGACGAAGTAAAAGGGCATGTCCTTGTTCTCGAAAACTCTCCGCCAACCTTCGATGAGGTCTTTCATTTTTCCGGTGTAGGAAAGGCCATTCTTATTAATGACATTGGTTTCGCCCTGATACCAGATTGTGCCACGAACGCCGAACTGAGTGATTGGGGCAATCATACCATTATACATTTCTCCGGATGATTTTTCGCCGACGATCCAGGGCTCGATGGGAGAGCCTCCCCAAGAGCTGTTGATGAGACCGATGGGAATCTCGCTTTCCTCATGAAGACGTCGCCCGAACTGGTAAAGAACAGCCGAAAAATTCGGAACGTTTGCGGAGTTACAGGTCTTCCAGGTGGCCTTCACATCGGTGGTTGGGGCGTTTGCTTTCACCTTGGGGATGTGGAATAAGCGAATCTTATCGTGGTTGGCCTTCGCGATGAATTCATTACTTTGTGCCGATCCTTTAAGAGACCATTCCATGTTGGACTGCCCGGAGCCGATCCAGACATCACCAATCAGGACGTCCTCAATGACGATTTCATTCGTCCCAGAGATTTTTAGCTGATGGGGTTTTCCTCCGTCATCCTTCATCGCGGGGATTTCGACGGCCCATTGACCCTCGCCGTCGGCAGTCGTTTTGGAGGTCGATCCTCCGATAGAAACCACGACCTTTTCTCCGGGATCGGCAGAACCCCAGACCTTGAGGGGAGAGTCTCTCTGGAGAACCATGTGGCTGTTGAAAACAGCGGGCATTTTAACTTCGCAACTTGCGAGTGTGGGGAAGGTCGCAGCAGCAATCAGGGTGAATTTTCTTGTGAGGTTCATTTGCTATTTCTTTTGAGTTTCAAATATCATGGGCAGTTCGCCCTCAGTAATAAAGGCGTTAGTTCCACTCAGGGGGACTTAATGAGCTCGATCAATCGGGTGCGAGCGCTGGCGGGCCTCTTAAAATCAGCCATCTCCTCAGACATTGACTTCAAGAACCTTATCTTGCCGTCCCGGTCATGCGGATCTTTTGTGATTTCCTGCAAGGGTTTGATAATTCTAGAGATTCAAGCGTTCTGAATTGACGCCAGCTGCTCTGCCACTGAGTTTCGATAGGTGATGTCCAAAATCCTACTGAGTGCCTTTCTTGCTCCACTTTCCTGTTTGTCGCAGTCGCTGGCTGCAGGAGAGCACGCTCCGCTGGTGGTCGCCCACCGTGGTGCCTCGCATGCTGCCCCAGAAAACACCCTGGCGGCCTTCAAGCTGGCATGGAAGGAGGGCGCCGATGCGATCGAGGGTGACTTTTTTCTAACTAAGGATCAAAAAATTGTCTGCACGCATGACCGGACCACCCAACGATTAAATAAGGAGAAGCTGAACCTCGACGTGGCGAAGTCGACTTTGGCAGAATTGCGCGCCCTGGATGTCGGTTCGTGGAAAAATGAAAAATGGAAGGGCGAACGGATGCCGACCTTGGCAGAGGTGATGGAAACAGTGCCAGACGGAAAAAAAATCTACATCGAAGTGAAATGTGGAGCCCAAATCATTCCCTTTTTGAAGACTGCGATCGAGGAGAGCGAATTGGAGCCGGAGCAGATCGTGATCATCAGTTTTCAAAAGGCGGTGATCCTGAATGCGAAGATTGCCATGCCGATGCTAAAGGCCTGCTGGTTGTGCTCCTTCAAGCGGGAAAAGAAGACGGGCGAGATTAAGCCAACCGAAGCAGAGGTGATGAAATCTCTGAACTCGGTAAGAGCGGATGGTTTAAGTTGCGGTGACCACAGCTCGCTCACGTCAGTATTTCTCAACCGCGTGCGGGCGGCAGGCTACGAGACGCACTGCTGGACAGTGGACAATCCCAAGCGGGCGGAGGAGCTGGCCAAATTGGGCATGCACTCGATCACGACGAATCGGCCAGCGTTGATTCGGGAAGGGCTGAGCACGACCGAGACTCCGTAGTCAGAAGCCACCCCCTTCCTTCCAGCCAGACAACAGTTTCCAGAAGAACATCCGAAACCGCCCCAACATCAGCAGGCATCGCACATCGGACTTTAATTAAATCTTCCACTTGTCACGGTAGGAACGGCCAAGCCACTCAAGTGGATGTTTTGAGCCCTTCGCAAAAGTGTTCTTGATGGGATCCCACGTAATATCCGCGTGATGTTGGTAGGCCAGATTCATGAGATGGGCGACATTGATGGATCGGGACCCGATGATAGCGCTCGTAATAGGCTGCTTGCGTGACTTGATGCAGTCGAGAAAGTCTCTCACATGACCCGGTGAGCGATAGAGCTTCACCTTGGAATCCTTCAAGTAAGCCTCTTCAGCTTTGTCGATTTCGGCTCCCAGTTTCCCTCCCTTTTTGAGGAAAGAGGACACATCCTTACCGTCCACTTTTAAAGCAAACCGACCTCGCGTGACCTGGATCTCACCGTCAGCTCCAACAAGATGAACCCCAATCCCCTGTCCATGGGTGATGGTTATATCGTCGTAGACAACCGCCGCCCCTTTTTCATCACCCTGCTTCCCAGGAGGCTTGACCGCGGTTGGTCCTGACTCGTCCTTCCCAAGCGCCCACTGGACGATATCGAGATGATGAGCGCCCCAATCCGTAATCAATCCTCCGCCATACTCGGTATACATCCGCCACATCGGGTAGTGTGAATGAACACCCCTCGGGGCCAAAATTGAATTGTAAGCGCGCGCCGGCCCCAACCAAAAGTCCCAGTCAAGTCCCGGCTCCGCTTTTTCTTCAGGGAGATCGCACGGTTTCCCCGGACCTCCGAAGTTCACAAAGCCATGATCGATCTTTCCAATCACGCCATTGCGAGCCAGTTCGCAAGCCACCCGAAATTCACGAGACGATCGTTGTTGGGATCCCGTCTGCACAATCCGACCGCTCTTCTGAACCGCCTCCATCAGAAGCACTGATTCACGAATGTTGTGGGTAAGAGGCTTCTCCGCATAGACATCCTTCCCATTCTCGATCGCCGAGAGAATTTGGATCGTATGCCAATGGTCCGGAGTCACAACAACCACCACATCAATGGCCGGATCAGTGGTGATTTTCCGGAAGTCCGTATGGGCCGCACAATCGTTGTTCTTATAGTGGGCATCGACTTTCTTTTTGGCGTCTTCACGGCGATTGGTATCGACGTCACAAACCGCCACGATCTTCACCTCCGGTTGTCTGAGAAACTCTCGAATCAGGCCCTGGGCACGCTTTCCCATTCCAATAAAGCCCACATTCACCTTTCCGTTTGCCTCTGCACCCCAGACATTTGAAGGCAAAACGAATGGAGCTCCAAAGAGCGCGGATTTTTTCAAGAGACTTCGACGATTCATAATCGTCGACACAAAATACCCCATCACAAATCCCTCTCTTTCGATATTTCCAAGGAAAGCTCTTATCCTGCTCGCCGCCATCGGGCCCAGCAAAAAACAAAGGACCCGAACGTCACCCCGATCTCGCCGGAACTCCGCGAGAGCTTCGACCTCAAGCCCTTCAAATGGTCGCAAGTTCTCCCCTTCTCCGGCATGATCCGCCGCCTACTCGCGGTGATTAAAAGATGAAGATTCCATCGAGAGCTATAGTGAAGTATGCTCACGACCATCTGATGAAAATAAACACCAGTCTTCTTCTCGTCGCGGCTGCTTTTTTTGCGGTCGGAATGTCGGTGAATCGCATCATCTTTTCACCCGGCGTGGAGAGTGTTCCGGCCAAGGACGGAGCGACTCGTCCGCGAACCGTCGATTCGTCGAGGAATCGCCCGATGGCCTCCCAGTCCGGCCGCAGCGACTCGGAGCAAGGGGCTGAGGAATCACGTAACGAGGGAAATGATGGCTCTCCAGGTTCGCTAAGGCAGACCCTAGAGTTACTGGAGCGGGGTGGTCGCATGGATGCTGGGATCGCGAAACATCTTTTAGAGCTGGCTCCGGCTGGCCGGGAGCGTCGACGCACCCTTGAACATCTCGCCCACCTCTGGGGAAGGCGGGATGGCGTGGCTGCCGCCGAGTGGGCCAACAGTTTGGAAGGAATTAACCGTCGGCGAGCCTTGGATAGCGCCCTGCATGGTTGGTCGGAAGAAGACCCCGTCGGCGCCGCCCAATACGTCGGTCAACTGCCAATCTCCGAGAAGAGCCTGCACCTCGTGCACGCCATGGCTCACCGGTGGGCGGAACGCGATCTGAATGCGGCGATGGAGTGGGGGGCGGCGCAAACCGATCCGGCCAAACGCGAGCGGGCGATCGGCGGAGTAGTCAGTTCCTGGTCCGACTCTGATCCCGCCGCGGCAGCAAACTTTGCCTCATCGATCGAAAACAATTTTGAACGGAACCGGGTCCTGGAGGTGGCGGCCCGGCGCTGGGCCAACCAGGACACCGCTGCAGCGATGGAGTGGGCCCAAGAATTACAAAGTGCAGATCGTCAGCGCGCCACCGAATCGATCCTGCGTGAGGTAGCGGAATACGATCCGGGGCGGGCCGCCACGATGTACGAAAAACTTACCGCGGCCCTCCCACAGAAGTCGCAGACAGCCCACGAATACCGGCGCATGGCCGAGGAAATTGCCTCGGTCTGGTCATCGAACAATCCGCAGGAGGCCGCCAACTGGGCGATGGGACTACCGGAATCGGGGGAGGTGCGGCGCGCCGCAGTCGGAAACGTCACCGAACATTGGCTGCGGATCGATAGCATGGCAGCCGGCGAATGGATCCTAGAGCTTCCCAAGGGCAATGTTCGAGACGCAGCGTCCGAGCGCGTGGTTCATTCCACTGTCCAGAGTGACCCCGCCACTGCCTTCGAATGGGCGAACAGTCTTAGCGACGAGGGGCACAGTACCGGTCTGATGCGGGAAGTCCTTCACCGGTGGAACTCCACCGACCCGGCCTTGGCGCGCGCCGCCCTCGACACCGCGAGTATCTCGTCCGAGCAACGTCGCGAACTCAATGAAATGTTTGGCGGAGGGGCAGACCCGTCTCCCGTGGAACCGAACGGCCAGGAATCCGAGTAGGGGAAGAAACATCTTCACCCCCTTTCTCCCCCTCTCCGCTCCCTTCAACGACGCCCTCAAGCGATCAACCCCAAAAGCAATTTCCTAGCAGGAATCGAAGACCATTTTTTTTCGATGGAAGAAGACCTTATTTTTGCTCGTTTCCAAATCAGTCGAACACGCCTAGTCTCCGCCACTCATTTCCATAGTCGCTGCATGAAACCTCTTTATATCGCTCTCTTTAGTATTTCTACTGCCTGCTCCGACATCATTGCCGAGTGGAGTCCCAATAAATCCCAGATTGAGAATCAAACTCTCAAAGCCAGCGAAACGCCCGAATTCGATACCAACGGCAACCTCATTTTTTCCAACAAACAGCACCTCATTCTACCCGAGGACTCTGCCAAGAAACTCCCCTTAAATAACTTCGCCGTCGAAGCTCGCGTCCGTATCGACCAACCGCAACGATGGGGTGGAATTGTTAGCTACAGCCAAGACAATGGTCAATACGAGAGAGGCTGGATTCTCGGATTCAATGGAGATCATTTCTCTTTCCGGCTTTCAACCGGAGGCCTCCTGCTCGAAGCCGCTGCCCCCCAATCCTTCGAACCAGGCCACTGGGCACACCTCCTCGGCACTTACGATGGCAAAAAGATTCGACTCTATGTCAATGGAGTCCTCGCTTCCTCCCGAACAGCCTCCGGACCGGTCGTATTTCCGGATATCCCTACCCCTTTCGTCATTGGAGCTTATAAGGACAAGGATGAATTCTATCCCATCAACGGACGAATTTCTTCGATTCGCATCCTCGACTCCCTCCCCACTCAAAAGGAGCTCGCTGACATCGCCAAAAAATCCGCAGGTGTTTCCTTCTCCGTCCGACCTGCGGTCCGCTTCCTCTCCCCGGGCAAGGCTCTCCTCAATTGGGAAGCGAGCCACCCGGGCAAAGCCATTGTCGCTTACGGCCCAACTCGCAAACTCGGTGCCGTCATCGAATCCACTTCGGAAAACCTGCGTCACGAACTCATTCTCGAGAATCTTCAACCACACACCCGCTATTCCTATCGCATCAGTTCTGAGACCGACGACGGCCCCAAATTCAGCCCCATTTACGAATTCGACACCGGGATGAACTACATGCCCAACAATCTCGTTGCCGATAAAAATCACCCTGCCGCCACCTCCTACCTTGCCGACCTCCCTGTTCAACCTGGCTTCGCCGTCGTTGTCGGCCTGTCGGACGGAGCCCTAACCAAAGCCCTCGCCGCACAGAGTCTCCTCAACGTCACCGCCTTTGACGACGACCTCGATCGCGTGAACAAACTCCGAAAAGAACTCTACACCGAAGGACTCCACGGAACCCGTATCACTCTTATTCATCTTCCTGACCTTAAGAAAATCCCCCTCACCTCATGCGTTGGCAATCTCGTCTGCACAGAACGCACCACCCTCCCTTGCCCAGCCTCCGAACTGGCACGTCTCACCCGGCCCAACGGCGGACGCACCGCACTCCCCAACGGCACCGTGACATCACGCGACCCCATCCCCGGTTCGGGAGAATGGACCCATCAATACGGCCCTCCTTCCAACACCGCATACACCGGTGAGCGGCTTGGAGGCAGCCAGGCTTCCGGAGATCTCGAGCTTCAATGGATCGGCCGGCCCGGAGCCAACTTTGGAATCGATCGACAACCTCGAATGTCAGCTCCCCTCGCCTCCAATGGTCGACTCTTCCACCAAGGGCTCAACCGAATCATGACACTCGATGCCTTCAATGGCCAAATTCTTTGGGGCATGGAAATCCCTGATCTCCGTCGCGTCAATATTCCTCACGACTGCGCCAACTGGTGCGCCGATGAAAACTATCTTTACGTCGCAATCAAAGACCTCCTTTGGGTGCTCGACGGGTCCACGGGAAAGCGTATCACGACCTTGAAACTCAATGACGATCATCGCGACAGTCACGAATGGGGATACATCGCCCAGGAAGGCGATGCCGTCATCGGCTCCTCCGTTCGTCTGGGTGCCGAATTTAAAAAATACTTCGGCGATGCATGGTATGACAAAGTCGGCCGCGACTCAGACACCGCCAACGTCCTCAGCGATAACATCGCTGGCTACTCTAAATCCGATTGGAAAGGCCGCTGGTCTTATGGTCGTGGACTCATCATCAATCCCACCATTTCTCTTTCCGATGGAAAGCTCTGCTTTCTCGAATGCCGCAACCCGGATTTGAAAAATGACACCTCCGGACGCGAAGCCACCAAAGATCTCTGGAAGGACATTTACACCGTCTGCCTCAATGCGAACACCGGAAAAATCATCTGGGAAAAACCATTCCCTAAGACCCTTCTGAAGACGGAAGAAAGAGGCTTCATCCAGGTTTCCTATGGCGCTATGACGAGCGAAGGGTTTCTTGTCACTCTTTCCGAGGGCGACACGACCGAACAAGGAAAACCGACCGGAAAAGGAATCTTCAGCTATCACTATTTCGACCTCGCTAACGGAGGTTTGAATTTCCAATCCCAAACCGCTTGGAGAGCCAATCACCACGGGGCCCACATCTCTCACCCGGTTGTCTATGAAGACAAAGTCTACACCGACCCCACTGGAATCTCCCTCCCCGATGGCAAACCCCTGGATCACAAGTTTGGTCCACGGGAGGGCTGTTCCGCTGTCGTAGGAACCAGCTACGGCCTCCTCTTGAGAGGGATCGATCGCTGTCTCACTTTCTGGTCTCATGACGAAAAAAAGCCCACGCACTGGCCACGTCTCCGCCCATCGTGTTGGCTCAGCTTCCTCCCTTCCCAGGGCCTGTTTCTCGTTCCGGAAGGCGGTGGCGGATGCTCCTGCGGTGGATGGATGGAAACCTCCCTCGCCTTTATTCCGAGAAACGACTCCGGCATCCCAGTCCAAAAGAAGTCAAAAGAATCTAAAAAATAAATATTGTGATGCACTCGACTCTCATTCTCCTCGTCCTTTGCACAGCGGCCTCCGCCAGCCCCTGGCCAACCTACCGGTATGACAATCGCCGAAGCGGTGTCTCTCCCGACACCCTCGCTCTCCCTCTCGACGAAGCGTGGACTCACGATGGCGGCGCGCCCCAACAAGCATGGACCGGCCCCGCAAAGTGGGATGCCTATTCCTCAAACGAAGGCCTGCAATCAATGCGCAACTTCGATCCCTGCCACTTCACCACTGCCAATCACGGACTCATCTACTTCGGCTCCTCCGCGGACAATGCCGCCCACTGTCTGGACGCCAAAACAGGAGAAGAAAAATGGCTTCACTTCACCAATTCCTCCGTCCGCTTTCCACCCACCATCGAGGGTGATAAAGCTTGGTTTGGATCCGACGATGGATTCGTTTACTGCGCCGACGCCCATACGGGGAAGCCTCTTTGGAAAAAGCGTGCCGCTCCCAGCAACCGACTCATTCCTAGCAACGGAAAACTCATTTCCCCTTGGCCCGTGCGCACCGGCGTCACCGTCGAAAACGGGCGGGCGTGGTTCGCGGCATCTCTCGTCCCATGGAAGACATCCTATCTCTGGTGCATCGACTCGAACTCCGCCGAAGTAGCTTACGTCACCGAACATCAGGAAGTCACGTTGCAAGGTGCAATCCTGGCTGGAGGATCCCGTCTCTACATCCCACAAGGACGTGCCGCGCCGATCGCACTCGACCAGGAAAACGGCAAGCTCACCGGCCAGATTGGACAAGCAGGCGGCGTCTTCTGCCTTCTCACCGAAGACAACCAACTTATTGCCGGGCCACCTACTCAGAAAGAACGTGATGAACAAATCCGCATCGCTGATACCACATCAGGGAAACGACTCACTACCTTCAACAACACCAACCGTGTTGTGGTCACAAAAGGAAAAGCCTTTCTACACTCCAACGACAAACTCCAGTGCCTCGATCTTGCCCGCAAAGGAAAACTCGAAACAACCATTGCCCTTGAACAGGCAGCACTGAAAAAGCTCGATCCAAAGATCGAGGAACAAAAACCCGAGATCGAAAAACTCAAAAATTCCATCAGCCAATCACGCGCAGACCTCGGCAAGTGCCTTCTTTGGGAAATCGTTCACCCTACTCCTGTCGAACTCATCATCGCCGGGGATCAGCTCATTGCCGGCCTGAATAACGAAGTGATTATTTTCGAGGCCTCCACAGGAAAGCAACTTTGGAAGGCTCCGGTAAAAGGCAAAGCATACGGACTTACGCCGGCCGAAGGACGGCTCATAGTCTCCACCGACCTTGGGCACATCCACACCTTTGCTCCCAAGCCGTGAAACGACGATTCCTCCTTCTTTGCATCGCGACCCAAGCGATTGCCTGCCAGGTCCCGGTCTTTCGATACGCTCTCGAGCGCTGGGAAGCCGACACCTTTCGTCTCCAACTGATCACCAGGGGCGATCCACCATCAGACCTCCAAACGATCCCCGAATATCTCAACCTCGAGTTCGAAACCCTCGATCTCGACACGCTTACCCCTGTTCAACAACTTTCCATCGTCGGACTCGAAAAGATCTCCGAGTATCCGTCCTTCCTCCTTCATCCCCCTGACAGCTGGGAAAATCCGGAGCCCCTTGTTTTTCAAGGAACCAGTTCAGCCCTTCAAAGCATCACCGATTCACCGCTCCGCCAACGCATTAAAACCGACCTTCTAAGTGGTCATTCAACTGTCTGGGTGCTGGTCGAGGGAACTGATCAGGAAGCCAACGAGGCCACCTACCAGCAGCTCCAGGAAACTCTCAAAATAGCACAGGAGAAAATCAGCATTCCCGATGGCGTCATCCAAGCCGATCAAGTCGGAAAAGTAGGCGATAACATCAGCCTCGACGACGTCCTACGCTCGACCATCCCCCTCAGAATTTCTTTCAAGATCGAACGTGTCCTTCGCTCAAACATTAAGGAACAATCATTCCTACGTATTCTCACCGCCAACCGCTACTCACCACCCGAAGAACCCCTTGTCGTCCCTATCTTCGGCCGTGGCCGCACCCCTGGCCCGCTTCTCGGCAGCTCCATCACTCCCGAAGACATCATCAACGCCTGCGAATACCTCTGCGGGGCCTGCTCCTGCCAGGTCAAAAGCGGCAACCCTGGCTACGATCTTCTCCTCCTCGCCAACTGGCGGAAGAATCTCCAAAACGGACTCGTCGTCATCGACAAGGAACTGCCCGTCATTCTTCCCACGTTGAACACCGAAATCGTCGCTGAATCCAATGACTCCGTAGCCCCTAATTCTTTCATTATCGAGTTCACCCCAACCCTCGTCATGGTCACCATTGTCGGCCTCGGTCTCGTCATCGGAACGATTGTCATTCTAAAGAAAAGCTAAGCACCATGTTTCTCGCCGAAATTAAACACCGGAAGTACAACTTTATCCTCGGCACACTAGCCGTGGCAGCCGCAATCGTCGTCTGGCTCACCTCCACAGACAGCCTCGCCAGCTTTGATCGCAATACCGAGGCTCAGCTCGTCGAGCTCGAAGAGAAGACTAATTTCGAACTAAAGAAACTCGAAGACGACATTCGTAAAACCATGAAAGGGCTTGGGTTTAACGTCTTCCTCTTTCCCAAAGGAGAAGAGCTCTGGCAAATCAAAGAACGAGGGTATTCAGAACAAACAATGCCCCAGGATTCAGTCAACAAACTGGCAGAGAGTAAAATTGTCACCGTCAACCATCTGCTGCCCCAACTCTCCCGGCGTATCCACTGGAAGGAGCAAAAACGCTCCATTCTCCTCATCGGCATCGAAGGCCAGGTCCCCATCGCCCATCGCTCAAAAAAGAAACCCATCATGAGCCCCCTCGCCTCGGGCTCCATCAATCTCGGACACGATCTTCACAACTCCCTTGGCATTAAAAGAGGTGACACCATTACCCTAAACGAAAAAAACTACCTCGTCGCTCAAACTCACCCACCCCGCAATTTCCTCGACGATGGCTCCGCATGGATTCACCTCGATGAAGCACAAGAAATATTTGGCCTAAAGGACCAAATCAACGCCATCCTCGCCCTCGGCTGCAACTGCGCCAGCATCGACCGACTTGGTGAAATCCGCAGTGAAATCTCCACCATTCTGCCGGACGTCCAAATCATCGAGCTAGGCTCCTCTGCCATGGTCCGCGCCGAAGCCCGGAACAAGGTCGGTGATCGAGCGCGCGACGCCAAACAAGCCATCCTCGAAAACCGGAACGCGGCACGAAACGAGCGCGCCCGCTTCTCCTCCGTTCTCAGTCCTCTCATCGCCGCGGGTGCCTTCCTCGCCCTCGCCTACCTCGCCTTCGCCAACGTCCGCGAACGCCTCCCTGAAATCGGCACCCTCCGCGCGATCGGCGTTAGTCATCTAAAAATCGCCACTCTTCTCCTCGGCCGAGCTGCGCTCATCGGGCTTCTTGGAACCACTCTCGCCTTCGTCATCTCTATTGCGACCTCATTTCCATTTCCCGGCACCACGTGGCTCCTTATCCCCCTCGCCTGCGCCGCCACAGCCTGGCTTTCCACTATCTACGCACTGACCAAAGATCCCGTCACCATCCTGCGTCATGATTAAAAATCATCGTGCTTACTCCATTACCACGACTCGATCCGCAATCGCATCCGCTTCTTTTCTTGAGTGAGTCACGTGCAAGGCGGTCACCCCTTCCCTGTCGATCATTTCACGGATGACCTGGAGTACTTCATCGTGCCGGGCTTCATCCAAGCCTGTCAGAGCTTCATCCAGGCAGAGCAAACGTGGTCTCAGCGCAAGTGCGCGCCCCAATGCCACCCTTCTCGCCTCGCCCCCGGATAGCCCTTTCGGTAATCGATCCATCAATTCGGTCAATCCTAACTCTGACGCGAGCCCTTCCACTCGATCTCTCATCTCGTCCCGATCCCAACGATGTAGCTTCGGACCAAACTCCAATTGTTCCCTTACCGTGAGAGTTGGAAAAAGGGCAACATCCTGAGGCACTAACCCGATCATTCGAGCGCCCGGGGGCAAGTCTGTGATGTTCACTCCGCCCAGGAAAATTGTTCCACTCAAAACCCCTCCGCTGCGCAGCCCGCAAACTGCCTCCATCAAGGTCGTCTTTCCACACCCGCTCGGTCCCATCAGGGCCACACATTCACCGTCATCGATGGACAACGAAAAATCGCTCAGTAGAAATTCACCCACTCCCACGGTGAGACCTTTGACCTCCAACATCAAATCGCCCCTCCTCTCCCGACAAAAAATCTCACCAACATCAAAATTACGACGGCGAGTAATATCATCAGCAATGAAATCGCAGCAGCTCCCGGTAAGTTTCCAATATTGATTTCCAAAAACACCGAAGTTGCCAACACCTCGGTTCTCCCCCGGGTCGCTCCCGCAAAAATCAACACCGGTCCAAACTCTCCCAATGATCGTGCCCACGCCATCGTTCCCGCAGCCACCACTCCTTTTCCCGCCAAAGGCAAAACCACACGCGTAAAAGCCTGGCCCCGGTGACACCCGAGGGTCATCGCAACCTCCTCATATCGTGGACTGATTTGATCAAATGTCGTCCTCATTGTCCGCACCGCAAAAGCGGCCGCCACGGGAAACTGGGCCAAGACAATCCCCAGGGGGTGAAAGGTCATCGGCAATCCTAATCCGCTGGTCACCTCCTCCACAGAACCCGAACCCCGCATAAGCACTGCCCCTACCGCAAATACTCCACCAATAAAAAGCAATGCCCTGGGAATCATTGAGCAATCACTCCCCTTATTTTTCCAGACAAAACCGACACAAGCAGCGAAGCAAAGCCCTCCGGCCATCATCCAACAACATGTGGATGGCGAAACCCGATTGAATAAAATCAAGAGACTCAGCCCAACAATCAGCGGAGGAAGTAGAATCGGAATATCAAGAATGGTATCAATAAATGCACGCCCACGAAATTGGTAACGAGACAAGAGATAAGCCAGCGGCACCGCGACCAAAACCGAAAGAATCGCGGTAGACGTGCAGGTGACAATCGTCAGTTTGATCGACCTCTGAATATCGGCATCTCGCAGAACGTTCCCAATATCCTCCCACGAAACAGTGAGAACATTCGCCCCAACCATCAAGACCAACATCCCGACATAGCCAATCAGGACGACGATTAAAAAGAGCAGGAATGGAAGCTCCGGTTTGACCCGCCAAGGCCGTTGATTTTCACCAAATTCCATCACTATGCTTATTCTTCTTCCTCCAGCTTCCAGGTAAAGCCCAGCTTCTCGAAGTCACTTCTCGCGTCATCACTACTGAGCGATTCTCCCAGCCGTTTCATCAATTCAGGATGAGCGGTTTCACGGGCCACCGCATACGGTTGCTCGGCAAAGGCCAACTCGTCATTGAGATCCACGATCTCGCATTCCTTTAAAGTCACCGGACTCGCGAGCGCATTGCTCCGATACACCAGGGCAGCATCCAAGGAACGGGCCTGCATCGCCGATACCAAATCATCTCCCTTTGCGACTTTCACCGCAATATTTTCAAACTCCACCTTCCGTCTCGTGAGCATTTCGTGAGTCAATTGACCCAAAGCGCTTTTTTGCTCATCACACACCCCGAGCTTCACGCCCGCCCCCGAAAGATCCGCAAGCGTGGATAGACTCTTGGGATTCCCCTTTGCCACCAGTAGAATAATCTCATTCCCCGTCATCACCGTGCCCGGAAAAAACCGGTCATCAACCATATCCAAAAATTTAACATCACAGGAAAAATACCCTGCAGGCTGACTTCCGGCTTTCATCATTCCGATCAAGGTCCCGCATCCCTCGAAGACGGTATTCACACGGCATCCTTCCCGCTTTTCAAATCCCCGAATTCGCTCCTGAATGGCAGGACGAAGCATCGACCCCGAAAACAAGGTCACCTCCGGAATATCAAGCCAGGCATCACCTACATCAGGAACCTCAAAGCCCATTTCCACGAAAACTTTTCTCCCCCGCTCACGCGACGTGACATAGCGGGCAAAATGCAAGGCCCGGGATGCATCTTTGCTCGAGGTCAACACGCCGATCCCCGCCAACTTAGAACGCTTTGTAAACTCAGGCACGGGAATCCACTCCACCTCAGGGAAATTCTTCGCCACCGCATCCCACGCAATCGCAGCATCCACGGCCCCCGTCGCGACATCTTCCACGATCATATTTACGGTGGGCTTCGTCACGACGACATTTGGTTCAACTTCACCCAACAAGCCCTCCTTCGCAAGAACGCCCCAGGTGAACTTGCCTACCGAGGCGGATTTCTCTCCCAGGGAAATCTTCACCCCCTCGCGTGCGAGATCCTTCAACGAGGCAATGCCTTTGGGGTTCCCCTTTGGTACCACAATTCCAGCCGAAAGTTGCGCCACCGGCATGGATTCCTTAATCAATCCCTTGCTACGAACCGACTCTACATAACCTTGATCCGCTGGAAGATAAAGATCTCCCCCGGCAACCATCAATTGACTTTCTAATGCACCGGAGCCACCAAATTGAAGAATAATTTTAATGCCAAACTCCTCCTCATATTGTCGCGAGATTTCACTCATCGGCCTCCGTAATCCAGCCGCACAATGAACCAGCAAACTGCCCTTTCCCCGCTCGATCTCGTTACGGTCATTAGCCAGCCACCATAATGCCGACCCCAACAGGGCCAGCAAAAAGAATAAAATCAGGATCGGACGTTTCATGAAACAAGGTCACCACAGTGCGGACAATCGGGATCGCGCAAGAGCTTCACCCTTTTTAATCGCATCGCGATAGTATCGACATGAATCAAATGATCCAGAGCAGGTTTGGCAAAATTCGTCACTAACTTGATCCCCTCCAATACCGCGATCTGCGCCACCATGGCAGATACCGCCCCGATCACCGGAAAACGGCGCTTCCAGTATGCCGGCGGTTCTTTAATGAGGCAGGCCAGACAGGCTGATTCGCCAGGCCTCACCGCCAAGACATGCCCTTCCATCGAACACATTGCTCCGTCCACAAAGAATCTCCTCTGCCGCATCGCCTCACGATTCATCAAGAGGCGTTCCTCAAACAAAGGGGCACACGAAAAGACAAGATCAGCCTTTCCCACGAGACCCGCGACATTCTCCTCCGAGATATTCTCACCCACTGACTCGATTTCGAGGTCCGGATTAAATCTTCGTAAAGTTTCCGCCGCCTGAACATGACGCAACTCACCAAGCCCCGCATGGGTCATGAGAATCTGCCGATTCAAATCATCAGGCCGCAATTCCCCTCCATGAGCCAAAATAATTCGTCCCACTCCCGCTGCCGCAAGAGAGAGCGCCAGCGGCCCGCCCAAACCACCAACCCGCGAAACCATTGCGGTACACTGACGAAGTTTTTCCTGGGCCGCCTCTCCAAATCCCGGGACGTCCTCCTGCCAAGTGTAGTAATCTTCGTAATTCATCCCTGCAGAATTCCGTTTTCGAGAGTGAGCACCCGATCGGCCATTTTTATGACTTGCGGATCGTGAGTCACCACCAGAGCAGCGCCCCCACCACTGACATATTTCTTCAATCCCGCCAGCACCAAATCCGTGCTTCCCTGATCAAGATTCCCAGTTGGTTCATCAGCCAGTAAAATCTTGGGGTTTGCAACCAAGGCCCGGGCAAGACCAACCCGCTGCTGTTCACCCGCACTGAGTTTCTTGGGAACATGATTTCGACGATCAGCAAGACCCAATTCCTCGATCAACTCGCCAGCCCGATCCGAACTGCCACCTCCCGCGAGGATATTGGCTTCGATATCCAAATACGAAAGAAGCCGGGCATCCTGAAAAACCATGCCAATTTCCCGGCCTCGAAGAAGCGTTCGCTCACTCCCTGAAAGCTCGTAAGGATCTATCCCGGCAAGGCTAACGGTCCCGCTATCTGGAGGAAGAAGACCCGCAACCATATAAAGCAAAGTCGACTTACCGGCTCCACTGGGACCGCAGAGAACCACAATTTCTCCAGCCTCGATCGACAATGAAATCTGATCCAAAGCCACGACCTCCCCAAAGGATTTGGAAAAGTCCTGAACAGTAAGCACAGCTCTTTCTCCAGATATTACGGTTCCTTCTTCACGCATGACCCCATTTCACTAATCCCAATCCTCCTCCACCCCAAGGCAAATCCTTGCAAACCAGCCCCATCATCATTCAACTCTGATTCATTACCCATCGAACTAGAGACCCTAAAATCCCAGCCGCCCCCCTTTCTCCCCTCTCCAGCCTCTTCAACAAGGCCCTCAAGCGCTCAACCTACCTACCAGTGACGATGGACGCGGTCGGGATCGATTCTCAGACGGCCAAAAGATACGGAGAGTGATCTAATGGGAGCTTTTCAAGCAGTTCACAAGATGCAACAGTTAGCTTTTAATGAAATTGACAGAGCGAATGAGATTCCCCCGCGCGGGTTTAATTAGTTTCATTTTTGTGGGAATTTTTGCTGCCGGGCTTGCTTGTCAGGTGCCGGTTTTCCGCTTCGCATTGGAACGTTGGGAAGCGGACTCCTATACCATTATCATCGTCCCCGGAACGGGAGGGAAGCTGTCTGCCGCCGAGGAGGAGGTCACCGCGTTTTTGCAGTCGAAAGGAAGCACCGATTCGGCGACCGCAAATCTAAATATTCGGATCGATCCCGAGAATGTTGGCGAGGACGTTGGAGCGACATTGCGGCTTATCTACCCATCTAAATTGGCTGAATCTGATGTTCCCGCGATCTGGTCTGGAGCCTTGATCATGAAGAACGCGAGGGCGCTGGTCGATTCTCCCGCGCGGCGCAAGATCGTGACCCGACTTCTCAACGGGGAGTCCGCGACTTGGGTGCTAGTTGAGTCCGGAGACAAAGGGAAGGATGATAACGCGGCATCAGAAATCGAGAAAGCTTTTCTCAAAGCCAAGAGCGAATTGAAAATTCCCGATGGAGTGCTGACCGTCGAAGAGGCACAGGAGGTTTCGCAAGCGGATGGCCGCGATCAGGACGATATTCTCCGTTCCAAAATCCCGCTGAAGATTGATTTCTCTCTCATCCAAATTTCGCGGGACGATCCGGCGGAGGCGATTTTCCGGGAGATGTTGTTGCACATGGAGGACGATCTAGGGGAGTTCACAGACGAACCAATGGTTTTCCCGGTCTTCGGTCGCGGGCGGGCCCTGGAGCCGCTCATCGGTCGTGGAATTAATCTTGAAAACGTGTTCGAGCATACCTCCTACTTTTGCGGAGCCTGTTCGTGTGAGATTAAGAACCAGAACCCGGGAGTCGATCTGCTGATCGCCGCAGACTGGGAAACGGCCGTCGCGGGGAGTGAAGTTATCGTAGAGAAATCCCTGCCTCCGCTGGTTGGAATTGGAGCGTTGACCGCTGGGAGTGTCACCCAAGAAGGGGCTGCGGCGGCCATCGAATCCGGCCCCGGATTTTCATTCCTTGGGCTGTGGGTAGTGGCTGGTGGTGGCGTGCTTTTGGCGATGGGGCTTGGGAGTATTTTAATTCTGAGGAAAAACTAGCGACGATAACGAAGGTATCAAATTTATGACGATGAAGGCATTTTTGATGGGCGCGACTGCGGCCTGGTTTTTCTCCGGGGTGACGGTTGGTGCCGACTGGCCGATGTGGCGACACGACACGGGGCGCACGTCAGATTCGGCCGAGGCACTTGCTGAAAATTTGAGTTTGCGGTGGTCGCGTGAGCTCCCGCGTCTGACGCCGGCCTACCGCGACAACCGCCTGCAGTTCGATGCTGGCTACGAACCGATCGTGCTTGGGAAGCGGCTCTTTGTGGGGTCGTCACTGGACGATAGCGTGACTGCCTTCGACACCGAAACCGGCGGGCAGCTCTGGAAGTTTTTCACCAACGGTCCGGTGAGGTTCGCTCCGGTCGGAGGGGAAGGGAGAATCATTTTCGGCTCCGACGACGGATGCCTCTACTGTGTGAGCGCGTCGGACGGATCGCTGGTCTGGAAGAAGCGTGCAGTGCCATCGGAGCGAAAAGTGCTTGGAAATGGCCGCTTGATTTCGGTGTGGCCGATCCGGGGAGGGGCGGTTCTAAAAGATGATCGGGTCTATTTCGCCGCCGGCGTCTGGCCGCTGGAGGGCACTTTTGTTTTCTGTCTGGATGCGGCAACGGGAGATACGATCTGGCGGAATGACCGCTCATCTTACCGCTACGGAATCCATCCACACAATGCCAAGGCGTTCGGAGGGCTGGCGCCGCAGGGTTACCTTTTGATCGACGACGAGAGCGGGCATCTGATCGTCCCGAGCAGTCAGGCTTACCCGGCTGAGTTCGATTTAAAAACAGGTGAGTTGAAGGCGTTCGAACTTCCCTCGCCGGGGCGACTTCCAGGTGGCTGGTTCGCATCGACACCGTCCGAGCTCGAACAGCAGAAACTGAAGCGGCGTGGCCTGATTTTCGACAATGCTGTTAACTATCGGGTTCACGAGGACAAACCGCATTTCAAGGGAGTCGAAGGAGTCCGAGGCAAGATCACGGCGGCAGGGTATGAGATGAAGTTTAGTGATGGATATCCTGGCGTGACGGATCCAATCCACTCAATGGTGGTCGCGGACGGGAAGCTATTCGTTGTCACGGAGGCGGGGGGATTGAGCTGTTTTGGGAGGGGGGCCGCCGAATCCATCAAACATGGGACAGAAAAGGTGAGGCGTGCCAAAACTCTGAAGCCAAGCGTGTTTGCCAAGCTGGATCAGAAGCACGGGTATGCGCTTCTGTTAGGGGCCGGAGATGATTCAGAGTTGATCGAATCGCTCTTGGCGGAGACCGACTTTCGCATGATCGCAGTCGATTCGCGATCGGAGAGAGTTCGCTCGTTGCGGGAGGAGAGATGGATCAATGCCACGACGAATGAGCGGCTCGCAGTCATCGGAGACGACCCCGCTGCTATCGAGCTACCACCGTATTTCGCGGGATTGATCGTACTCAGTGAGTCGGTCACACTTAAGCCCTCCGAGTTGCGACGGGTTTATGAATCGTTGCGGCCGTTTGGTGGTAAGTTGATGGCGCGATCGGGCAAGCAACTTCCGGAGGAGATCGAACTCGAGGGTGCGAAGCGGTCTGAAACTGAATCCGGTTGGACCGTGATCACGCGTGAGGGGGAGCTGACCGGATCGGCCAACTACGAGGGTGACTGGGCCGAGAGCCGGGACGAGAGAGTGCGCGGTCCGTTGGGGGTGCTGTGGTTCGATGACTCTCTGAGCCATTTCAAGCGTTCGCCGCAACCAAAATTCATCAACGGCGTGATGATTTCGACGCCGAAGGATTGGACTGATGAAACGACTCGCGGGGGAAAGGTTGATTACCGACTACTCCCACCGGTTTTTTCTGATGTTTACACGGGAAGGATCCTGACCGGGAAAGAAGCTCCCGGATTGCGATCTTCGTATTCAAAGGTTGATCTCGAGACAGTCCAACCGAGTCAATACCGCCCTCCGGGACAAAAGGACGACTGGAAACCGAAAGCACCGCAGGCGGGTGAGCGGACGAACCCCATGACCTTGGAATCCGAGCCGCGAATTTTTCCAAAGAGCTATGGGTGTGACGGCGGTTTGGACTACGGACTGCACTATACCATGCGATCGGGAACGCCGGCCTTCTACGACAAGCAAATTGAAAGTGGCACGATCAATATCAGCGGGCCACGTTCCGGCTGTACCAACAGCATCATTCCGGCGAACGGGCTGCTGAACCTCCCTTACTTTTACGATGGCTGCACCTGTAGCTACCCCTTGCCGATGGCGGTGGCTCTCGTGAGTATGCCCCCCGAGTTCGAGCAGTGGGCTTCGTGGGGAACGGTGCCGATTGAGCAGACGCGTGGGAAGATTCAAGTGCTGGGGATCAATCTTGGAGCGCCGGGTGACCGGGTGACCGAGGACGGCATGATGTGGCTCGACCAACCGGGGATGGGCGGGCCCTCTCCAGAGATCGATTTTGTAACCGATCCTCCCTTGGCGGATCTGGAAACCTTTTATCGGCATTCGCTTTTCTTGGAAGGCGGAGAAGGCTGGCCTTGGGTTGCCGGGTCTGGTGTGCGGAGCATCCGTTCGGCGACGCTTGGGGGGATCAAGTCGGGGAGCTATCGGGTGCGGCTCGTTTTTTGTGAACCCGAGGAGCAGGACGAGCCCTCCGTTTTTACGGTCGCCGTCAATGGAAAGAAGATCTCTGACGGCCTGGATGTCGTGAAGGAGGCCCGGGGTGTCCTGAAAGGATATCTCATGGAAATTTCCTCTGTGGATGTCGAAGACGATGGCCAATTACAAATCGACCTTCGTCCCGAGGCTGGTGAGACGGTTCTGTCAGGAATTGAGCTACGACGTGTTTCCGATTGAGAGAGTGATCTTGATCAACACGCCATTCTTCTCAGCAAAATCGAGCCCGTCACGGATCGCTTCGAGTCCACCTTCCCCCAAGCGCTCAAGCCCAAAAGTAAATTGCTCGGAGTGGTAATTCCAAGTGGTGCTTGTCCGAAGGCCAAGCTATTCATCCTTTTATGTTACACCAACGCCTCTCCAGAATCCTGATTCTCCCAATATTCGCGCAGCTCGCTCTCGCCGACGGGTGGGTGGCTTACAACGATTGCGTCGACACCACGCCCGAATCGACTCCGGCGAATGCCACGAGTTTCGGGCTCGGGCGATCCTACTTCGGCGACGGGAATTCGGGGAATCTCATCGATTTTGATTCGGGTGCCGACACGGGCGTGACGGTGACTTTCAAGGAGAATTTTTCCACCGGGAATACAATCAACTGGTCGCAGGATTTCGCCGATTACACGCAGGGAACCGATGCTGCCGAAATTTTTAAGGGGAAACTGAATCTCACCGGAAACATGTCCTACAACGACGCACCCGACTGGTCGATGGATCTCACAATTAGTAATCTCGATCCCAACGTCTCTTATACCTTAGCGGCCACCGCGCATCGTAACGGCGGCGCGGATTATGCAAGCCGCATCACTAACTGGACCCTCAACGGCGCGGAATCGGCGACCTATGCCTGCTCGGCCGGAGCGCACAAGATCAGTGAGACCAGCGCCGAGTTCAGCACCGGAGACAACGTCGCTGGACTGGTCGCCCGATGGACGGACGTCCGCGCTGGAGCCGACGGCACCCTGGCACTTCGCACGGCCCACGGTATTGGCAGCGCGACTGGCGGGATCGCCAGAGCCGACGACTACCGAGGCTATGCCGGCGGATTATTTATGCTCATCGCGCAACCGCAGGATACGCCCTTTATCATCACTTCAATCGTCTATGACGAGGAGTTGAAATCGGCGACAATTACCTGGCCAACTCGTTTCGGGCAGACCTACGTAATCGAGGCCTCGGATGATCTAGTGAGCTGGGACGAACTGGAAGACAATCCGATGATCATCGGCAACACCGGTAGTTTTACGGAAAGCGATATTAAGGGGCCCGACGGTCGGCGCTTTTACCGCGTGCGGGTTCTCTAACCGAAAAGCGGAAGAATGTGTGCCTTTGAGTGCTATTCGTAGTTCTCCGCGATCCACTGATTGAGCAAGCGCACTCCAAACCCGGTGCCCAAGGTCGTCTCCCGTGGGTCCAGTCGGGTGTTCTTCATCGCCATTCCGGCAATATCTAGGTGTACCCAGGGGATCTCCCCCACGAATCGCTGCAGGAACTGAGCCGCCGTAATCGATCCGGCCGCACGTCCGCCAATATTCTTCATGTCCGCAACCGGAGAATCGATGAGCCTGTCATACTCCGCCGCCAAAGGCATCCGCCACGTCTTTTCGGTGGAACCCGCAGATGCTGTTGCAAAGGCATCAGCCACTTTATCCGAGTTCGAAAACAAGCCGGCATGCTCGTGTCCGAGAGCGACGAGGATGGCTCCCGTCAAGGTCGCAAGATCGACCATCACCTGCGGTTTAAAATTCTCCTTGGCGTACCACAGGGCATCCGCCAGGACCAGACGCCCCTCGGCATCGGTGTTCTGCACTTCGATGGTCTGACCGGACATCGAGGTCACGATGTCACCGGGATTCTGGGCATTCCCATCCGGCATGTTTTCCGCCAAGCCCACGATACCCACGACATTCGCTTTGGCCTTCCGGGTCGCGATCGCGTGCATCGCCCCGACTACTGCAGCCGAGCCCCCCATATCGCCCTTCATATCCCACATCCCCGCGCCGGGCTTGAGAGAAATCCCACCGGTATCGAAGGTTACGCCCTTCCCGACCAAACACACCGGCTGATCAGCCTTCTTTCCGCCGTTCCATCGCATCACCACAAGCTGCGACTCCCGCCGGGATCCCTGACCCACCCCAACCAAGGCATCCATCCCCAGTTCCTTCATCTTCTTCTCGCCCAAAATTTCGACCTTCAAGCCGATCTTTTCAAACTTCTTAATCCGCGCCGCATAGGACTTTGGATAGAGGGTATTTGCCGGCTCGTTCACCAGGTCCCGGGCCATCAGCTGACCGTCACAAACGGGACCATGAAATCCCTGATACGCGGCCCGTGCTTTCCTCGGATCATCCACGCTGACCCGCAAGGTCGTAACCGTCGTCTCACTCCGCTTGGGAAGCTTCGTGCGATATTTAAAAAAGTGATACGCGGCCAATCGAGCCCCTACGGCTGCTCTCGCGCCCTCATCCGGTGACAGTTTGAGCCCATCCAAGTGGAGAGTCAGAGTCTTCTCTCCGCTCACCCGGAGAGCCTGCATCACCTCCGCCCCGAACATCTCGGCATCAAATTTCGATCGCTCTCCTGCGCCCTTCAGCAGCAGGCCTGCGAGTTTAGACCCTGTCGGAGCATAGACAGAAACCGACGTCCCCTTCTCTCCGCAGAAATGCCCGGCCTTCATCGCCGCCGCAAGCTGCCCCTTGGAGTCACTCGCATAGCTCTTCGCAGCCCCGAAGAGCTTCCCTCCATCAAAGATCGGAACCCCCGCCACTCCGGCACTTGCCTTCTCACTCGCAACAAAAATGATTTTCACTAGTCGTTTGGTCTCAAATGCGAAGACGTCCTGCAATGGGGAACTCCGATACAAGCAATATTTTTCGGATGCTTTACTTATCGGGGACAAGCCCCCTGCTATTTCTGTAATTACGATGGATTCACGATGAGGGTTAATCCACGATTACCTGGAGATGATCGATATTTCCTCCGCTCTTCCCCGTAGACTTCAAGCTGATGACATTGTCACCTTTGCGAAGCGAAACCTTTGCAGAAAGATTCCCCCATTCCTCCCAGCCTCCGGTGGAAGGGAAAGGGAGCGTGGAGATTTCCGCTCCATTTACCTCCAGCTTTAAAGGTCGATTCGGTGAAGACAGGGCATAGCGAAAGAGGAGTTCGGCCTGGCCGCTTTTTTTACTTTTCACGGTCCACTCCAACGACTGTTCACCGTCCCCAAAATCGGCATAGCCACGACCGGAGAAACCTCCATGACTGGAGTCCAGAGTAGGGCCGTTTCGTTTCGCCTCGTGAACGTGGTAGACGTCACCCTGGGGATCGATTACGGCGATTGCTTTCCGTTTGGACTGTTTCTTCGCGGAACTCCCTTTTCCTCCAAATTGCAGAGCTTCGGGTGGAGTATTTTCCAGAAGTCGATTCAAGGTATAGGCGTAGTTGGTGTTGGCCAGAGGGGTTCCGCCGGCGGACTTCAGACCCCGAATATTAACATCATGAATATGCCACGCTTTGAGTTCAGCAAGATGCAGGTTCACGACTTTTCCATCGCCTGATATTTCTATCGATTCGATCGCAACAGGATTCACATCAAATTGCGGCGATCCATAGGACTTGTGATATTCATAGTAATAGCGCTTGAAAGGCCAGGTCTCCGGTTTTGAGGCGGTCTCTTTGTTGACCGGTTTGGTGAAGGTGAAGCGGAATCCGGTTTTGGTGAGGTTCATTGACTGCGCTTCAAAGGGAGCTTCGCCATCCCATTCCACCCTCGTAATTCCCTGGCTACCGGCCCAGGTGTGTTTTGTGTGGCCGACGTAGAGGCTTCCGTCCGGCGCCCACGCCATCCGGTTACATCCTCCGCGTAGCGAGCCGCCATCAATGAAGGGCACGCAGGCTCCCTGCAATTCACCACCGACTTCTTCGAGCATGACCCGCATGATTCGGCCCTTGTTCATTTCCCCGACGAGCAACTGGCCCGTGAAAGGGCCAAACTTTGCTTCGGGAGTAATTGCGAGAACTTTGGTGGGAGAGTTGGCCATCGAACCGTGGGGAAATACGACGCAGGCGCGGGTTCGCATTTTGGCGAGTTCACCGGGAGCTGTTTCAATCGGAATTCCGTCGAACCCTTCCTTCCAGGTGAGGCTTGCTGCGTGTCCGAAAAATCTACCTTCGCGGACGTGAAACAGTTTGCTGGACCCGACCCAGTCGCCCTGGTTGTCGGTGACAAAAAGATTGCCCTCTAGGTCGAAGCCAAGTCCGTTCGGGGTCCGGTGACCGTAGCTCCATGGGATCGTTTTACCATCGGGTGTGAGTTTCAAGATACAGCCCCGATATGGGGTGGAAGCATGCATCCGGCCGGGACGCCCACGGGGATCGAATTCCCCCCGGACGATGGCACGCACGCCGTTCCCGGATGAGCCGGTGCCCAGGGCAAAATAGTAGGCTCCTTCGGTATCACGTACCGGAGTAAAATGGAATTCGTGGTAGTTACCGGACATCCCGAAGGCATCACTCATCACCTCAAAGTCGTCCGCTTTTCCGTCTCCATCGGTATCGCGGACGCGGGTTAGCTCGGGGCGCTGCGAGATGACGAGGTCGGAGTTTGAAAGGACCACGACACCGAGAGGATTGTGCAGCCCCTCAGCGAAAAGGTGCCATTTATCTTTCTCGGTATGATAGAAAAAGATCTCACCACTGGGCAGGCAAACCACCATTCTTCCGTCGGGCAGAAAAGCCATCCCGTCGATCTGATTGGTTTGGAATTTCGAAGGCGGATCCGGAACTTTCGAGAGAGTGTAGTTGGGGGCCGTTCCACCGAGGGCGGTAGCGCTCATCAAAGCGAAGCCCATCAAAAACGGGGTAATTATTATTTTCATTGGTTTCCTCCTTTAGTGGTCGTGGTTGCTGGAACAGCCGGATGTTTTTCAAGAATCGTGATTTGAAAGGCCGCCGCTTCATGGGCCTTCAATTGTAGCGTTCCATCCTCCTCAATCGACCCCGCTGAAGCGGTGATCGACGCATTCTCATCCGGAGTAAGTCGAAAGGTGATGGGAACCGCCGGGCTGACGGTAAAGGAACGGACAATCCCAGAATGATCCTCCGAGGACTTGATCAATTCCCGTATCTCGCACTGGCCCACCTGGTATCGAAACTCCGGGTAACCTCCGATCAAGCGGTAACCCCGGAATGAAGGCAACTCATCTTCCTCCGAAATTCGGATCGGAAAATCGAGCGCTTCGGTGGTGTCGTAGAAAGGAGTTTTGAGGTTGGTCTTTGCCAGATCGTGGTAGTCCTCCGGTTTGAGCAGGCTTGATCTTGCCCGGTAGTAGGGAAAGCCATTAAACTCGGCGACCGGCTGTCCGTTGCTCGACCAGTGAATTCTGTTCCCGCGGATGAATCCCCCTTTTGTCCACGAGTAGCGAAGCCGGCATTCACCGGCATCCCAGCAATAGTATTGATTTCCCGGAAGAGCGACCGCGAAGGCCGCCGGAGATGCTCCGGGCATAAACGTCCGATACACGATGGGCACCGTCACGGTGGTGAGCACATCGTCGAAATCGGGTTTGAAGGTGCCGTTGGCCTTTTGTTTGTTTTTGGGAAAAGGAAATGCCTTGAGCATAGCGTGCGGAGTGTAGACCGCCATCGGGAGTGTCGCCCGTGCCTCCTTGACTTGTTCCGTGGTCACAGCGGGTCCTTCGTTTCCCCACCCATTGTTGACGTAGGTGATCATGAGAGCGAGTTGGTCATCACCGAAGAGAAGCTGTGGTGGCATGGCGGAGTAGAACTGCTTTCCGTTCACGGTAACCGGGCCTGCAAGACCCCGCAGAACGATCGCAATGGTTCGGTTCGGGTCATCCAGCCAGTCGCTTCCTGCCAAAGCGGGAATGGAACCGGGTTGCCCTTTGCCATCCGCCATGTGGCAGGCGACACAGGAACCGGCGCTGTTGTAGAGATCCCTGCCTTTGTCGAAGCCTTCCGGAGCGGCCTGAACCGCGGCAGTGAAACCCTTACCCAATGCAAACAGCGCGATGAGTGTCATCCTCAAATTTATCATGGCCGCTTTTCTACCTCGCAGGGAACAAGATGCCAAGGAGGGAGAGCAAAACAGACTTATGTAAAACGGCCGCTCACGGGCGGTCGCTATTTTTCTAATATCTCATCTTCTCCTTTCCGGATGAAGCCGCGATCTCTTTCACCAGCGCGTCCCACTCCCTCTGAAATTTTCCGGCCTTGATGGCTTTGATTTTCGGAAGGGCATACTTCGCATTTTCGCCGTAGTTTGGGAGGACGCTCATCAGCAGGTGGAGTTTGAAGCCGGCTTTGCCTTCGGCCGATTCGGGGATCTTAAAAACCACTTCGATACCGCCCTCGATGTTGAACTTCGCAAAAATTTCGATAACGTTCGTCTGTGGTCCAAGACCGTCATCGCAACGAAATATTCGGCCCACGTCCTTGACGATCGCGAGGGCGGAGTCGGCCAGTTTGATCGCTTCAGCGACTCCCGTCGGAGGCACCCAAAGTGATTGATCAGCCTGCTTGCCGGTGATGTGGAGTTTGTTTCGACCACGGCATTGAGAACGAGGTCGAGCTTACCGCCACCACCCGCGCTTTCGGCTTCGTCGATGGCATCGTCAAGTTGCTTGCGGGTTTGATCTCTGAAGGCCGTGCTGCTTGCTCCGATCAAGACGTCGCTCGGCCCCACTTTTCCGGCGGTCCAAGGCTGCGCTCCCCATACTCGTAAAAGCGGGCCTGGAGAAGTCCTGTGGTGAGGACAATCAGAGTAAATACGATTTTAAAGATGGGCGTGACTTTATTGACCTAAGATGGGTGGGACCTTTTGTTCCTCGATCCAGACACTGAAGTGGCCGGTGGCAGGAATGGGACCCCGGGGGGAGGCGTAGGTGAGGAAGCTGGTGGCGGCGATGATGACCTTCCCGCTCTTAAAATCCTCATGGAAGTCACTGAAAATATGACCACCCCGTGGTTGTCCGCCTTCGCGTCTTGCAACGCCACGATTGGACTCCGCGAGTTTTTTACCGTTGATGTAGAGGGCGTATCCCTCACCGGCAAAGACGTGATTACTGCCACCTACCACGAGGCGGTAGCGGTGACCCTCTTTGAAGGGCGGAACTTCGACGATGGTGCGGGCGAGAAGAACTTCCCTCTCCCAAAGAGAAATCGGCACGGTGCCACAGCCGCAATAGGGCGAGGTACAATCGCGGAGAGGAGCAAGTTTCCCATCGAGCTGGCCGAAGGGTTGTTGACCTTGTTTCCAGCCGGACTGAGCGGCATCGAAATCAGGGGCGAACCAATTCTCCATCCCTGCCGGGTAGGTGACCTTACGGTAGCGCGGGCCGGCGTGGTCCTTGGCGAGTTTTTCAGGAGGGTCAAAAGTGAGGTAGTCCCACTCTACCGTGCGGAGATCAGTGCCGAAAGGAGTCCATTCATAGTCGTCGATCCCAGCAGTGCGGTAGATATTCGTGAGTCCGTAGATCGATCCGCGGAGGAACTGATTTTGCCGTTCGGGGCGCTCGCTTTGCGCTTCCGCTGCGAGGGCTTTTTGATTGCGGGGATTGGTGAGGTAGCTTGCGGCAATGCCATCGAGCATGATGGCGCGGAGAGCTTTTTGGTGCTCTGATTTTTCGGCAGCAGTGATTTCGGCAGCATCGACGACCTGAGGTGGGGCGGAACGCTTCGGCCGTGGTGTGGGCTCGGCCTGGCCTCCTAGGAGACCGACCATGGCACGGCCAAGGGCGTCGCCCACAAGAAGGTAAGTCTCGGCATTACGATTGTAGTGGTAATCCTGATTACGCGGGGATTCATCGACTTCACGCCAGAAGTCGCGGGTATCGACCGAGGCGACGGTATTAGCAAATTCTGGATGCTTTACTGGATCGCTGACGGCGAGTTGGGCGTCGAGAATGGGGAGATACTTCGGATCCATACGATGACCACCGAAGCCAACGGTGGCCACAACCGCGGGCATCTTCGGGGCCTTGAGATCTTTTCGGACATCCTTGATAAGATTAGTAAGGTGTTTCTCATACTCAGCTGCCATTTCCGGCGGGCTATCCTTATGACCCTGCCACCAGGCGAAGCCGGCGAGTTCGTATCCTTGGCCTTGATAACCGGGGACAACTTTTCCGATATTGGCGAGGGTCTTTTGGACGCCTTCGATCATGAGTTTGTATTCCAAAGCCTCCCACTTATTCCCAGGGTCAGTGCGGCCACTGGAGGGTGGGCGGAAGTCGAAGCCGAGGGCGCGATTGCCCATCGCGGTTTTAATCAAGAGGACCTGCTCCTCATGGAAAGTCCCGAGGACGTGACCGAAGGCGAGTTCAGGGCCGATAGCTTTACCGTTTGAGGCGGCAGAGAGAGGAGAGCCTTTGCCACCTTCGGCGATGCGGGCCTCTTGGAAGTAGACGTCTTGGCGGACGGTCCAAGCGCCGGAGTCGTCGATGAGATAGGGAAACTTTTTTTCGCGTTTCACGACGTTCTCCAAGTCGCCGTTACCGAGGAGGTCGGTCTTCTCAAGCCAGAAGCGCGGGGGCGTGTCAGAGGCTTTGGTGACTGCGAAAGAATAGCGTATTTTGGGTTGGAGGGCGACGTCGGCAGAAGGGACTGTCCCATCGATAGTGATCGCTGAATCACAGTGGACCTTGAAGGTGCCCGAGAGAGGAACCTCGAAGGTGCCTTTGGCGAGAGCTTGCTCGCTTTGCTTTCCGTCGGGTCCGTAGATCGGGAAGTGGACGACCTTATACTTTCCAATTTTATAGATTTCGAAAGGACCCTCAGGGGCGGCGGGATCAGAGGTAAGGAAGACGCCGGCGTAAATATTTTTAGCTCCAGCAAGATCTCCCATTCCGACCATATTGGACTGGCCGGCGAGGAGGTAGACCATAACCGGTTTGGTGAGGTCGCCGGGTTTATCATCGGGATCCGGCAGGACCACGGGGATGGGATTAGCGAAGGCAACCAGGGTGAGCGAGGAGACCGCGAGGAGAAATTTCATGAGTGGGAGATGGTGAACTTGTATGAACAGGAAAGGTTAGCGTTTGGGAGATTTAATATTCGTTTGAGGACGAAGTCTCAGGATGATTTCGGCACCGATCTTGGGCAGGTGCTTTGAGTTGAGTTCCCACAGCAGGGCATGGTTTTCGTGTCCATAGATTTCGGGGAGGCAAAGGAGTTCGTCGCCGAAGGTCGTGAGGCTGATGACGCTGCCACTGCGGTCGGCGAGGTAGGTCTTGGGGCCCTCACCATCTCCGTAGAGGTTGGAACCAGCAAAGAGGAAGGTCTTGAGGCGCTTGGCGGCTTCTTCAAGATTGGGTTCACCTTCTTCATTCATACGCGTCACGAAAGCGGAGAGCGGCCGCTCTGTTTGTTCACCTCCGTCATCAGTGGTGACGAAGGAGACCGTCACCGCGCTTCCCTTGGGCGGGAGGTCGATCCAGCGCTGGTCATCCCCTTCGCCGACGATCTTACGAATCGCGGGGTGGCCCGCCTTCGCTCCGAGGAGGAGAAGGGCAGTATGGATGTGGCTCGGCTTTGCCTGAATCTTGACAATGGATTCGTGCTCTTTGGTGTCCTTGGTGCAGGCCACAAATTCCAGTAAACCTTCATCAAGATTTACGATGGCAGTGACATCGACAGCACGTTCCTCAAGGTCAATTTTCACACCCGGAAGCTTGAGGGCGGCGAGGGCATCCTGGAGATCTTTTGTAGGTTCCTCAGCAAGCAAGGGGGTGCTGAGGGCGACGATGAGGAGGAAGGGCCGAAGGGAAAAGTTCATATTATTTACGTGCAACGAAGTTTGACTATTTTTTTGGGATTTTAAATCCTTTTCAAGGATACGCCAGCAGCGTCATCGCACCATTCAAAAGAAAACCGTAGCAGAATCGCCAAGAGTTGAATTCCACGGGGTTTTCCTTCGATCGCCGACCCGCATTTGCTATCAAGAGGGACCCTCGACTACTTTCACTATGAAACTCCTCATCCTCATCGCTTGCCTCCCTACCCTGTGCTTCGCCAGTCCCGCCCCGAACGCAGAACAATGGGGGCAATGGCGGGGCCCGCTCGGCAATGGCGTGGCCACCCACGCAGACCCCCCTCTTACGTGGAGTGAAGACAAAAATATCCGCTGGAAAACGGCGCTTCCCGGATCAGGAAATTCCTCTCCGGTCGTGTGGGCTGATCAGATTTTTATCACTACCACCATTCCACACGGAGAGGAACAAGATCCCCCGACCGGCTATCGGCCGGGCGCACATGACAACACTCTGAAAGTCCGCAAAAGCAGGTTCGTGGTCATCGCAATCGACCGTAAAGATGGAAAAATCCTATGGCAAACCACGGTGCGGGATCAGGTGCCGCACGAAGGCCATCACCTCACCGGAACCTACGCCTCGGCATCCCCGATCACCGACGGCAAGCAGGTCTTTGCCTTCTTTGGTTCCAACGGCCTCTATTGCATGGATCTCAAGGGGAAGATTCTTTGGGAAAAAGATCTCGGAGACATGCACACCAAACACGGCCACGGCGAAGGCAGCTCCCCCGCCCTCCACGGTGAGACTCTTGTCGTCAACTGGGATCACGAAGGACCTTCCTTTGTCGTTGCTTTCAATAAAAACACCGGAGAAGAACGCTGGCGAAAAGAGAGAGACGAACCCTCCTCTTGGTCCTCTCCCCACATCCTCCTGCACGAGGGCTCGCCTCAAGTCGTCATCTCCGCCGCGAATCGCATTCGAAGCTATCACCTGGAAAATGGAAAGCTTCTCTGGGAATGTGGCGGCCTCTCCCACAACGTGGTGGCCGGTCCGGTGTCAGAAGACGGCATCCTCATCGCGGGATCAAGTTACGAAAAACAGGCCATCCTGGGAATCAAACTAACGGGAGCCACAGGCGATATCACCGGAACCAAACAAGTCGCCTGGATCAAGCGCCGCGACACCCCTTACGTCCCCTCTCTCCTCCTCTACAAGGGCCTCGTCTACTACCTTCGTCATTATCAGGGAGTTATGACCTGCCTCGATATCAAATCGGGCGAGGAGATCTATGCCCGCGCCCGTTTCCCCGGCATTCAGGACGTCTATTCCTCCCCGGTGGCCGCTAAGGATCGCATTTACCTCACCGCGATCGATGGCAAGACCGGTGTCCTCAATGCCGGCCCTTCCCCCAAGATCCTGGCGCAGAATCACCTCGACGACTCTTTCAGCGCCTCACCCGCCCTCGTTGGCAAGGATCTCATTCTTCGAGGAAGCCAGTCCCTCTACTGCCTCAGTGAAGCCACTTCCCCAAAATAACAGGAAACGGCAGAAGCTGGTAGACCCAACCCCCTCAAAGACGCCTTCCAGCAGTCCACCCAAAAAGAAAATTCCTGCACCAAATCCGTCGTGACCAGACCATTTGCGCACAGTGGGCATCACTTCACTTCGCGGTCTTTTTCCCTCTGGATTGTTCGCTGTTGACGATGGATTTTGCACCCTGATCCCGCACCGCCATTCGATAGCCGCTGATGCGATTTCCCGAAAGAGTGGCTTCGCTGTCCTTGCGCACAAGAATTCCGGAGGCACCGTTCTTACCCTCGATGGTATTGCCAATGGCATAAAGTCGACCCGTTGACATTACGCCGGCAACACCACCTCCCTTAATAAGGTTGCCCGTCAGGACGACCTTCGAATCGCCAAAGATTGCGATAATCGGAGGCATTCCTCCCGTTCTGACGAAGGTGTTTTTTTGCAAGAGAACTTCACCTCCATTTGGAATGCCAACGGCGACGAGGCGGTTCTCTGCGCAGGTATTCTCGATGACACTGGCCTTGGATCCATTATTGATCCCAATCCCGGCCGCCTCGTTTCTTTCGACGCGATTTCGAAAAAGGAGCGCGTCCGCCGAATCGATCCCGATACCAGCTGCCTTGTTTTCGTAACAATGATTCTCCACGATGAGAGGTGATGAATGATCGCGACATCCGATGCCCGCGAGCTTGTTGCGATAACAACGGTTGCCCCGGATAACCGGCGCGGCCTCTTCTTCCGAACCGATCCCGGCCATCTCGTTCTCGTAGCAGTCGTTGTCCTCGATCACGGGGCAGGTGGAGGCTCCCGTCCGAATCCCGATGCCCGCCCTGCGATTTCCATGACAACGGTTCTTTCGCACGGTCGGACTAGCTCCCTCGCTAATCCCGATCCCCGCCCGGATGTTCTCGTAGCACTCGTTCCGGGTCACCACGGAATCAGCCCCATTGTGGCCAATCCCGGCATAGAAATTTTGAAAGCAGACATTCCTGTCGATGATCGCGCTCGAACCCATCATCGACCCGATTCCACCACCCATATTCCGGTAACAAATGTTGCCCGAGATAACAGGGGTGCAGAGCTTCCCCTCCGCACCGCGAATCGCGATTCCCGTGTCACCGTTATGGTGAACGATGTTGTTAATCACAGTGGAAGTCGCACCCGTGATGGCGATCCCCGGAGTTCCAAATTTTCCGATATGCGCGTGCATCTGGTTTTGCCCCTTTTCATCCCAGTGTTTCTGCCATTTTTCGTCGTCATATCTCCCGACATTCGTGATCGTAAAACCATCGAGCGTTGAGCCTTCAGCCATCGTAACGCCCGGGGAATCACCGACTTCGTTGCCTCCGTCGATGATCGTCGTCTCCGCCCGCGTCAGTCCGATTTCCCCTTTTCCCTCGGGCCCGACGCTGCGCAATTGGATTCCCGCTTTGAGCACGATTCGTTCACGGTAAGTCCCCGGAATCACCAGAATGACATCTCCCGTATTTGCTTCGGCAATCGCATCCTGAATCGTCTCATGATCGTCCGGCACACGGATCTCCTTCGCGGCGAGGAAGTACGAAGAGGATAAGAGGCTGATGAATGTGACCTGAATTTTCGTCATACCGTCATTGTCGCAGGTTTTTGAGCAATCGTCCCGCACAATCAGTGACTTATTCTTGGACGATCAAGCCGCTACTTTGAAAGGACCAGTCCTCACGAACAGAAATATACCCAGCATATACAACATCATCGTAACACTGCGCGGAACGAAGGAAGAGAAGCGTCGCCGCGAATTCCACGGGGCAATTGTAGCTTCACGCGAAGACTGACCCATCATGCCGAGGCACCCTTGAATGCCACCTTTCTACTCTCGCCCAAAAAATGTCTCCTCGCGAGGAACTCCCACGACCGGCCAGCAGGCCGGAAAGAAACGCACCACGTTACCCGGTCGAAATCCTTCCAAAAGCATTCCACATTGCACCTCGATCTGTAGACCACTGCTCCCGGGCAAGGCCGGCACCTTACGCTTCGCGAGAATGTTTCCACCTTTCCGGTCATTCACGATGTCGTAAGTCATCAGACAATCACGGGCCACCGCGAGCGTCCCTTTTGGCTTCAGATCATCTTTCGCACCTCCGGAAGTGGGCCACCCAAGGGGGGCTTCCACAATCACATCGAGATCCTTAAACAGGCCCTCATCGATTCCATCAAAAAAGGTCATCGTCACAACCTGCTTTTTATCATCAACAGCCATGACCCACCCTGGAATCCCCCGTTCACGAATATGATCGTGATGCCGTTTCAATTGACGGGCGGAGGCCAGGTCACAACTCTCTTGATCCAGCCAAACCTCAAACACCCTCCCCGGACCGAAGAGTGTTGCCCAGGTAAGATTCATCTGAACCAACTGGCCTGGTGCGATGCTTTGCTGAGAGCCAAATCCTTTTCCGTGATACACCACGGTGCTGGCCTGCAGATCAAACACCTTCGCCTCACCGCTGGACTTCCCGTCCTTCATCAGAGTAGCGCTCAGTTTTCTCTTCTCCAACTCAACCTTGTCCACCTTCCAGATTTGCTTCCTTCTCGCGTGATAAGTGAAGTCATCTTCGATTCGCAAACAACGCGTAAAATCCACCTCGGGCGATGCTCGAATTTCATCCTTATTGTGAGGCTTCCCGTTTCTCTCACCCCAATGCTTCTCCTCACCGGCCGGGCGCTCAAAAAACCAGCCATGAACGTGCGTCCCGATGGGGATATCCTGGAGCGTTGCAGGTTGATTATTATAGGACACCGTTCCGCACGGAATCATTGTCGCGGTCACCGGATAGTCCATCAAGGCACGCGATTGGCTATCATCGCGATCGACCCGAATTTTCAGAACTCGCTCCGGATGATCCACTCCAATGAGTTCTCCGGAAATGTAATGTGCCGAGCCTTCCGGTGGGAACTCACCCCGAACCGGCTGAAACCATTCGAGGGATTTATTGCCATTCTCATCGGTTCGAAACTTAACCTGACCCTCAGTCACAACAGAGGTGATCATCGCAAAAAGAAAATGAAACAAGGTGAATCGCATATGATCATTATTGATCATATGAAAAATCTTCACAGCCCGAAATACACCTCTCTGCAGATCCTAGCCAAGCATCCCCTGAAACAGGATCACGTCACGACCTCAGAGATCGGTCTCAGGCTATCTTGAAACTGTTCCGTCTCGACGCCCATGCGCTGGGCCATGGTGAGAAGCAAGTTGCTCAAGCGAGCATCCGAGTCAACCGGACGCCCACAAATCTTGTAATGCTCGTTCGCCACCGCGACATTGTAATTCCCAATTTTCGGCAAATTGTAGTCGACGTGCGCTCCATGTTTGAGCCCCAGCTTACGCCCACCAGCCAAGATCGTGGGAAGGTTCGCATTACCATGACTGTGCCCGTAAGCCATGCCACTACCCCAGAGGACCTGGGTCGTATCCAGCAAGTTGCCATCTTCCTCCTGAACGGCTTTGAGTTGATCCAGAAAGTAACTTAATTGCTCAATCAAAAATGTATCCGTCTGAGTCAACCGGCGCAGTTGCTCCGGATCTCCATTGTGGTGGGATAAGCCATGACGGGTCTGGGAGATCCCAATGTCCGGAATCGCTCCGCCGTTGGACTCGCTGCAAATCATACAGGTAATGACTCGTGTCATGTCGGTGCGTAGTGCGAGCACCATCAAATCGTAAAACAAGCGATGATACGCCTGAACCTGACTCTGGTCCATCTTACGCGAAAACCTGTCAGCCTCTCCAGCTTTTAACTCAGGTCGAGGCACATCAAGCCAAGCATCGGCTCGCTCAGTGCGAACTTCAACCTGTCGAACGGCGGTCAGGTATTCATCGAGCTTGGTTCGGTCTTCACTTCCCAATTCCGAGTTCACCTTTTTGGCATCATCGAGAACCGCATCCAGAATACTACCACGTCGATTCAAGCGACGACGAACGGCATCCTTACCACCTTTCTCACCGACAAACATTCGCTCAAAAATCGACCTCACGTTACGTTCCGCCGGAAGCTGGATCCCATCGCGTGACCACGCCAGAGAATGCCCTTCAATCGCCATTTCAAGAGAAGGAAAGCGCGTCGCCACGCCTTGCACCTCGGCCATCAATTGATCAACCGAAACGCCATTCCGAAATGCGCCTCCATTCGCAGGAACCTCCGCGCCGGTCAGCCAAACCTTGTCGCAGTTGTGATGCTTCCCGAGAACCTTGGGATGATGCAGACCACTGATCGGAGTCAGCTCACTGCGGTGGCGCTCCAGCGAGGCCAGCGGCGAAGTAAATTTGTATCCCGCACCCGCCTTCTCAATTTGCCAGGTCAGCGTGTTGACGCCATTTGGGATGTAGAGGAAGACACTGCGCTTTGGCAAAGAGGACTTCCCGCGACCCGTGGCACCCATGCAATTCAAGATTGGCAGAGCGACACTTGCCCCCAGCCCACGGAGAAGGTGGCGACGACTCATTTGCCACCTGTTGGTTTGAATATTCATTTTTGGGACTTCTCGGAGAATAACAATCAGATCTTAACTTCTAAAGGAACACCTTGATTACTTCATTTATTTCAATAAGGCGAAAAAAAGACGCGACTCCTCATCGTTTTTGGAAAAGTCCGGAAAGGACAAAGGCCTCAACAAGGTCCTTCACGCGATAGTCATTCTCCCTTCCGATTTTGGAAATCGCCGCCAATTCATCGTGATCATCAAAGGTCAAGGTCCGGCGCAATCCGTAGATCGCCAACTTCTCCACAAAGGCTTCGTTGAATTGATCCAAATCATCCATCAGAAGATGCTTGAACTCCCCTGCATTCGCAAAGGCCCGCCCATCCGGTAATTCCCCGCTGGCATCCACCAGCGGATCATCCCCTGTTCCCTCGACTTTCTCGTGCGAGCGCCACTCCCCAATCGCATTAAAATTCTCAAAGGCAAATCCCAAGGGATCGATCTTCTGATGACACGAGGCACAATTTGCGTCGTGCTTGTGGGCATCCAACTTCATCCGCAAGGTCGCTTTCGGTTCATCCACCGGATTCGGTTCAATCGGATCCACATTGGGCGGTGGGGGTGGTGGTGTTTTCCCAAAAATGACCTCGGATAGCCAGACTCCACGATGCACCTGTCTCTTATACACATCTCCGAGCCCACGAGACAGGCAGAAATCTCG
>OJFK01000032.1_pt1 | contig 51175 bp, 47 predicted proteins | sample 1594101 | NCBI WGS metagenome assembly OJFK01 (sample SAMN05416723, study PRJEB24817) | seawater metagenome | isolation source: Sea water | place: Canada:Atlantic | collected 2013-07
CGAGATTTCTGCCTGTCTCGTGGGCTCGGAGATGTGTATAAGAGACAGATCTACCTCGCCCTCCCCCGCGAAACCCCCACTCTTATCGCTCCTGCCATGAATGGCAAAATGTGGCACCATCCGGCCACTCAGCGAAATCTGGCCCAACTCAAGGAAGACGGAGTTCGATTCATTGACCCCGCCGAAGGCGACCTTGCCTGCGGCTACCAGGGAACCGGAAGGCTCGCCGAAATCGAAGATATCCTTGATGCGGTCAAAGCCCTCTCTCAAGAACTTCAAACTTCAAACTGAACACTTGAAACTCTTAATCACCGCTGGCCCCACCCAGGAGCCCATTGATCCCGTGCGCTACCTCACGAATCGCTCGTCGGGGAAAATGGGCTACGCTCTCGCGGCCTCTGCCGCCAAGCGCGGCCACCGCGTCCTCCTCATCTCTGGACCCACCGCCCTCGATATTCCAGAAGGCGTCGACTACCTGCCAGCCGTTTCCGCCGCTGACATGTATTCCGCGGTTGAATCTCACATCGAAAACCAAGACATCGCGATCTTCGCCGCGGCCGTCGCCGACTACACCCCGGCCCAGGTTTCCGATCAGAAGATCAAAAAGGACGACGACCAACTCGTTCTCACCCTCGAAAAAACCAAGGACATCCTCGGCTCAGCCCGTTCCAAAATGAACTTTAAAGGCGCTATCATCGGCTTCGCTGCCGAGACCGAAAACCTCGAAGAAAACGCCCGCGGAAAACTGGAGCGAAAGAGCTGCGATCTCGTCATCGGAAATGATGTTTCACGAAAGGACATCGGCTTTGATTCCTCCGAGAACGAAGTCCTCCTCGTCTACCCCGACCGCACCGAATCTCTCCCAAAGGACAGCAAGGAGCACCTTGCCTACCATCTCATCGAACTCATTGAAGACCTAGTCTAAGTAAAAGGACCTAGGCGTTCCGCCCCGCTCATTCAATCCGGTGGTTGAACACGGCTTCTTCTCAATCACCTACTTTATAGCGGCTGCTTCCGCGAGATCGCTTGGAACCCGAAACCCGTATTTCTTTAGCGCTGTATTCTTACTCATCGGCGGCCACGCACCTTGGCTGCATCCTCCCAACTTCAACAGCTTTTCGGACAGCTCCAGGCGACCTTCTTTATCGATCCAAAAATTCATGGAAGCTTCCCTCATCCGGCGGGTACAGCTAGATATTGGCCAAAATTGGACTGAGGGGGCTGGAGTTAGAATTGCATGGAGAGTTTGCAGAGAGAGAGAACTTACCTCAAGATACGAGGCAGACGCCACAAGATGAGTGAACCTGAACCCCCTCCTACCTCCCGTCACCGCCGCCGCTCGGCCTCGTCGTCACCGGACTCCAGTGCCGGGAGCGCTGAGTCAGGTGACCAAAAGAAAGCCAAGAAGCAAACCAAGCTGCTGGGACCGACGAAAGCTGAGACGTCGATCTTACCCCCCTTCCCCGGACTTTCACCCGACCATATCCACATACCCACGACCCGTGCCGAGTGCCAGAACGCGGTCGACGAAATTCTCGCCGCAAGGACTGGTGGATTTGACACCGAAGCCAAGCCGACTTTCCGAAAGGGACAGAAATGCGATGGCCCCCACGTCGTGCAATTCGCCCTCACCGACAAAGCCTTCATCTTCCAGCTTCATCGGAGTGAGTGCCAGAAGGCTGCCGCCGATCTCATCGCCTCCAAGCAGGTCCTCAAGGTGGGCTTCGGCTTGAAGAACGATCATAAACAGATCCGAACCCGACTGGGCATCTCGCTCAACCACGTCCTCGATCTAGATCAAGTTTTCCGTAAACTGGGATACTCGGGACAAATCGGCGTCCGTGGAGCCATGGGAGTTCTCCTCATGCAGTGCTTCAAGAAATCCAAATCAACCACCACGAGCAATTGGGCACTTCGCGAACTCACCCCTCGCCAATTGCTCTACGCTGCCAACGACGCCTACGCCGCCCTCAAGATCATGGAGGCCCTCCAAGCGGGAGGCCACCTCGAGCGGTAAGAGGACCCAGAGAGTGGTTACGTTCACGACGGTGCCTCTTAGCAAGACGCAATCCCCCAATCTTACTGCTTTTCCACTCGGAAGTAGCCCCTTTCCAGTAGGCCAAGGTCAGAGATATCAAAGATCCTCGTGGTGCTTTCACCTTCGTCAGCCTCCACCCCATCATCGATGTCGGAGTCCCAATTGATCAGGTCAGTCGAATACTTGACGGCATAGACGTCGCCCTTGCGTGAGTTCCAAGTCAGGCTAATTTCGCCATCGCCCGGATTGTAGTCGATTGATTTGATGGCTAATGACTGCCCTGGTGCCAAGACAAGCGGCCCTCGGGCATATACGCTCATGACCTCTTCGGCTGTCAGCGCTTGATCCCAGATCGCGACATCATCGAGGATGCCATCGAAGGTCTCCCTGCCCCCGCGCAGGAACAAGGGGGCTTCGACATTGTTCACCCCATCGCAGTAACCGCCATCACCGGCAATACCCGTCTTCGGATTTAGTGCGCCATTGGCCGGGAGCTCTCCGTTCACATAAATGCTGGCGGTATCCGTGGCGCTGTCATAAGTGCAGACGATGTGCACCCATTCGCCATCCTTATACGCTCCGGCAGGAAGACGGCACTCCGCGCCCCACCCGCCGTATGACTGCCATCCACCAATACGGAAGCGGAGCGGGCTGTCTTCAGTATCAGGTCGGACGAGGATATCGTATCCGAATCCGCTATCGGTGACGGATTTATCCATAATTGTGCCGTAGCTTCCGCTATTGTCGATCATCCACCACGCCAAAGTCAGGTCCTCGGTGGAAGGAGAGGCCTCAGTCCCGCAGTTGATCTCGTCGGCACCTGCTCCTTGAAAAGCCCCCACCCCCACTTTACCGGGCGTGGACCAAGTTCCCCCGCCGATTATGGCATCGAAGCCACCAATAACATCTTCGGCGACGTCGCCGGCACCTTCGTCAAATGGCCAGTAGGCGATGAGATCTGCATTACAGACGGGAGTAAAAACGCAAAGTGAGAGCGCTATTTTAGTAGGATTAAAATGTTTTTTTCTCATGGTCTTATTAGTGATCGGTAGGAACCCGTGTTTGCAATTACACTAAATTTGCAGCTCAATTGCGAGCATTCTCTATGCCGGAATTCCGAATCGGTTCTCCAAACCACTCAAGGATTGGGTTCTTTCCCTAAGCCGCCCATATAATTTGATACAAACTATTCGACCAGGACCTAACGAGGCATCCAGACGATCAATGGCGATAGGGTGATTACCCAACCACCGGGCAGGATGTCCTCATGAACAACGGCAGCGGGGTGAAGTTCAACAACCGCAGCAGCAGCGAAGGCAGTGGAAGGAACGCGACGCTCCATAGCGGAACGTGGAATAACACGGTGGAGCTTGCCATCAGTGCCTCAACCATGAAATAAACTTATATGCCGAATCTGCAAAACTTTCTCTCGCTGGCCGGGTTGGTATTCGTGGCGGCTGCCTCGCAGGTCTATTCTCAGGCGGATAAGAATTGGTGGTCACTACAAAAGGTCGAACGCCCGGAACTTCCTGAGGTCGTCTCCAAGGAGTGGCCGCGTAATGCAATCGACCACTTCATCCTCGCAAAGCTCGAAAAATCCGACCTCCAGCCCGCACCAGAAGCCGATGCGCGCGCGCTGAGCAGACGATTGCACTTCAATATCATCGGCCTGCCTCCTGAACCAGGCGCAGTAGGCGATATCGACGCACTGCTCGCTTCGCAGCATTACGGTGAACGTTGGGCACGGCATTGGCTGGATGTGTCCCGCTTTGGCGAGAGTCAGGGATTCGAATACGACCAGCTGCGCGAAAACGCCTGGCCTTTCCGCGACTGGGTGATCAACGCTCTCAACGACGACATGCCCTACGATCGCTTCGTGCGATTGCAGATCGCCGGCGATCGAATCGAACCAAACAACCCGGACGCGATTACCGCGACCAGTTTCCTGGTCTGTGGATCGTTTGACGGACTCAAGCCCAACGGCGACAAGCAGCGCAAGATCATGCGTCAGGACGAGATGGAGGATCTCGTCGGCACGGTGTCGCAGACCTTTCTCGGGCTCACCGTCAATTGCGCACGCTGTCACGATCACAAATTCGATCCGATCACCCAGATCGAATATTTCCAGATCGCCTCCTCCCTCGCCGGCGTCCACCGCGGTGATCGAAACGTGCCCGCCGGTGGCGACCCAAGCGCGTTAAAAAAGCAAATCGAGGCGCTGGCCAAACAACTCAATCAACAAGACGCAAGAATCCGTACCACGATCCTAGCCAGGCAACCCGACGAGTCGGCAAAGCCAGCCGCGCCACCGAAACCAGTCTCGCGTTGGACCTTTGACAGCGATTTCCGAGATCAGATCGGCACGGCTCACGGAGAAGCCAAAGGCGACGCGAAAATCGTCAACGGCGCGCTCGTCCTCGACGGAAAAACCGCTTTTGTCTCCACCGCAAGACGCCAATCTGATCTCAAAGCGAAGACATTGGAAGCCTGGGTTCAACTCGACAACATCGGCCAGCGCGGCGGCGGCGTGGTCAGCGTGCAGAACCTCGACGCAGGTCAATTTGACGCGATCATCATCGGCGAAAAAGAACCCGGCCACTGGATGGCTGGCAGCAATGGCTACGCGCGCTGGCAGAGTTTCCACGCGAAACCAGAGAACGAGGCAATTGGCAAATTTGTGCACGTCGCGATCACCTACACCGAAGACGGCACCATCACCGCCTACCGCAACGGACTCCCATATGGAAAAACCTACAAGACCGGTAGCTCGAAATACCTCAGCAACAACCACCAAGTGATCTTCGGATTGCGACACGGGACCACGGCGGGTGACGGGAGAATGTTGGCAGGGAAGATCGACCGCGCCCAGCTCTACGATCGCGCCCTGAGCGCCGACGAGATCGCCATTTCGGCAAATATTAGAATTGTCACCGAAGCGCAGATCGTGTCGAAACTGAACGAGAAACAGAAGGCGGACCGCGAGAGTTGGAAAAATGAGATCGCGCAACTCAATGGCGAGTTTGCTAAGATCAAAGAGAAGAAAGTTTACGCGGTGACGCCAAAAAAACCCGGCATCACCCGACTACTGGTGCGCGGTAGCCCGTTCGAGCCAGCAGGTGAAGTCGCGCCCGGGGGGATCGCCTCAGTCGCTTCCGCACTATCGGCAGACTTTGGTCTCAAACCGGATGCACCGGATGACCAGCGCCGCACGAAACTTGCCGAGTGGATCACGCACCCAGACAACCCGCTCTTCGCGCGCGTGATGATGAACCGTCTGTGGCACTACCACTTCGGCCAGGGGTTGGTAAAAACACCCAACGATCTCGGTTTGAGCGGCGGCAAGGCATCGCACCCCGAGCTACTCGACTGGCTGGCAGCGGAATTTCGCGCCAGCGGCTGGAGCCTGAAGAAGATGCACCGCCTGATTTGCGATTCCGCGACCTACCGGCAGTCGTCGCAGGCAAATTCACAAGCGCAGCAGATCGACGCTGGCAACGTCCTTTTGTGGCGGCATACCCCGGCGCGACTCGAGGCCGAAGTAATCCGCGATTCTATCTTGAAAGTTTCCGGCCAGCTCAACCTGAAGATGAGCGGTCCGGGCTACCGCGATTTTAAAATGTATCAGCACAAGGGCTCGTGGGTCTACGATCCGATCGATCCCGAGGGACCCGAGTTCAACCGGAGAAGCATCTACCGCACGTGGGCGCGCGGCAACGTACACCCCTTGCTGGCACCACTGGATTGCCCCGACCCGAGCGCCGCCACGCCCGTTCGCAGCGTGACGACGACACCGCTAAGCGCACTCGCTTTGATGAACACCTCGTTCTCCTTGCGTATGGCCGACACTTTTGCGCAACGCCTCAAAACCGAAACAAGTGACGGCATCCACACCCAAATTAAGCGCGCCTACCTGCTGGCCTTCGCGCGCGAACCGAGCGAGGCGGAGCTCGTGCTAACAAGCGATTTTGTCAAAAAGAACGGCCTTCCCGCCTTCTGCCGCGTGCTCTTTAATTTAAATGAGTTTATCTATCTCAACTGACCCACGATAGACAGACAAGAATCTCCCCTCCCCGAATCCCATGATCACCCGACGCAACTTCCTCGACTGGACTTCCACCGGACTTGGCACCGCCGCAGTCTCCTCGCTCATGCTTCGCGACAGCTTCGCCGCCGCTCCGACACCGTCACACCGTGCGCCAAAGGCCAAACGCGTCATCCACATCTGCCTGTGTGGAGGCTTGAGCCAGGTCGACTCCTTCGACTACAAACCAAAGCTCAAAGAGCTGCACGGAAAATCTCTCACCACCGATGAGAAACCCGATGTATTTTTCGGCAAAGTCGGCCTACTGCGGCAGAGCGACTGGGAGTTCAAACAGCGCGGCCAGAGCGGGCTGTGGATCTCCGAACTTTTCCCTCACATTGCCAGCGTCGCCGACGAGCTCGCGGTGATCAACTCAATGGTCGCCGAGTCGTCGAGCCACACCCCAGCGACCTTCCAGGAGAGCAGCGGCTTCCGCCTCAACGGATTTCCCGTGATGGGTTCTTGGGTCTCTTACGGGCTCGGCAACATGACCGACGACCTGCCGACCTACGTCGTTCTGCCCGATGCGCGCGGCCTGCCCGCCGGTTCGACCAGCAACTGGACGAACGGTTTTCTCCCCGCCGTCCACCAGGGCGTCCCGTTTCGCACCAGCGGCGAAGGCGATGTGATCAGCAACCTGTTCCCCGCTCGAAAAATCGACGCGCGCATCGAGAAAGAGAGCCGCACCCTCTTGGAAAAAATCAACCGTCTGCATATCGAAGAAAACGGTAGCGAAGACGCCTTCTCCGCCCGCATCTCCAGCTACGAACTCGCCGCGCGCATGCAGCTTGCGGTTCCCGAGGTCACCGACATAAACGCGGAATCCGAGGCGACGCGCGAGCTCTACGGACTGAACGGCAAGGAGACCAAAGACTTCGGGCGCAGTTGCTTGTTAGCACGACGTATGCTCGAACGCGGAGTGCGGCACGTGCAACTTTTCTCCGGTGGCTCGTTCGGCTCGCCGCGTATCAACTGGGACGGCCACGAGGACATGAAGCGCAACCACGGCCGCGAGGCCGCGCGTATCGACCAGCCGGTCGCCGCCTTGCTTAAGGACCTGCGCCAGCGCGGCATGCTCGACGACACCCTTGTCTTGTTCACCTCCGAGTTCGGACGGACACCCTTCACCCAGAGCGGCGCCGACCAGGTCGGTACCGGTCGCGACCACAACCATGTCGGCTTCAGCGTGTGGATGGCCGGCGGAGGCGTAAAGGGAGGCATCAGCTACGGCGCGACGGATGAGGTCGGCTACAAATCGGACCTCAATCCGGTGCCGTGGCACGATTTTCACGCCACCGTCCTGCACCTGTTAGGAATTGACCACACCAAACTCACCCACTACCACAACGGAATACAACGCCGCCTGACCAACATACACGGTGAGGTGCTGAACAGCATCATCGCCTAGCCGGAACTCTCCTGCGGCAAGATGCGTCCTTCTGATAGAGACTGCAGTGGGCCGTGGTAGGCGGCAGGTTTTACATGATCGACCGGCTTGCGGTACAACTCCCTCAGACGCCAGCCCATCATAGCGAGCGGCGGAGATAGATCGCTAGTAACTTACGCTCCGAATCAGTCAGAGGCCGACTCTCATTGTAAACGTCAAGAAATACTTGTGCCAGATCTGGCCTCCAATCTTCCGCCGGAAAACAGAATCCATGGATGGTCATGGTGACATTGAACAGAAAAACGTCCTCGCAGGCATCTTCGAAATCAAGGATCGCCACCACCTCTCCGTCCCGGAAAAGGGTGTTGTCGGTAAAAACATCACTGTGGATCAAGCCTCTAGGAAGTGGCTCATCCAAGCGGAGCCTCGATCGTTTGAACTCTTCGAGAAAAAACTGAAAGTGAACAGAATCATCGGGCTTGATGCTTTTCACCAATCGGGCGACGGCTTCCCGACCGTTCGGGTTCTCACGCCGCCCCCATCCACCGGACGGGGTGGCAACTGATGGAGATCGCTGAGCGCACGGGCGATCGGCTCTATCATATTAATTGACCCTGGCATATCGCAGTGATCGCCACGCCGCGGACGCTGGTTTTTTAAGATCAGATGGCGATGGAGTTTAATCGACGGAGATGACTTTGGTTTTGGACCAATTGTCTCCGAATCGTAACCCAGCTTCTCGTTTGCCACTACGTGTCAGAATGATGAAGCATTCGGCGAAGCCCGCCAATGGGATCGCTAATAAGATGTTGCGAGTCGCACCAGTGATCCAGTCTTCGGAAAGGGACGAGCCGTCTTCTTTCACTGCTTTGGTCTTCATGACCTTTTTCCCGATGCTTTGCCCCTCAAGGATAGGGAGGCTGTCCCTGGTGAGGATGACCAGGCCCCAAGCAAGATACGGCAGAAAGGCTGACCCCGTGATGGTCCCAACGATGAAGGCGACAGTCCCGGCTACGAGGGCATCAATGAGTGCGCCAAGAAAACGTTTCACCAGATCGGTTTCAACGACTTTGGGCGCTGATGTTGGAGATCCCTCTTTTTTGACCCCGGGAACCTTTGGTCTCTCGATGTCGACGGAAGTCACCGGAGGTTTTACAGGTGGGGTAGTTCTAATTGTGGGTTTTGGAATGAAATCTCCTTTCTCGCTCATACCTCCATCAGAACACGATGGCATGGGGCTGGTCGAGTTTTGATAACGGGCAGATCCACTTTCACGATCGGAGCTGGTTCACCCAAAAAATATTTTGCGACATCCCGATTGTTCCACCACACATCGTATCATGATTGGCCTCAGGTGGCGCAGCGGCATCACTGATCATTCTTGGGATAGGGTCGCAGCCCGAGGAGTATCTCAGCCCTCTCGGTGAGCGGCTTGGCCGCAAGTTCTTTGTCGGTGTATTCGGCCAGGTTTTGCGACACCAGATCGTAAACCGCCTGGCGATCGTGACTTGTATCTACCGCGAGGCACTTGTTCTTGCTCTTGAAGAATTCAACGGTGGGAAGAGTTTCCGTCTTAAATGTTTCGAATCTCTTTTTGATACTCTCCACATTGTCATCACTTCTGCCGGAGTATTTGGCCCGTCCTAGAATTCGCTTTTCCAGCACCTCGAAGGGACACTCGAAGTATAACATTTTGGGCAGGTCGGCTTCCTCTCCGAAGACTTCCCACCAACCTTCGAGGTTCTCCATGGAGCGAGGGAACCCATCCAAAAGAAAATTCACCTTCCCGGTGGTTCGTGTAATGATCTCCATCGTGTTTTCGAGAATCGACACCATGATGGCATTGGGAACTAATTTCCCTGCATTCATAAACTCCTCAATCGTCGCCGCGTTAGGTCCACTCGCTTTTCGTTCGGCGCGCAGAAGTTCACCCATCGACAAATGCGTCCAACCCAGTTGGCATTCGGCAAGCTCACACATCGTCCCCTTTCCCGCTCCGGGGCCTCCCAAGACAAAAACAACATTAGGCTTGGGGCAGGCTTCTCTCGGATCAAAATGATAAAGGAAGACCTCAGGAGCGGGTGTCACGCCCTTTTTGTAGACGTGCCATTCCCGGTCTGTGGGTGGGAGATCATCCTCGGAGGTGACATCATAGGCAAGATGACCATCGAGACGACAGATTCTCCACGACGTGTAGCTGTTAGAATAGGAAAGAGCCGGGGTTCGAGCTGACTTTCCATCCGCTCGATCCCACGCCATCTTCCCATTCCAATAGCCCAAACTAGATACGGTCCCGGACTCGGATTCGGCAGGTGGCGCGGTGGATGGAACAAAAAGACCATCGACCTCGGGAATGCCGGATCCGGTCACTTCGAGGTAGAAGGTATTTGGTGGGAGCGCTTTAATTTCTGCCATGATCGATTATGTGAAAAATTCAACTCAAGGATTGCCGACACGCTCTTTTTTGCAAGATCTCCTAGATTTTTCTCTAGGCCGAGCCTCCAGTAATGGATGCCACGAGATCATCGCTCAACAGAATGAGGGAATAATTTTCCGATCATACTACGCCCCCCACTATCCCTTGAGGAGTCTGGGGTAGAAACCACTCTTTTGGGTGTTTTTCGGGGGAGGTTGGCAACTCCTTTCACCCCTGCAAGGCGGACGTTAAGGGACACGCTTGAGAGGCTTCTCCATTTCGGACCTGGTAACGTCCAAGAAGTTTGCGTGATCTCTCGGCCAGCATCCTCCGCACCTCTCGGCGGGCTCCTTTTTCACGTGGGATCGTCATATGATCATAGGCCGTCGTTTGATGGCGCATCCATGCAACGACTGCAGCTTCAGCACGTCGCTCAATGGGGATTCTCTGTGTGCGGGCGACTGTTCCACTTCCGACTGGAATGGCGTGCTCAGTCACCGTTTTGGCGAGCTTATTCGCGAGGTTGATGTGATCCTCATGGAAGTCAAGAAACTGAAAGACCACTTGCTCGAACTCCTCGGCATAAACTTGCTCTGCTTTCGCACGACGCGCGCGTCCAGCCACCAGCTTTTTTTGATATTTCGGGTCATCTTTCTCCGCCTCCCGATCAGCTTTAAGCATCGCGATACGCTCAGCAGGCGCGAGAACTCCATGAGAGAATCGCTTTCGGCGCTTGATCTCGATGACGGTCCAACTGGGACCCTCTTGTTTCACCCGACGACTCAAAGCGGCATCCCCCGGAGTCAACACTTCCCATCCAGCTGGAATTTGCATGGGCTTCCCCGCGAGATTAAAAACGTAGCCTTCTTTCTCGCCGAGGCGGACCTCGATCGCTTCAGGATTTGACTTGCTCATTAAGACTGGAAATTACTTCCTGAAGGAGTTCATCGTCCATCTTGAGAAGATTTCCTTCACTTGGAAAACTCCCGTCTTTCACATCTGCGATGTATTCACCGAAAGCCGCTATTCGTTCCTCCTGAAGCCGCCGATGCTCGGCGGCGAAGTCCCGATAGGCCCTCGCATGGCGAGGCAATCGTTCGTCGTAGTCGCCCAGGATATCGTCCGAGAATAAGAACTGGGTATCACATCCCTTTCCCGAACCAAGGGACATCAAAATCATGGGAGTTTGCGATGCCATAAAGCTTGCGAGATTTTCCGGTACGCATTCCAGTTCTGCCGCATAGGCCCCCGCTGACTCCAAGTCTTTCATCTGCCGACAAAGTGCCTTCGCCTCTTCAGCCGTCTTCCCAATCGCGCGGTAATTGGTCCATGTCACATGCCGAGGAATCATCCCCAGGTGACCAACCACAGGAATTCGCTCCCGCGCCATTCCTTCGATGATAAAGGGACTGGCAGAGCAATAAAGTGAACTCGCTCCCATTTCCAAAGCCTTGAACCCGATCCGAATTGCCTCCTCCTGCGTCGCCAATCCATGTGGTGTGGCACAGGAAAAGAAACTCCTCGGCGCAGCTTCCACCAGTCTTGGCAATCGCTTCTGGGCCTCCGGCGAGTCAAAGCTACAACTCATGATGTCGATTCCAGCCTCCTCTGCTGCGGCTGCTTCTTCGGGAGACTTTACGTGAATATGAGTTAAGCAGCGCTTCCCCTTCAACTTCTGCAAATCATAAACTGTGTATTTTTTCCGAGGTCGCAACATGACAAAGAGAGAATGGCAAAGGCCGATTGGGAAAGAAAGAATTAGGAAGACAAAATACAACCCTCTCCCACAGCCCCAAAAAACTTAATAACGATCAAGAGGCACGCCTTGTCGCTGTCTTAGCTTGTCTGAGCCATGGCCTACACTTTCAGATCCAGTAGCCCTTTCCAGATGTTCACATTCCTCCGATAGAACACCAAAATCTGATCTGTAGTAAGTCCAATGGTGTTACGCCGGATCATCGGATGCCTGGGATTGGCAGGAGGGTTCCTTTGGGGAGCCGAGGATTACTGGGCCTTTGCTCCGGTGAGCAATTCGACGCCTCCCGCAGTCGGCAACAGCAATTGGGCACGCGAAGATCTGGACCGCTTTGTCTTGGCTGGAATTGAAAAAGGAGGCTACCTCCCGACCAAAACCGCCGAAAAGAGAACCCTCGTGAGACGAGCTTACCTCGACCTCCACGGCCTCCCTCCCACGGCCGCGCAGATCACGACCTTTCTTCAGGACGAACGAGAGGATGCCTGGGAAAAACTCATCGGCGAATTACTGGAATCTCCCCGCTATGGCGAACGATGGGGACGCCACTGGCTTGATGTCGCCCGGTATGCCGACACGAACGGCATGGACGAAGATATCGCTCACCCTTCTGCCTGGCGATATCGAGATTATGTCATCGCCGCCTTTAATGAAGACAAACCATTTGATCAATTCATCATCGAACAACTGGCTGGCGATCTCCTCCCCGCAAAAGACCTTGAAGAAAAACGGGCCCGAACCGTGGGCTTGGGCTTCCTGTCCGTCGGTCCGAAGATGTTGGCATGCGACGATCCCGACAAGATGCGGCGCGACATCGTCGATGAGCAAATGGACACAATGGGACGAGCCTTCCTTGGCATGACCATTGGCTGTGCCCGTTGCCACGACCACAAGATCGATCCCATCTCAATCAAGGACTACTACGGACTCGCCGGGATCTTCATGTCTACCAAGACGCTTACAAAATATTCCGTTGTGGCGGAATTCCACGAGCATAATCTCACTGAGGAACACCACAAAAAAAGGTGGCAGGAAGTGAATCGCCTCGAAGCCGTGAGGAAGAAAAAGGAAACATCCAAGGAAGAGAAGAAACGCCTCGGCAAAGAAATCGCAACCCTCAAAAAAGACCTCCCCGTGCCCTTCATGGTCATGGGCGTGAGCGAATATCCCACTCAGAATATCAAAGTCCACCTTCGCGGCGACTACCTTACGCTGGGCGAAGAAGTTTCCCGTGGTGTCCCCTCCGCTTGGACCGATGGAAAACAAATCATCATGCCCGAAAAACAAAGCGGCCGACTTGAGCTCGCCCGCTGGATTGCTTCCGCTGAAAACCCCCTCACCTCCCGGGTCATCGTAAATCGACTGTGGCGCTGGCACTTCGGTCGAGGCATCGTTCCCACCCCGGATAACTTTGGCGGCTTGGGCGAGCGCCCCACCCATCCAGCACTTCTCGATCATCTCGCGCACAAATTTGTGGAATCAGGTTGGTCGGTCAAAGCGATGCATCGTCTCATGATGAACTCAGCGATTTATCGCCAATCAACTCAGGCAGACCCCGCTCTCTCGAAAGATGATCCGGAAAACAAACTCTTCGCCCGCTGGCAACGCCGACGGGTGGAATCAGAAGTCATCCGCGATAGCATTCTCATGAAATCAAATCGCCTCGATCCCACGGTGGGGGGATCGATGTTAGTCGTTCAACCTTCAAAGTATGCCGATCGCGGCCATCTCAAAGCCCACTCCCTCGTCCCGAGACGAACCGTCTACCTCCCGGTTTATCGAAGCTCCGGATACGATGGGCAAAAAGCGTTTGATTCCGCCGACTCAGCCGTCTCCGACGGAAACCGCCGCAGCTCCACCGTCGCCGGACAAGCCCTCTATTTAATGAACAGCGAGTTGATGCACGAGTCGTCAAAATCTCTGGCCGAAATCGTGATCAGCCAAGACTCACCAAATCCCACTTCCTGGTTGATCAATCACCTCTTGGGCCGCGAAGCCACTGAGAAGGAATGCCTTCAGGGCGAGAAGTTTGTGAATGACTACGGCGATGAAAAGGAAGCTTGGTCAGCCTTTGCGCGAGTGCTATTTTCCAGCAACGAATTTTTATATATAGAGTAAATTATTGTGAGCTTATTTGGTCATCAAGCGGGACTCCCACTTTCCCGTCGGGAAATGTTATTGCGATCTGGAACCGGATTCGGCGCTCTCGCACTCCAGGCGATGCTTGCCCAAGAAGCTGCCGGAAAAAGCAACGCTCCCCCGCTCCCCGGCACCGCCAAGCGCGTCATCTTTCTCTTCATGCACGGTGGACCATCAACCGTGGATTTATTTGACCCAAAGCCACTCCTCTCACGCGACACCGGAAAGCCCTTCCCTCTCAAAGCTCCCCGTATCACTTCCCACAAGTCAAAAAACCTCCTCCTAAAATCTCCCTGGTCCTGTCAACAACACGGTGCAAGCGGAGCCCAAGTCTGCGACTTGCTCCCAAATATTGCCTCCATCACGGATGACCTGTGCTTCGTAAAATCGATGCATTGTTCCAACTCGCGACACGGCGGGGCGCTCCTGGAATTACACACTGGATCCGACACCTTCACCCGCCCGTCAATGGGGTCGTGGATCAACTACGGCCTCGGCAGTGAAAACGAAAACCTCCCCGGCTTCATCACGATCAATCCCAGTGGCAGCCACGGCGGCGCAGGCGCCTGGTCCTCGGCATTTTTACCTGCTAAATATACCGGCACCCACATCAGCGGAAAAGGGACGGAAATGAAAGTGCCCTTCATCGACAACCCTCTTCACGACCAAAGCAAACAACGTAAAGAACTGGATCTCCTCGCATCCTTTAATAAAGAACACCTTACCCAGAGAGGCGCGAACAGCGAGCTGGAATCGCGTATCGCCTCCTACGAGCTCGCTTTCAAAATGCAGATGGAAGTGCCCGGCGTGCAAGACATCTCCAGCGAACCAGCGCACATCAAAAAACTCTACGGCGCTGACGCCGACCCCACCAAATCTTTCGGCGAACAATGTCTCATGGCCCGCCGCTTTAGCGAGGCCGGCGTGCGCTTTGTGCAAGTCACCCACCGCTACTGGGATTCCCATGGCAACCTCAAGAAGGAGCACGAAAAGCTCAGCGCGGAAATGGACAAACCGGTCGCCGGTCTCATCACGGATTTAAAACAGCGGGGCCTCCTCGATGAAACCCTCGTCCTTTGGGGCGGCGAATTCGGACGCACCCCCACCGCTCAGGGAAATGACGGTCGCGATCACAACCCGCACGGTTTTACCATGTTCATGGCCGGTGGCGGGATCAAACCGGGCACGGTTTACGGATCGACTGACGACTACGGCTACTACGCTGAAGACAAACCCGTTCACTTTCACGACCTCCATGCCACCATTCTCCACCTCATGGGAATCGATCACGAGGAATTCACCCACCGATACGCCGGCCGGGATTTCCGACTCACCGATGTCGAAGGGAAGGTTGTTCACGGAATCATCGCATAAGCAACATCGCGACCTCGAAATCTCTGCAGGACTGGGGCGGACAAAGCCCTCGTCGAGTTGTTGATTCAGCTGAGCGGCCACACCGTCGCCAACAATATTTCGATGAGCTCCATCCTACCGTTTTTTGGAGGAAGCGACAGGGTCTTTACACAAGGACGAGGACTTCTTCGAGGTAGCTCTCGCCGTGGGCGGCGCAGAGTTGTTTTTTTGTGAGGCTGCTGGGATCGATCGCTTGCTTCAGCAAGCGTTGAAGGAAATTCTGCGTAAAGTTGAGAGATTTTTTGCGGCATTTTTTTGCCAACTTAATTATGATCTTCTTGAAAGAGGGTATCGAAGACCCAATGCCAGCTATTCTCTACGCGCCAATGGGAGCGAATATATTTCTGCATTTTCTATGCCTTCGGTTTTTTCAAACTACTTATATAATAGTAAATTTCACTCCGACATTCTTTCCCTTTTTCTAGCACCTGACATTCTTCCAAGGTGACGCTTTCCAGGCCTTTCCAAGCCGCTCTAATTTTCGAGTCCATCCAATTTACGGTGTGGCAAACAATGGTCATACGCTTTCCCAAACGTCCTCGATTCTTTCCTTCTTCGGTGTGGATGCTCTAGTTCTTTGGGGTGCTCTTTGTCAGATTCAAATGACGAGATGTGAATTGAAATTGATCAATGAGTTGCTTGTGAAGTGGTCCTTCGTTGCCTTTCACGCAGAAAAGATAATCTGCTCCGGTATCCATAATTTGAGCAGCGATCTCGCTCTGTGTTCTCATCGCATCGATGCTGACCACCGCACCTTCAGGGTTGAGAATTTTGAGTAACTCGGGGATCGTGGTGATCTCATTACTTTCCTCTTCAACAAAGCATTGGGCAAGGATCAGACCTTTTTCGCGGGCCCACGCGCTGACGACATGGAGGTGTCTATCTTCAGCATCGCGATTTTCTCGTAAAGCCTCGCCATCGATGGCGAATTTCTCGTCCTCAACTTCAATTCCAGCCAGTTCCAAATGGGTGATGAGACATTGCGCAAAGAGCTGGGGAAGCAAAGGCCCTAGGCAGCAAATGGCGCGGAAATTGAAGGCATTCTTCCGACTTCGGATCAGTCAGAAAATTTAACCAACCCCCACAAGGGAAACCTTCGCTTCACAGCAGAGTTCCTCAACTTCATCGCGTCCAAGAATAAGCGTGCGCCCCGCTTCTACCGCAATCGTCTTCACGCCAGCTTCACAGCAACTTTCAATCGTCCTAGGCCCAATCACAGGGACATCAAAACGCATATCTTGATCAGGCTTGGAGACCTTCACGAGGGTGACATCCTTTCCGTTTCCGAGTTTACCTCCACGCTGAATACAGGCATCGGTGCCTTCAAAGGCCTCCACCGCAAGGACGGTGCCATGTCGCACCACGATACTCTGCCCAATATCGAGCGCGCTTGTCTGCTTCACGATGGAATAGCCGAAAGCGACATCCTCCCGACCCCGTTCTGAGAGCTTGGGGCCAAAGATATCTCCTTCCGTCGCGAGCTGATTCTCCAGAAAGGTCGTTGCTTTTAACAACTCGATACCATCCTTGCTGAATTCCGCAGCAATTCCTCCAAAGAGCGATTCGGCATTTCGCCGCTTCACCGAATGAAGAACTTTCAAGGTCCGCATATCAGGCCAAAGATCAAAAAGGTTTCGAGGGGCAATCTGCCCAACCATGATCGCCTCCTCGACTCCGTGTTTTTTGAAAAATTTAATAATCCCCCCCAATTGCCCCACCCTAAACCAATCGAAGACATCGACTTGCTCGGCAAGATTGTCCTTCGTCTCTCCTTTAAAAGCCGCAACAACGAGCCTCACCCCTCGCTTACGAGCTGCCACGATAAAGGTTTCCGGATAAATTCCGCTTCCTGCGATGACGCCAATCGTCCTTTGCCCAGTGCTCACACCGTGAGCTTCCTCTCCTCCACGAAAAATTCAAACTTCAATTTGCATCAAAGCTCCTAACAGTTATGCTCAGACAATGAATTCGCTCATTCAAGGTAATCCCCTCCCTCTCATTATTGGTGTTATTGGAATCCTCCTCCTCCTCTTCGTCGTCCTTGTCTTCATCAATTTCTTCGGGCTCTGGATCCAAGCAAAAGCAGCAAGTGCCCCGGTGAGTATCGTTAATCTCATCATGATGCGCTTCCGGAAGGTAAATCCCTCCATCATCGTAAACAGCAAGATCACGGCTGCCAAAGCAGGCCTCATATACAGCACCGATGAGTTGGAGGCTCACTTTCTTGCGGGAGGTGACATCATCAACGTCGTTTTAGCTCTCGTTGCTGCCGAAAAAGCGGGAATCACCCTTCCCTTTAATCGCGCTTGCGCCATCGACCTCGCAACCAAGGATACTGGAAAAACGGTTTTGGAAGCTGTGCGAACCTCGATCAACCCAAAGGTGATCGATTGCCCTAACCCTTCCGGTGGCATCACCAAGATCACCGCCGTGGCCAAGGATGGTATTGGCGTCAACGTCCGGGCTCGTGTCACTGTTCGCACCAACCTCGACCGCTTCGTAGGCGGCGCCACCGAGGAAACGATCGTTGCCCGGGTTGGAGAGGGTATTGTTACCTCTGTCGGATCCGCAGCCTCATACAAGAGCGTTCTTGAAAACCCTGATTCTATCTCCCGCCTCGTTCTCGAAAAAGGAGTCGATGCCGCCACCGCCTTTGAAATTCTCTCCATCGATATTGCCGATGTCGATATCGCCGACAACGTCGGAGCGCGTCTCCAAACGGAACAGGCCGAGGCCGACAAACAAGTCGCTCAGGCAAAAGCCGAGATGCGTCGCGCAGCAGCAGTCGCCACCGAACAGGAAATGTCAGCCCGGACGCAGGAGATGCGGGCCAAGCTTGTTGAGGCAGAAGCCACCGTGCCACTCGCCATTGCAGAAGCCTTTCGCAATGGAAATCTTGGTGTAATGGATTATGCCAAATATCAAAATGTTGTCGCCGACACTAAGATGCGCGATTCCATCGGTGAAGAGGATTCCGAATCCCACTAATCAGAGTTCTTCATGTTTTTAGCCGAATTTCCAGACGGGCAGGTCATTGTGGTGATCTTGATGGTCCTCTTTGCGGGGATCAAATCCTTGATGGAAAAAATCAAGAGCCAACAAGGAGAAAGTAGTGACTCGGAAGAGACTGACTACGATCCCATGGCGGAGTTCTACGAAGAAACTTCGCGCCAGCTCCGTGAGCAACGAGAGACAGTCTTATTGCGACAACAAGGTTTTGTGGAGGATAGTCCACCACCTCTTCCTCCTGTCTACGTGGCCCCGGCCCCGGTTAAGAGGCCTCAGATTAAAAAACCAACTCTATCTGCTCTCGAACAAGAAGCGTTGAAAAATCTTCAAAAACAGAAGGTTAAGGAGCCTCTCAGGAAGAGACCAAGATTAGGGACGGCCAGAGCACGTGCGCTCCGTGTCCTTTCCAGTCCTTCCGCGGCGAGAGATGCTGTCGTTCTCTCCGAGATTCTGGGCCCACCAAAGGGACAGCAAAGCTAGCGCTTCTGTCGCGCATCTTACCTCCTTCCCAATCAATAGGGTGATGGAGATGCCCAAAAAATAGGCAACTCCTTACTTAGTTTGGGCTTTCGCCAATTTTCACCTCACTAAATTTAATTACGTGATGGTGTGTCACGACAGAAACTTTTCCACGTTAATCAAAGTGGGGCGCTTACTTACTAGAGAGTTTAACTTCTCCTTAAAATCGCGCCTCTTTTCAGACCATGAAACCCAGTAAGCTTACAGCATGCATTTCTCTTAGCTTTTACGCTAGGAGTCTATCGGACTGAAGAAGGAGCTGGGATTGAGTTTTTTGGGGAAACTGCTGCGATGATATTTCTGCTCCCCTGAATCGCGACATTAATCAGTAGACCTTACAAATCAGCAATCCTGAGACAGGGCTCAACAAGAATTTCTTCCGAATTGAAATGTCGCTGTCCTCTCCTTGACACCTCCCTATTCTCTGGCACCCTCTACCCTAAATAAGACAGGGGTGTTTCACCATTCACGGTGATCCTGAGATCATACCCTCACCACTCGGCCAATTACTTCCGCGCCGAGGAGTCAGACCAACATCTTTCTCACGCCTGTCGCGCTTTAGCTATTTAGCCGGCAGGCTTTTTCTTTGTTTCTAATTCAAAATTCCGACCATGATTTCTCCAGACGAAAACGGCATCACCCCTAAAAACTCCAAACAGCGCTCCGATTACACCGGGAATTTCATCGAGGATATCGATAATTCCGAGGAACTTGCGGCCATGGAAAAAGACCCCACCATTTTTCCAAACTCAACCCGGGTTTACGTTGAGGGACACATTCACAAAAACATCAAAGTCCCGATGCGCGAGATCCGACTCTCCGCTACGGAGCATCCCAATGGGAAAATCGAAGAGAACCCCCCCATCCGTGTCTACGACTGCGCTGGTCCTTGGGGTGATCCTGAATTCAAAGGTAATGTCAGGGAAGGACTCCCTGCCCTGCGCCGTGATTGGATTCTCGCGCGCAACGATATCGAGGAATACGACGGCCGGGAAATCAAAGCCAGCGACAACGGCTACCTCTCCGAGGCCCACGCCGAGAAATACAACGAGAACAAAGCGGCCAAAAACAAGCTTAAGGAATACCCCGGCCTCAGGAGAAGACCTCTCAAGGCCACCGGAAATCCCGTCACCCAAAAATGGTATGCCGACCAAGGCCTCATCACTCCCGAGATGGAATACATCGCAATCCGAGAAAACAATGGCCGCCTAGAAGAGTTCAAGACGATCCACGACCGCTACCCCACTCCCGACGAGCTTCCCGATGACGCCTCCGACAGGATCAAGGAGTTCGTGCGCCAGCAAAACTCGACGCCTGAGGGCTACGAAATGCCCCGCCCGAGTGATATTAACCCTTACAAGCAGGTCTCACGAAATGTCATGAACCACCAGCATCCCGGTCAGACTTACGGAGCCGAAATCCCGAGACTCATCACTGCTGAGTTCGTTCGTTCCGAGGTTGCCCGCGGTCGCGCGATCATCCCAGCCAACATTAATCACCCGGAAAATGAGCCCATGATTATCGGGCGAAACTTCCTCGTGAAGATCAATGCCAATATTGGGAACTCCGCGGTCGCTTCAACCATCGATGAGGAAGTTGAGAAAATGCAGTGGTCCACTAAATGGGGCGCTGATACCGTGATGGACCTATCCACCGGGAAAAATATCCACGCCACTCGCGAATGGATTATCCGCAACTCTCCGGTCCCCATCGGCACTGTCCCAATTTACCAAGCCTTGGAAAAGGTGAACGGGAAAATCGAAAGTCTCACCTGGGAACTCTTCCGCGACACTCTCATCGAGCAAGCCGAACAAGGAGTCGATTACTTCACCATCCACGCAGCCGTCCTCAAAGCCTTCGTTCCACACACCGCTCGTCGCATGACCGGAATCGTTTCACGAGGCGGCTCCATCATGGCAAAATGGGCTCTCGCTCACAACGCGGAGAATTTCCTCTACACCCACTGGGATGACATTTGCGACATCTGCGCCGCCTATGACGTTTCCTTCTCCATCGGCGACGGCCTTCGACCTGGCTCCATCGCGGACGCCAACGATTATGCCCAACTTGCTGAACTTGAAGTTCAAGGTGAACTCACCACACGCGCTTGGGCCAAAGGCTGTCAGGTCATGAACGAAGGTCCCGGCCACGTTCCGATGCAGCTCATCGAAGAAAATATGCAGAAGCAAATTGATTGGTGCCATGAGGCCCCCTTCTATACCCTCGGACCACTCACTACCGATATCGCTCCGGGCTACGACCACATCACTTCCGCGATTGGTGCGGCCAACATCGGTTGGTATGGCTGCGCAATGCTCTGCTACGTGACGCCTAAAGAGCACCTCGGTTTGCCCAACCGCGATGACGTGCGCGAAGGGGTGATCACCTACAAGATCGCCGCCCACGCCGCCGATCTCGCCAAGGGCCACCCAGCCGCTCAGGAACGTGACAATGCAATCTCGAAAGCTCGCTTCGAATTCCGCTGGCGCGATCAATTCGCTCTCGGTCTCGATCCAGCTCGCGCGATCGGTTTCCACGATGAGACACTCCCTGCCGAAGGAGCAAAGACCGCGCACTTCTGCTCGATGTGCGGACCGACCTTCTGCTCTATGAAAATCACCGCTGATGTGCGCAAGTACGCCGAAGAAAACGGCTACACTGGAGACGACATAAAGGAAGAATTGGCCGAAGTTTAATCGCCCAACACACAGATCTCGAAACCAAAAAGAGAGTCTCCACGAGGCTCTCTTTTTTTGATTTATACCAAGTGCAGGTTTACTCCCACTCGATGCTTGCGGGAGGCTTGGTAGAAATATCGTAGAGGACACGATTGATCCCAGAGACCTGATTAAGAATATCCTGACTTGCCTCTCGAAGTAGCTGCGCCGGCAGATCAACCCACTCGGCAGTCATAGCATCCTCACTAATAACAGCGCGTAGATTGGTGGCCCACTCATAGCTTCGCTCGTCCCCTTTGACTCCGACAGTCTTCACCGGAATAAGGCCGGCATAAGCCTGCCAAACCTTGGAATACCAACCGTGTTCCTTGAGCTTCCCGATGAAAATGGCGTCGCAATCTCTGATAATTTCAAGCCGATGTTCATCAACAGCACCAGGACAACGAACGGCAAGGCCGGGTCCCGGAAAAGGATGACGTCCTAAAATATCTGCTTCAATTCCCAAGACCGTTCCGAGTTCACGGACTTCGTCTTTGAAGAGCTCAGCGAGAGGTTCGAGGACCTTTCCTTGCGCTTGAAGTTCAAGGATCTTGGGGACGCGATTGTGGTGGGTCTTGATGACCGAGGCCTTCGACTTGGCATTTGAAGCACTCTCGATGACATCTGGATAAAGAGTCCCCTGCGCAAGTATTTCCGCATCGCCAACCGCATCCCAGAAGACTTCGATAAACATGTTCCCGATGATCTTGCGCTTCTCCTCGGGATCTTCCTTTCCGGCCAAAGCAGAAAGAAACTTCTCGGACGCGTCCACCGTTTCAATCGCGACATTCATGCGCCGGAAATTCCCCTGAACTTCGGCTGCTTCATTTTTACGAAGAAGACCATTATCGACGAAGATTGCCCGCACGTTCACTCCGGCCTCTTTTAGAAGCACGACTAATACCGTGCTATCGACTCCCCCACTCACTCCACAAACAACTTGCTTCGTCCCGACCCGCTCGCGAATACCCTCGATCAACTCTTGCTTAAAGTCATCGATATGGAATGGCTGCAAGTCACTAGCGTGAGAGAGAAAGTTCTGAAGAATTTGATTTCCTTCGTGGCTATGGGTGACCTCGGGATGAAATTGAATCCCAAAGAAATTCTCGGGCCACTTTAAACTCACGGGGGTTCCGTGTTGATTCACCGCGATGACCTCGGCTTCAGGATGAAGGTTCTCCACGGTATCCGAATGGCTCATCCAGACCTGGGATTCACCAGAAATCCCGGTATAGAGATTTTCGTGAGAAGTCGGCTTCAGCATCGCTGGACCATACTCCCGCTTATCACTGGCTTTCACACTTCCGCCAAACTTGATGTTAAGGAGCTGCATTCCATAGCAAACTCCAAGAACGGGAACGTCAAACGACTTTAACTTTTCAAAATCGACATCTGGAGCGTCCTCGTCGCTCGTGCTCTTTGGCCCACCGGAAAGGATGACCGCACCGGGCTGGCCGATTTCCGTGATATCATCTGGAGAGTAGAGTTTCGCATAAAAGCCCAGCTCGCGCACCCGGCGAACGATAAGTTGGGTGTATTGGGAGCCGAAATCGAGAACGGCGACGTGGTTCGTCTCTTGCATAATCTTGTTAAAAATTAGCTCGCTGGCTGGTAGTTGGTAGGCTCCTCGGTGATCGTGACATCATGAGCGTGACTCTCACGTAAACCTCCGGCCGTGATCCGCACGAATTCAGCTTTTTCCCGAAGCGCTTGTAGATCCTTCGCTCCGACATAGCCCATGCCTGACCGAAGTCCACCCATGAGTTGGAACACCACGTCAGCAAGAGGACCCTTGTAGGGAACACGACCTTCAACCCCTTCAGCGACTAACTTGCCACTGGAGTTTTGGCCGTAGCGATCGCCCGCGCCCTTGCGCATCGCTCCGATCGATCCCATGCCGCGGTAGGTCTTGAAACGGCGACCTTGGGAGTGAACCGTTTGTCCGGGAGACTCGCGCGTTCCCGCTAAAAGGGAGCCCATCATGACGAGATCTGCTCCAGCGGCGAGTGCTTTGGTGATATCGCCCGAGTAGCGAATTCCACCATCGGCGATCACTCTGACACCGCGCTCATGAGCGGCATCCGCAACAGTCTTCACGGCCGTGAATTGCGGCATTCCGACACCGGAGATCACTCGAGTGGTGCAAATCGAACCGGGACCAACACCAACCTTTAAACAATTTGCGCCCGCATCGATCAGGGCGATCGCGCCCTGAGCCGTCACGACATTTCCAGCAACCACAGGCACCCCACTCAACTCGCGAAGTTTTGCGACCACCTCCATCACTCGAGTAGTGTGGCCGGTCGCAGCATCGATGAAGAGTGCATCGGCTCCAGATTCGATGAGTGCCTGAGCTCGGTCATAAAACTCGGGTCCCGGACCCACCGCAGCTCCGCAGCGGAGTTGGCCATTGGGGTCCTTAGCCGCATTGGTAAAAGTGATTCGCTTCTCGATATCCGCACCCGTGATCAGTCCAGCGAGAGTGCCATCGGAATTGATGAGCGGAAGTTTCTCGATACGGTTCGCGTAAAGAATTTCACGAGCCTGCTGTTGATCCATTTCCGGAGCAGCGGTGATCAACTTTTCAAAAGGAGTCATGACATCTTCCACCAGCGCGTCTCCACTTGGAACGTGCCGGAGATCTCTTCCGGTGACCATCCCTTGTAGCTTCCCGGCCTCATCAACTACTGGAAACCCCGAAAACCCCTCCACCTCCATGATTTCACGGACCTGCTCCACGGTGTGCTTGCGAGATACCGTCAAAGGATGCTGAATCACTGCATTTTCGGAACGCTTCACCTTGGCGACCATCGCGGCCTGCTCTGCGATGGAGCAAGCACGGTGAATCACGGCAATCCCACCCTCTCGGGCCAGTGCCATTCCTAGCTCACTTTCTGAGACCGTATCCATCGCCGCCGAAACGACCGGAATATTGAGAGGGATATTATCCGTAAGATGACTCCGCACATCAGAATCGGATGGGAGCAAGGAGCTCAATCCAGGCGTCAAAAGGACGTCGTCGAAAGATAGGGCCAAAGAAAGTTCCGCCATGCGCGAGTCAAGGGAAATGGGCTGCCGAAATCAAGCGTGATTCCAACTTAAGGGAAAATACTCAAAAATTTTCACCATCCGACCCTCTCTGAAGTTTTTAATCGGAGAAATAGACAGCGAACAACAGAATCGCCGCGCGCTCGTTTAGAATCCAAAAGCACCATAAACATCTGCGCCTTTCGGTCGTTGCTCAGGAAAACCAAATGATACCCTCTAATCCAAGAAAACAATCTTCCCTGGCTCGCCCTTTTCAGCAGCTTCTGCAGCGGCCTGAGCGACGTGTTGCTCGGGTGAGCAGGAGGAATCGATCGAGGCATCCGGCTCATCCGCGCTTGCTTTGACGAGACCTTTCTCGATAAGGAAGGCTTCCACTTCCTCGCCACTCACGTCAGGAAGCATTTCGCCATTCACCTCGACACAAGGGCTCAGAGGCTGTCCGGTTTTCTGTTCCATTTCCCAACGGAATGCCGGATTCTTGATGATATCCTTTTCGGCGAAATTGAGATCATACTTCCGCATAATGGCGCGAACACCTTCGCTCCAACCACAAAATGTCTTCAAATAGGCCGTAATCTGAGGGGCTTCGTTGCTCATGAGTAGGACAATAACTCCGCAGAAGTATTTCTCAAGTTTTCTTAAGGCTCTCGTTACGTTAGCATATCCGTAATGGGACTTCGCGTTATTCTGAACTTCGCCTTGAGTGCTGACGGCAAAATCTCGACCAAGGGGAACTCGCCGGCTCATTTCACCTCAAAGGAGGACTTAATCCAACTTCATGAGATTCGTAAAAAAGCGGATGCCCTTCTCGTTGGTCGAGGGACTCTCGAGACGGATCGAATGACGCTGACCACAAAAGGAAATGAGGGCCTCCGGCGTTGCGTCATCTCCCACTCGGGGAACTTCGACTACCAACATCCCCTTTTCCGTTCCAAGGGAGGCCCCATCCATCTCATCTCAGATGCTTTACTAGAGAACGCTCCCGATGGCGTGACCACACATTGCCGCCCTTTGCATGAATGGCTGGTCGAACTCGACAGTGATTCAAAAGTCGAAACATTGCTATGCGAGGGAGGCGCTACACTGGCGTATTCTCTTCTAAAACTAAATAGAGTTGATGAAATTCATCTCACTTTGGCGAGTCACAGCCTCTTTGGAGGGAAAAATGCTCCCTCCCTCACCGGAAGAACTTCGCGATTTCTGCCCGAAACCCGTAACTTTGACCTTATTTCGATGAAGGATGTTGGATCGGGCGAGTTTTTTTTATGCTACCAAAGAATAAGTTAAACTCCCCCAAATAACTTAATTTTATTAAGAGAAATTAGCACGATGAAAGAGTAAACGGTCGTGACCTTCCTATGCCCCTCCTGTGAAAAGGTAATTCGCCTTTCGCGACAGCAGGCTTCATGACCCTGCCCTCATTGCAGCACGGAGATTCAGGCACTTTCCGACATAGCGGTTATTAATAACTCTTCGGTTCACGGGGGCCCGAGCGAAAAACGCTACGATCGGCGATACTTTTGGCCCGCAGGAAACAGCCCAGAAGACAATTGGCGATCGCAAACACCACGAGCCCGGTGATTGGAGAAAATAGCCTCTTTGAAAAAAATCCCTTTCCTTCCGGCGATCTCAATGCGTAAGTCCGCCGCCGTGTCTAAGACTCTGATAATCGCCGAGAAGCCCTCTGTTGCTACCGATCTGTCCAAAGCTCTCGCCAAATCTCTTGGTAAGTTCGAGAAAAAGGGCAAATCAAGGGACGCACAGTATTTCGAAAATGACAAAGCGATGATCACCTCTGCGGTGGGTCACCTCGTTGAGCTAAAAATGCCCACGGGGCCTAACGGAAAAAACCTCCCCTGGAAGTTCGACGTTCTTCCGGCAATCCCCAAGAAATTTGAGCTCCAGCCAATCGAACAGACGGAAGGTCGGCTTCGCCATGTTCTTAAACTCGCCAAATCAAAGGCCGTAACGAAGATCGTCAATGCTTGCGATGCCGGTCGCGAGGGCGAACTCATCTTTCAGTATATCATGGACATTGGGGAGATCGATAAGCCCGTCGAGCGCCTCTGGATGCAATCCATGACGACCAACGCCATCCAAGAAGCATGGGGACACCTCCGGGACGGGAAGGAAATGGTACCTCTTTCCGATGCCGCCAAGTGTCGTTCGGAATCAGACTGGCTCGTTGGCCTCAACTCCACCCGCGCACTCACCTGCTTCCGCTCACGTCACGGTGGTTTCAACATCACGGCTGCCGGTCGTGTTCAGACCCCCACCCTCGCGATTCTCGCTCGTCGTGAACGAGAAATCCAAGCGTTCAAATCAACCCCCTATGCCGAGGTTCACGGGACCTTCGGCGTCACTGCAGGAGAATACGAAGGCAAATGGGTCGATCTCGAATTCAAGAAAAACGAAACCAATCCCCACGGACGCGCCGAGCGCATCTGGGACAAGGACTTGGCCAGAAAGATCACTGACCGCTGTCAAAGTAAGACGGGGACCGTCACAGAGAACAAGAAGCCGACCAAACAGATCGCCCCTCAACTCTACGATCTCACCACCCTTCAAAGAGAAGCCCCCTTCACCGCGAAAAATACCCTCGGTTTGACCCAAGCTCTCTATGAGAGGCACAAAATGGTCACCTATCCCCGAACCGACTCTCGCTATCTTCCCGAAGATTATCTTCCGAACGTGAAGGCGGTTGTCGCGGATCTCGCAAAATCGAATTCCGATCTTGCCGAGTGGGCACAGGACGCGATCAAAAACGACCGGCTACAGTTTCAAAAGCGCATTTTCAACAATGCAAAGGTCTCCGATCACTTCGCAATTATCCCTACCGGTCGCGTCGTTAAAATCAACGACGCGGAGTCCAAACTTTACGACATGATCGTGAAGCGCTTCCTCGCCGTCTTTTTCCCCCACGCGGAATTCGAGATCACCAAGCGCCTCACCACAATTGATCACGGCCAAGAAAAGGACACCTTCCGAACCGACGGGAAAATCCTCGTCACTCCGGGCTGGTTGGGAGTCTACGGTCGTAAAGTCGGTGTCGCTTCTGGAAAGGACGAACTCGTACCGGTCATCGAAGGTGAAAAGGCGGAAGCGGTCGAAATCACAATGGAGGAAAAGGAAACAAATCCTCCGGCCCGCTTCACCGAATCGACGCTTCTTGCTGCCATGGAAGGAGCCGGAAAACTCGTCGATGACGAAGAACTCCGCGAAGCGATGTCGGAGCGAGGTCTCGGAACTCCCGCAACACGGGCGGCTACCATTGAAGGCCTCATTCGCCAAAAATACATCACCCGGGACGGACGCGAATTGATCGCCACTGGCAACGGAGTGCGCCTCATCGATCTTCTTGAAGATATGGACATCAAGGCCCTCACCTCGCCTTCCATGACTGGTGATTGGGAAGCAAAGCTTCGCAGCATGGAGCAAGGAAAACTCGACCGAGCCACCTTCATGTCGGAGATCGCGACCTTTACCGAGAACGCCGTCTCCAAAGCACGGGCGCACTACGATGCCGCCATTTCCAAGCCCTTTCCTGATCTCAAGTGTATTTGTCCGAATTGCGGTGCCCCAGATCTTAAGCAGACCGACGCCACCTACGAGTGCCGTGAAGCGGAGTGCACCTTCCGTGTTTCAAAATACATTGCCGGCCGCCACATCACTGAAGAGGAGGCCAAGACTCTCTTCACCACCAAGTTCCTGGAACAACGGGAGGGATTTATCTCGCGCTTCAATCGCCCCTTCGAAGCTGCCCTGGAATTAGCGCAAGTCGTTTCCAAGACCGGCAAAAAGGGCAAATGGAAGACCAATTTCGTCTTCGATTCTGATTTGGAATCAGCCGAGGACCTCACTGAGGATCAACTTCTCAAAGAAGTGACTCTCACGACTGGCAAGCAGGTCAAACTCTACGAAACCGAAAAGGCCTTTATGGTCCCGGCTCTCGTCACGAAAGACAATCCCGATGGATTCAGGCTTGGGAAAACAATCCTACAAAAAGAACTCGCCGCGAGCGATGTCGAAGAACTCTTCACCAAGGGCAAGACTCCTCTCCTCCACGGATTTGTCAGCAAGCGGACGAGGCGCGCTTTCTCGGCTCATTTAACACTCGATCCCGAGACCACTAAAATTGGTTTTGAATTCGCCGCGAAGAAGGCGGCCAAGAAGGGCGCTAAGAAAGCCGCTAAAAAGAGGCCCGCCAAAGATTAAACCAAGGGCTGCTTCATGCTTAGCTTTCGACTGATACAGGCCGTGCTTAGCGCTAAACCTTAAAATCACCCTTATTTCAAAAAGGTCTGTCGATTCTCCGACAGGCCTTTTCTTTTGCCTTTTTCCCAACTTCAACTCACTTTCCAAATATGCTTAACTTTACTCTGTTCGGACTTCCTATTCGGGTAGAGCCCTTTCATTGGCTCATCTTGGGCTTTCTCGGGATGCAGAGCTACGGACTCTCAAATCGCGGGGAAATCATGCTTGTCTTGGTATTCATGGCGGCAGGATTCACTTCGATTCTTGTTCATGAGCTAGGACATGCTCTCACCGGTAGAAAATTTGGAGCACAGGGCACCCAGGTTGTTCTCCATGGCATGGGCGGAGTAGCGATCTTCCCTCACGCCCGATTTACCCGTCCTCAAAATTTTCTAGTCACTGCAGCGGGTCCTGGAATCCAAATTCTATTAGGTCTGGTTGCCTTACTACTAATTGTGAAAACCCCCACCGGATCCTATGCCCAGCAATTCTTTGAAAACCTGATGCTTGTGAGCTTTTTCTGGGCTATTTTGAACTGCATTCCGGTCTGGCCACTCGATGGAGGACAAATGATGGGAGCCATCCTTGGGCCAAAACGTGAATTACTAACACACAAAATAAGCATTGGAGTTGCGATCGTTTTTGGTTTGCTCGGGCTTTATCTTACGAGTATGATCATTTTTCCAATTTTCCTCGGATTTATGGCATATCAGAGCTGGCAAATCATCCAGCAAGGCACCTTCCGCTAGCCCGCAAACATCAGGCGCATCCCGGCAAGAATCGCGAATCCCACCACCATCCACTCAAATACCTTCTGCGAAATTAGGCCCAGCAGGTGTTTCCCGAAGAAAACTCCCACGAGGATGATTGGGATAAACTTGAGATTGAGAAGAAGCGTTTCTGGGGTGGTAAAGTTCAATCCCCCCATAAACGGGAGCTTGATAAGGTTGATCAGCAGGAAAAATCGGGCGCCAATTCCGATCATTTCCATTTTAGGAGCTCTTTTGGACAGGAAATAGAGCTGAAATACTGGGCCCGCCGCATTTGCCACCATCGTGGCCAGTCCAGCAAAAACACCCGCCGTATATCCAAAGCCTTTTGAATGGGCCAATCGATCAAAAGGTTCCTCACAAAACTTCCTGATCATCTGAATCACCACCATGAGAAGGATGACCGATCCAATGGCAGGCTTTGACCAAGCCTCAGGCAGCCAATCGAGCAAAAAGAAGCCAGCCACCAGCCCCACCAACGCTGGCGGCAATAGGCGCCAAACAGGCCTCCATGATGCATGTTTCCTGAACATCGGATAAACACTCAAGTCGGCAACGATGAGCATCGGCAAAAGAATTCCCACCGAGGCCTTCCCAAACAACTCGGCCATAATGAACACCGCGATCAAACCCAAACCAGAGAATCCAGCCTTCCCAAGACCAACGCACAAGGCCGCAATGGACATGAGGATCAAATCAGTGGACTCAAGGGACACCTGGCATTCTCTTCCCAATCCTCGTCAATAACAAGCTACCAGCACCTCAAAGCAGGTAATTTCGTGCATTTCTTGTAAATCGTGGTTCTTTAGCGGCGTGAGTGATCTCGATCCCTATGCCCTGCGGCCTGATTTTCCGATTCTTTCCCGCGAGATTCACGGAAAACCATTGGTCTACCTCGATAATGCCGCGACTTCACAAAAGCCTTTTGCTGTTCTGAACGCCTCTCGTGACTACTACGAGTCCTACAATTCGAATATCCATCGAGGGGTTCATCATCTTGCACAATGCGCGACAGCAGGTCACGAGAAGGCCAGAGAGACAATCGCCAACCATCTCAATGCGACCCGCCCTGAGGAAGTCATTTTCACTTCTGGAACTACTGACGCCATTAACATTGTTGCCTCCTCTCTTGGAAGATCGAATCGACTAAAGGCGGGAGACGAGATCATCATCTCCGGCCTGGAGCATCATTCAAACACCGTGCCATGGCAAATGCTCTGTGAACGACTGGGAATAACTCTGAGAGTAATTCCCGTCTTTGATGATGGGACTCTCGACCTAGTAACCTACGACTCGATGCTCTCCGAGCGCACTGCTCTTGTTGCCGTCAGTCACATATCCAACGCTTTCGGCACTGTGAATAACGTTATTCATATTTGTTCACAGGCTGAAAAACACGGAGCTTTATCGCTCATTGATGGCGCCCAATCAATACCACACCAACGCATTGACCTAAAATTGATTGGGTGTGATTTTTACGTATTTTCAGGACACAAAGTTTACGCTCCGACCGGCATAGGAATTCTCTTTGGACGCTACGATTTACTCTGCGAATTACCGCCTCCTCGTGGCGGTGGAGAAATGATTCGTGAAGTGACGTTCGAGAACACCACTTACAACGATCCGCCCTTCAAATACGAGGCCGGCACCCCAAATATTGAAGGAGCAATCGCACTGGCAACTGCACTGGATTATGTGAACAACATAGGAATTGATCGAATCAGCGCTCACGAACATCGACTCATCCAGAAGGCCGCAGAAAGAATCTCAGCCCTCGATGGAGTTACCCTTTACGGTCCCTCTGACCGTGCGGGAGCTCTTTCCTTCGGATTCTCAGGAATTCACCACTATGACCTCGGCACCCTTCTCGACCAAATGGGATTTGCTCTCCGCACTGGACACCACTGCTGCCAGCCTCTGATGGCTCGCTTTGGCATCACCGGCACGCTCCGAGCCTCCTTTGCCGCCTACAACACAAACGAAGAGGTAGAGCAGCTTGGCGAGGCTCTTGAGAAAGCTCTTCGGATGCTTCGTTGATTTTTCCCATTTTCTCCCCTACCTATCCGCCGTGAACATTTCGGAGAAGCAACAAGAGCTAGTCGAAGAACTCGAACTCTTCCAGGATTGGACCGAGCGGTATGAATATGTCATCAGCCTGGGGAAGAGACTCCCAGCAATGAACGGCGATCTCCAAACAGGGGATCGACTCATCAGAGGCTGCCAATCCCAAGTCTGGCTCGAAGCTGACTGTGTCGACGGGAAGATGAGCTACCTAGCCGACTCCGATTCCGTCATTACAAAAGGAATGATTGCCCTTTTTGTCCGTGTTCTCAATGGAGAGACGCCTGAGGACGTCATCCAGGCCGACATGTCATTTATCGACAGAACAGGCCTCAGAGAGCACCTTGCGCCCACTCGCGCAAATGCCCTGACCCTCATGGCTGCCGAGATGAAGAAACGAGCCACCATCGCACTTTCTTAGCTTAGCTGATTCATTAAGAAATCGAAAAGTGGAAGGTCATCACTTCGATTAAAGAAGCACGATGATCAAAGCAACAACCATCAGGACAGCCCCTCCCGCCTGCCTTCCCCGAAATTGATGATCCGCCTTTTTTCCAATCAACATCAAAAAAAGCACCGCCATTACCCCTCGTGACGAGTAGACGACATTGCTCAGCGTCGGCTGCTGGTATTCACTGAAGGCAATGTTCACCCAAAGGGACTGCAGCCCAAGCGCAAGACCTGCGCCGAGAACCACGATCCCAAGAATTGGCTCCTTTTTCATCAACACGAAGGATTCACGCCGACGAAAGACAAAGCCCAGGGACACCAATCCCGATGTCCCAATCATCAGGCACATCCATCGACCTGTCCCGACCGACTGAGCCTGCCACCCTGTCAAAAAATCATTGGTTCCGAAAAAGAGACAGGCCACCAGGGTCAAACCCACCGTCTGCCGATGAATCCTCCATCCTTCGATACTTCCGCCTGCCACAAGAAAAACTGCCAGGACCGCCAAAACCACTCCCACGACCAAGCCAAAGGAGCTCATTTCTAAGCCAACCAACATTGAAAAGAAGGCCACAATCACAACCTTGATTCCCAGTGCCGAAGAATGCACCGCTAGATCCCCTGACTTCACGGATTGAATCGAGAACCACTGTCCTAGAAAAAACAGGAGGCCGTTGCCTACTGCCCACCAGTCTTTCCCGACAAGGCGCAGATCGAATTCGGGACGAAGATAGGCGATAAATATGGTCGCCGTGATGAGGTTCGCGATCCCCACGATGGCACCAAGACGCACTCCTCCAGCCGAACCGCGCTGCACACACCATCCCAACAAAGGATGAAGCGCAGCCCCGAGAAACGGCAACCAGACTGCGCCCGAGAGCCCCAACATCTATTTGCTGAGTTCGACGGGCGACGTCTTCTCAGCAGTAGGGAAATTATCAGGCCAAGCGATGGTGACCTCTTCTCCGGCAACCCATTCTGCACCACGCTGAAGCGTCGTGTAGAAGCCCTGACATTTCATCGAGTAATCAGCATGACCAAGCGTGGTGTGGAAAACACGGCCCTTGCCGTAATCAAGCGCCATCATCATGGGCTCATCGCGATTCGTGCTTTGGCTAGGGGAAGTTGCCAGAACGGTCATGTTTTTCGCAGGTCCGCGAAGCATGTCATAGAGTTCGTCTTTGGTGTGAAGCCACTTTTCAGGCATCCCCTTGGTAATTGGGTGATCAGCTTTGCGATTGGTCACTACGAATTCATGCTGAGGCCCATGATTTCCGCCCTTACCTTTCGACTCATCACGGACGGCTTTTCCGTCTTTAAAGTAAACATAAGGACCAGACTTCTCGTTGCGTCCGCCCCAGCCGCCAAGGCCGATCATTTCGTTATATTCAGGCCAAAGTCCAAAGGCATTGTCTGCGGCATGAACCACCACAAATCCGCCGCCGTTCTTCATGTAACTAACGAAAGAGCTACGGACGTCACCTGGCCACATCTGGCCGTTGTAGTTCGTCACAACGAGATCATACTTGGAGAAATCAGGACGCCACTTGGCCCACTCCTCTTCCGTTCCTTTATTTCCAGGAGTTGTTGAGACATCAACTGAGAATCGGCCGCTTATTTCCAGAGCGTCGACCATCACGGGGGTGGTCTCCTTCCAAGCATGATTGTTTTGTCCGTCAAGGATCAGGACCTTAAGCTTGCCCTCCGAGGGCGAAGTGGTGGACTTGGCGAAGCCCAACCAAGCGAAGCTCGCGAGCGCGAGAACTGAGATAGCAAGAGTAATGCGGTTTTTCATAGTATTGAGATGACAACTTTTTGCCCGAACAATGCCAAGACTAAAAGATTCCTTAAAACGCTAAATTCGCTATTTCTCTTTCATGAATTCGGTCATCGAGCTTCTTCAGGCCCTCATTCAAATCCCCTCCGTCAATCCCGACGGAGATCCGGGCCTTTGTCCTGAAGGCGAAAAGAAGATGGCTCTCTTCATTGGAGCCTTCCTCGAACCCTTGGGGTTTCAAATCAAATACGAGGAGGCTGAACCCGGCAGACCCAATATCATCGCGAGAGCACCAGGCCCCGTAAACCGGCCCCGTATCCTTCTCGGCCCTCACCTCGATACCGTCAGTATAACAGGAATGACCGTCGATCCCTACGCCGCAAAAATCCGGGACAAGAGAATCTGGGGGCGCGGAGCATCAGACACCAAAGGCCCAATGGCCACTATGCTTTGGGGACTCAAAGAAAACGCCCATCGTCTTGCAGATCTCCCGGTGGCCGTTGATTTCGTTGGTTTCATGGGCGAGGAATCAAGCCAACCCGGATCGCGCCATTTCGCAGAGCACCACGCCAGTGACTACGAATTCGCCATCGTGGGCGAACCCACTTCCCTCGAAGCAGTCCACTGCACAAAGGGCTGTCTGTGGGCCACTCTGGAATCGAAAGGTAAAGCGACCCATGCCTCCCAACCTCAACTCGGAGAAAATGCCATTCTCAAACTGATTCGCGCTCTCCATCGAATCGACACCGAACTCGCTCCCGCCCTTTCTCACTATCATCATCCCGTTTTAGGAAGAGGCACCGCGAACATTGGAACGATCAGCGGAGGCAGCCGGACAAACATCGTGCCCGACTTCGCCACCGCCACTGTCGATTTTCGCACCGTTCCGGACATGATTGAAGAAATTGACACCTTCAGTCGCGTTAAAGAATTCCTTGAGGGCTCGGGAGTCACCATCGCTCCTTCTTTCGAGTATCCCCCGATGGACATGCCCACTGATCACCCTTGGTTGAAACGACTTCAATCGATTCAACCTGACCTCAAGCTCGCCGGCGCTCCATGGTTCTCAGACGCAGCCCACCTATCCGATGCTGGCTTACCCTCAATCTGCCTGGGGCCGGGATCAATCGATCAGGCGCACACCGCCGATGAATTCATTCACATCAAAGACTTGGAAGAAGGGGCAGCATGGTTCACGAAGTTCATCCAAGGGCTCGCATAGTTGAGACAGCAGATTTCCAGCAAGGCGCTCCTCATACACCTATGAGCGATAGTCCCCCATTTCAGGAGCGTCGGGATTCACTTCGGGCCCGAAATATCTGAGAAGGACGAGCGGTTCGGTGGCACTGGTATTTTCAAATGTGATCCCGTCCTTCGCAGCTTGCTCAGTTGCGAAAAACTCATCTTCCGAAAGTTCATCGAAACGCAAGAGCTTAGGACAACTCAAGCGAAGCTTGTTCGCGCTTCCTTCTCCTTGGACCACGATCGCTGAATAAGCTCCATTGTCCTTGATGAGTGCCTTCTTGCCAGGTTCCACGGTGAGTTCCTTCGCCGTGAAATACTGAAAACCATCGACCTTCCCGTAAACGATCCATCGATCATGAAAGCCATCCCCTTTCTCAGAGGTGACGGGTTCAAGGTAGTGCTTGTCCTTAAAATTTGGATCGAGATTCTTCTCCCAATCGATTTGATCAATAATGAAATCGATGTCCTGATGGCTCTCCTCCGGCATGTCCTTCACGAGGAGCGACCACGGCACCTCACGCCCCTCCACAAGATTTTGGTACATCCCAAAAACATCCGATCCCCACTGGGGCTCGTATGTGCAGAGTGACCCTGGCGCATGAAGAATGCAGGGATCGATGAGCCAACCGGTTCCGGGCTGTAGCTTGTATGCCTTTGATAGCTCCAGGATCTTGTTGTCACCCTTTTCCCAATTCGCGATGCAATCGTAGACTTGTTGACGGGTCGTCCCCGGTTCAAAGCCCATAAAGGTATAGGGGAAATTATTTCCCACGTTATTATGCTGCGGAGGAAAATAATAGGACTCGGGTTTCCCTTCCTGACCAACGAGAGCGGCCTGCTCGAAGCTCTGATGAAGGTGGTGGGGAATGGGCCCCATATTGTCGAAAAATTTAGAGTAAACCGGCCACTTGCGATACCTCTGCCAAATTGACTCGCCGATGATATCGGCACCGCATTCCTCAATCACATCCCGAAGAGTGAATCGCTCTTTTCCAACCACCACATAGGAAAGCCCCTCGTCCTCAGCGCGCCCTTCATTGGCGGTCACGGTAGTCGACCCGAACCATCGTTCATCAATTCCACCTCGACTTAGTCCATAGGCATAGGTGTCATCCGGATGAAGTTTTAGACGCAGCCCCGGCTGAAGGAATGATCTTGGAACCCAAGTCGGAGAAAGCCGAAGCAGCCCCCCCGTTTCTTCAAGGTGAGCTTCAGTAGCACCACGAACATTCTTATTCAGGGTGTTCAATTCGTGGGTCTTGGTTGCGGGCTTCATCGGAGAAGAAACTATTCTTATCAATCCGAGGGGCCAACTCTTTCCTCGGTAAAAATCTAACGAGCAGGATTCGAAGTCGTCCCTCGATATCCTAGTCCAAAAAGGAGAAGCGACAGGAGACAAAGCCCCGATAAAACGCCCCAGTATGTGCCCCAACCCGCAGCACCCTCAGCGAGAACAAAATGCTGATGAAGAAACTTCACGGTGAAGACTCCTAAAACTCCGGCCACTCCGCTCGTCACAAAGCCCATGAGAGCTTGTGCCTGAGTGCGAATTCCTCGCTCGACTCGACGGTCGACAAAGACCCTTCCAGCCTCCACAAAAAAGGTCCAGGTAATCCCATGAAGCATCACTCCAAAAATGAGCCAGCTCAGGTGGTCAAAATGCGCACCCATCGCGCAAAGCCCGTAACGCAGTACCCCTAAGAAAAGAGCGGTAAAGAGAATTTGTTTCACCCTAAATCGGGCAATCACCGTTCCCATCGCAAGCATCGCCACAATTTCTAAGATCTGCCCCGTCGACATCATGGCGCTCACGCGAACCACCCCCATTTCTTTAAAATGAACAGGAGTGTGTAAATAAAACGAAGCAAGCGGAATATAAAATAGAAAGGCCGTCAGAAAGTAGACGCGCTGATCGCGATCCTTGAAAATTCGAAAAGCCCCGAAACCCAAGGCATCAGAAAGCGACTTAGGAGGTCCACCTTTCGGCTTCACAGGTTTAAGACAAAAACACGCGAGTCCCGCGATAATACGAAATCCAGCTGCTAACTTCCCCGCCATGGGCGAAAAATCCAAGGCAAGGAGACTCACCGCGATTCCGGCAATCATCCAACCCACCGTGCCCCAGACACGAAAGAGCCCAAAGCTCTTACCGGGATCCTCAAGGCTCGCGAGAGCCACGGTATTCAAGAGCGACCACGCCGGCACACTGATGAGCGCATTGATCGCAAAGAGAGCAAGAAAGGCTGAGCCCCCCCAACCTGCTTCAATCGAATGAAAGGCGAGAAAAAGAAAAACTGAACCGCTGAGCATGATCCACCCCAGAACCTTCTGAGCTTCGAAGCGTTGATCAACCTGAGCGGCAAAGACCAAAGGCGAAAGGATCCCAGCGATGCTCGGAATCATAAAGGCCGTTTCCTTAAGCTCCCCTAACCCGCCGGAAATGAGAATATTGCTAAGCGCGGGGAACCAGAAGCCCGGCACCCCGGCCACCATAAAGAAGACCGCCGCTAGCCAGTAAGGGTGTCCTTTCCAGGGAAAGCGACCGCTCACAAAGTTACCCTTTCTTCGCCCATGAATCCCGTAGCGTCACGATGCGATTGAAGACCGGTTGAGCTGGATCGTGGTCCTCGCTATCGGTGCAGAAATATCCAAGCCTCTCGAATTGGCAGTGAGTTCCCGGAGACATTTCCGCTAGACTCGGCTCAACCTTCGCCCCCGAAATCACTTTCAGACTGTCAGGGTTGAGCGCGGAAATGTATCCACCTTCCGCATTGTCAGGGATCTCTTCAGTAAAGAGCCGATCATAGAGCCGCACTTCGGAATCGATCGCTTCCTGACAGGCGATCCAGTGAATCGCCGTCTTGCACTTGATTCCTTCAGGAGCAGATTGGCCGATCGTGTTAGGAATCAACTCACAATGAATCTCGCTCACCTCTCCTGAATCATCCAGTTCGTGTCCAACGTGCTGAATAATATAGGCACCACGTAAACGAACGGCGCCTTCGGGCTTCAGGCGGAAAAACTTCTTCGGCGCATCGATGAGAAAATCCTCACGTTCAATCCAAATCTCTCGAGCAAAAGTCAGCTGACGAGTTCCCGCGCTTTCATCCTGCGGATTATTCGGAAGATCCACGAGTTCGCTCGCGTCTTCGGGATAGTTTGTGATGACGATCTTCACCGGATCCAGCACCGCCATTTTTCTCAAAGCGACATTGTTGAGGTAGCCTCGAACTTCGAATTCAAGGAGCGCGAAGTCGGAAAGTGAATTCTGTTTTGTCAGCCCCACCTTTTCAACAAAAGTCCGGATCGCTTCGGGCGGATACCCGCGTCGACGCATTCCGCTTAGCGTCGACATGCGAGGATCATCCCATCCTCCCACGTGATTCTCCTCAACCAGCTGAATAAACTTCCGCTTACTCATCACAGTGTAGCCAATATTCAAGCGCGCGAACTCGATCTGACGCGGCTTCGATGCCACCGGACAATTGTCTACGACCCAGTCGTAAAGGGGCCGATGATTCTCGAATTCCAACGAGCAAAGCGAGTGCGTAATGTGCTCCTTGGCATCCTCAAGGGGATGCGCGAAGTCATACATCGGATAGATGCACCACGCGTCACCGGTCTTGTGGTGCGCCGCATGCAAAACACGATAGAGAACGGGATCTCGCATATTCATATTACCCGACTCCATATCGATATTCGCGCGAAGAACTGCACCACCGTCTTCGATTTCCCCGCCGCGCATCCCCTTAAAGAGCTCCAGATTTTCATCCACCGAACGAGCGCGATGCGGAGATGCCGTTCCCGCTTCATGAACCTTCCCACGCTGGGCGCGAATCTCTTCAGGCGTTTGGGTGTCAACGTAAGCGAGTCCTTTTTCAATCAAGGCCACCGCGCATCCGTAGAAATACTCGAAGTAGTCACTCGCAAAATAAAGGTGCTCGCCCCACTCATAGCCAAGCCATGCGATGTCTTTTTTAATGGCATCAACGTATTCGGCATCCTCCTTCACTGGATTGGTGTCATCGAAACGCAAGTGGCAACGCGCCCCAACCTCGGCATATTCTTTTGCGAGACCGAAATTGACGCCGATCGCTTTAGCGTGACCGATGTGCAAGTAGCCGTTGGGCTCCGGAGGAAATCGCGTGATCGGAGCACGATGTTTCCCACTCTCCAGATCGACCGCGATGATTTCGCGAATAAAGTCTTTTTGATCGTCACTCATTACTTGGCAAGTTCACGTAAAAGGGCGCGGCTCATTTCGATTCCTTTCTCGAAATTCTCCACGGAGAAATTTTCATTGGGCGCGTGGATTTGGCAATCCGGAAGCGCCAGCCCCAACATCAAAGAATCCGAACCGAGAATCTCTTTCATATCTTGAATAATCGGAATACTTCCTCCTTCTCGAATTAAAACGGGCGCACGACCAAAACTCTTTTCAAGGGCAGCCTGTCCAGCTTTCCCAAATTTAGAATGAGGATCGTTATGATAAGCCTTCCCGGAGTGGCCTTTTTCAATCTCGATTGAGACCCCCGGAGGACAGTATTTTTCGAGATGAGAGATCACTTGTTGCTGCACGATGTCGGGATCTTGTCCAGGCACGAGACGACACGAGAGCTTGAACATTGCCTCCGCTGGAAGAACAGTCTTCGACCCTTCCCCTTGGTAACCGGAACCGATTCCATTCACCTCCACCGTAGGACGCGCCCAAAGACGTTCGGCCATTGAGTAGCCGGGCTCACCAAAAGGCGCCGAAGCGCCCGTCGTCTTCAAAAAATCTTCATCGGCTGCTCCGGGAACTTTCGACCACATTTCGCGCTCCCACTCCTCGAGAGGAATCACGGCATCATAGAATCCCTCAACCGCGATTTTTCCATCATCATGATGCAAGCTTGCGACTAAGCGCGCTGCCGCCGACGCAGGATTTGCCACTGCTCCGCCATAAACTCCGGAATGAAGATCGCCTGATGGCCCTTTAATCTTAACTTCAAGGCAGGTAATTCCACGAAGACCGTAACCGAGAGTCGGCACTCCTGGCGCCACCATTCCGGTGTCGGAGACCGCAATAATATCGCAGGCCAAATCCCCTTTATGCTTTTCGAGAAAAGGCACGAGATTCGGAGAACCGATCTCTTCTTCTCCTTCAATGAGAAAAATGACGTTGAGCGGCAACCCCCCTTCTTCTTGAATCGTCTTTTCGGCACCAAGGAGGTGGACAAAATGCTGTCCCTTGTTATCAGCACTTCCTCGGCACCAGATCTTACCGTCGCGAAGCTCAGGTTCAAATGGAGGCGAGTCCCAAAGCTCTATGGGATCAACTGGCTGCACATCGTAGTGCCCGTATATCAGCACGGTTCTTCGCCCCTCCTCATGCTCATTTCGAGCGATCACAATCGGATGTTTCGGAGTCTCGTGGAGTTCCGTAGCCAACCCTATTCCTTCGAACTGGCCCTTGAGCCACTCCGCATTCGCTCGGACATCATCTGCATGGGTGGAATCGGTTGAGATACTGGGAAATCTAAGATGCACAAAAAGGCGCTCAAGCTCAGCTGTCATGCTTGATGGATGAGGCCCCACGCCACGACTCGCAAGTCACAAATCACTCTTCAGTCTGATCCTCTTTTCCAAGCTCCAACTTGGCTCTCTCCTCCTTCACCACCGAGAGCGCATCGTAGAAAGCCAACAGGGCCAAAAAGAGAGCCAAAAAAGCACAGCCTCCCAGCCAGAGAAACATCAACCAAGGAGACCCACCCAACCACTTTGAAAGCGGCCAATTGCCCAGGACAAAGAGTGCTAAGAGCGCAACCAAAACTCCTGAGATCAACTTTCGCCTCCGAGTGCGCTCCATGAGCGTCACCTTTGCGATCGCAATTGAAAGAGCAATAAGGCTGGATTGACTATTCATTCAGGAAAGTCTCTTGAAACTAGAGGAGAGCATAAAAAACCCACCCGGCACAAGGCAGAGTGGGTTTGAAAACATGTTAAAAAGTTGCTTACTTAGCAGCTTCGAGCGCAGCAACCTGCTTCAGCCATTCATCACGCTCGATACGACCTTTAAATGAAAGAAGGTCATCGAAAGCGGCAATGTTTGCCGGAGTCCAAGCTAAAATCTGCGCGTATGTGTAGATTCCCAAACCGTGAAGCTTACCTTCAAGAGCCGGTCCAACACCGCTGATCTCCTTAAGGTCATCAACGCTATCAGGAGCCTTATCATAAACGAGTCCAAGATCCTGAGAGGCTGCAACCTCCTTAGCAGCGGGCGCCTCTACTTTCTCAGCAGCAGGTGCCTCTACTTTCTCAGCAGCGGGTGCCTCTACTTTCTTAGCAGCGGGTGCCTCTACTTTCTCAGCAGCGGGTGCCTCTACTTTCTTAGCAACTTTCTTAGCAACTTTTTTGGCTGCTTTCTTAGCTGCTTTCTTCGCTGCTTTCTTCGCAGGAGCCTTTGCGGGCTTCGGGGAAGACTTTTTGACGGCTGCGCTAGCGCGCGCCTGCTCCTTTTTCCGCTTGAGGTAATCCTTACGGCGGCGACGCTTTGTATTGGTTCTTAATTGCTGGCCCATAGCTTTGGTTCGGAGGACTTAGGCCCGGATCGGCACTTGTTCAAGTGAAAAGGGGTTCTCATGCTTGATCTTAGCGCTCCGCTACTCTTGTCTCACCCCATGGCAGGCATTATTATTAAACCGAGATCTAGGATATTTCACGGCCATGATTGGGTTTACGCCTCGGAAATTCAGAAAACCTTCGGAAATCCGGAGCCCGGGGATCTCATTTCACTTAAGGACTTCAAAGACCGACCTCTCGGCTGTGCCATATACAATCCAAATTCACAGATTGTCGCCCGTCGCATCTCCCGAAGGACTCAAAATCTCGACGAGGAGTTCTTTGCCCGCAGAATCGGCCAATCAATCGACTACCGCGCATCGCTTGATCTGAATAACCAGCTCTGTCGCCTCGTGTGGAGCGAATCTGACGGCCTCCCCGGTCTTATCGTCGATCGCTACGGCGATCACTTAGTGATGCAGACCACCACAATTGCAATGGAGCAACGACAGGACATCATCGCCAAGACTCTCCTAGAGCTCCTCTCACCAACCTCGATCACCCTACGCAATGATTCCTCCATGCGAAAAGCCGAAGGTCTCGAAGAGGAGATCAAAATGATCCACGGCGCCCAACCCGAGCCTTTTACCGTGGAGCACAACGGTTCGATTTTCGAAATTGACCCAGCTAACGGGCAAAAAACGGGCCTCTACCTCGACATTATGGACAGTTACGCCCGAGTCGCCAAGCATGCTGAAGGAAAGAAAGTCCTCGATGTCTTCTGCAATCAAGGCGGCTTCGGGCTCGCTTGCGCCAAAACAGGAGCGGATTCGATCCTCGCCGTCGACATTTCCGAAAGCGCAACCGCAGCCACCACACGCAATGCCGAGCTGACTGGAGTCGAAATCGAAACAGTGACCTCCAACGCCTTCGATTTCCTCCGTCGGCACGAAGGGACTTACGATCTGATTATCCTTGATCCCCCCTCCTTCACTCGAAACAAGAAGTCGGTCAATGATGCCATGAGAGGTTACAAGGAAATCCACCTCAGAGCTCTTGCGAAACTTAACCCCAGCGGAATTTTAGCCACGTTTTGTTGCTCCCATCACGCGACTCGCGAGATTTTCCTGAGCAGTGTGCAACGAGCCGCGGTAGACGGACGACGCACCTTGCGCATGATCGATTCCCATACCCAGCGCCTGGATCACCCCGTCATTACAACCCTACCGGAAACGGAGTATCTTAAAGGATTCACCTTCCAACTCGCACCCAATCGCTAAGATGTCTCAACGCTTTTCCCTGATCATCGGTCTTCTCATCATCGTCATCGCAAGTGCATTCTTTTGGTGGAGAAGCCAATCAGAGCAGCAAATAAATCGTCAAGTCGACCTATTCATCGAGTCCATTGAATATCGAAAGCTCTCACTCGACAGCAAAGAGGACCGCCATGTTTCCTATCGGGAGCTCTTTGCCCCGGTCGTTGAAGTCAGCACCCCTGCCCCTGGGCCTACAGGCAAGTTCTCACTCATTGAATTGATCGAACAGATTGATCAGCTTCAATCCTTCATCAGCTACTTGGAAATCAGCGAAGAATCCCGCAGGATCATCCTCGATGGTGACTCAGCGCAGGTTCATATTACCGGGAATTTTGCCGCAGCATCAGGACCTAATGCTCGATTCGACCTCAACGGCACCATGTTCATAATCTTGGTTCGAGATGACGATTGGCGCATCGAGGCGATTACTTTGGAAGAGGGATAGTAACAGCGAGGCAACACAAACCCGATGTGATGAAATAGCACGATTGTTCAACTTACACACTTTATTTGAGAATCTACTATCGCACGATGAAAAGCCTCTTCATACCCCTCATCCTTGCTCTTCCAATGGTTGTTCTAGGGAAAGATTTTAACGTACTAGAAATATTCTCTACCCTGAGAACAGTCGCTGGGACGGGACTTTCCAAGGACGACAACTTCTGGGTCCCCGGATTCGAGGGCGCGGACCCCAAACAAGTGGAACTTTCCAATCCTCACGACTGCGGAACCGATGCCTGGGGCCGAGTCTATATCGTCGATAAGGAATCGCATAGCGTCCTTCGGGTGAGCGCCGACGGATCCACCATCACCACGGTCGCAGGCACCCACACTGGTGGGGACGGCCCTGATTCTCCAACCCCAGCGACTCAAGTTGATCTATCCAACCCCAACGGACTTCATGTCCTTGGCGATGGGACATTTTACATTCTTGATACTGACAACAAAAAGATCCGTAAAGTCACTCCATCGGGAATGTGCTCCACCATTCTCAAGCATGCCCCGGGCTTCTTCGCTGGGCGGGGTTTGTGGGTCAGCGACGATGAGCAAGTGATCTACTTTTGTGGAGGAATCATGCCATCCGGTCTTCAAGCAGTGATGAAGCTCTCAGCTATTGGTGAACTCACTGACTACGCCTACGTCCCTCCTGGAAACCGTGGATTGGGAAACATTGATGTCGCCCCGGATGGGACCTTGGGCGTGACCAGCGTCGGTGACCATCGGGTTTATCGCATCACCAGTGACGGAGCCACTCCCCTCGTCATCGCGGGGAACGGCTCGGAAGGAAATGGCGGCCCCAGTGGAGTCCCCGCCACCACTATTGCTTTGGAGCGTGTCAGAGGAATCAGCTTTCTTCCCGATGGCTCCTATTTTCTAGCCACTCAAAAGGGCGGCGACGTGTGGTGGGTCGATCTTGAGGGAAATATCCACCTCTTTGTCAGTGGTTCAAGAAGTGGCAATGTGAAAGCTGGAGATGGCTTCGCCCACGACTCTGCAGGCGACAAAATTTCTGAACCTCGGGCCATTCACTGGGCCTCGAATGGCGATCTCCTTATCGTCTCGAACGACACCGGGGTTATTAGGGCCGTTAGAACAACATGTGGCCCCCAAACACCACCGTTAGCCATCACAAAAGGTCTCTTCAACCTTACCCTGAGTTTCCCCGCGAGAACAAAAGGCCGCTACCTCCTTGAATCATCGACAACTCTTGGACCCCCGAGATGGATCCCCGAAGCTGGGCTCTCAAGCGAAAGTGACATGATCTTCAACCACTCCGTATCGAAAAGCGGAGATGCTAAATTTTGGAGAATCAACGTCCCGACCCAAGCCGGAGGTAATTAAGCCTCAGTCCACTCCCCAAACTTACGGAACTTTTCGTAGCGTTGATTAAGAAGGTCTGCGCTTGGCAAGGCTTTGAGTTCCTCAAGCCGCTTCACCAATTCGCTGCGAAAAGCCATTGCCGCAGCGCCTAAATCATGATGCGCACCTCCGGGAACCTCCGGAATCACCCCATCAATAAGACCTAGCTTTGCCAGATCTGGCGCGGCAATCTTCATCGCTTCTGCCGCCTCGGGGGCGAACTTGCGATGTTTCCAGAGAATGGCGGCACAACCTTCAGGGCTAATCACCGAGTAATAAGCATTTTCCATCATGAGCACCCGGTCGGCCACTCCGATCCCGAGCGCCCCACCTGAACCACCTTCACCCAAAACAACGGCGATGATGGGCACGCGGAGAAGCATCATTTCGCGAAGATTGCGGGCAATCGCTTCGGCGATGTTGCGCTCTTCCGCTCCAATCCCAGGATAAGCTCCTGGCGTATCAATCAACGTCACAATCGGTAGTGAAAATTTCTCCGCCATCTGCATCAGTCGGAGAGATTTGCGATAGCCTTCGGGATGTGCTGACCCAAAGTTCCTCTTGAGGTTTTCTTTCAGGTCCCTTCCCTTTTGATGCCCGAGAACGACGCATCGTTGGCCTGCAATGGTCCCGAAACCTCCAGGCATCGAGTGATCGTCTCCCAGAATCCGATCGCCATGAAGCTCAGTAAAGTGATCAAAAGCTTTGGCGACGTAGTCCAACATAAAAGGACGTTTCGTATGGCGAGCGATTTGAACACGCTGCCAAGGTGAGAGATTATCGTAGATATCACGCCGGGTTTCCACCAGCTTTTCCTCAATTGAGGAAATTTCCCCGCTAAGATCAATTTTCTGAGAAACAGACTTCTCCTTAAGGAGGTTTAATTCATCTTCCAATTCTACGATTGGTTTTTCGAATTCGAGCAATTCCATATTATTTTTACGACTAAAGGCTATCACTTGGCGGGCTTTATTTCCACTTCATTCCCAACACGAATGAGCATTGCGAGCTCTTCCATCGTCGAAACACTGAGAAAAATGCCATCTCCCTGATCGACATCAGCAATCTTGGGCAAGGGGCGAAGCTGAATATTTCGTCGGGCCGCTTTCATACCAAGAATTTTCGTTCCATTACGGTAATTTGAACGAATCGGCTGGTAAGACCTCCCATTCACCTCACCCACTTTGGAGCTGATCTTGGTATGAATTGAATGAGATCCAAGATTTGGAAGATTGAATTTTAAAATGGGATACCCCTTCGCAAAGACATGCTCCTTCCTATCCAGATCCCGATGAAATAGCGCGACACGCATTCCAGAAAGATCCACCACCAGCTTGTAATCAAGAGACATGACAATCATTTCGTCACCTGGATGGAGTTGTTTTGCATCAAGCAGTCCATTAAGAAACATTATGCAATCCAGCGTGGTGCGATGCTGCTGCGCGATTTTAATATACGATTCGCCGGGCTTAACGGTATGAATCTTTTTATTTGCCATGTTCTCAACCGAGAGCAACTCGTCGAGGTTGATTTCGCCAAGAATTCGCCGGGCTTCATACCCAAATTCTGAATCTGCGTGAAGATTCTGAATAAACAGGAGTTTCTCTCGCGCATCATCGAGACGCTCCATTGCAATCAACTCCACCGCTCGATTAAACTCGCGTTCTCCACGCTTGAAAGTGGTCTCCTTGCTCTTCTCTATTAAATTTCCCAATCGTTCCTTACGATCCTCCATCGGCTGGGCGAAATCTTTCTGGAAATTCCTCAGGAATAGAATCAAAGCTCCAAGAATCCCCAAAACCGTGAGCACGGCAAAGATCTTGATGACAGTAATGATCCCCTTCATTTTACCGTCTTACATGAGGCCTCTTCGTTTGAAGTCGAAGCGATTAATTTCGGAGGATTTCATGATCATATCGATGGTGAATTTCATCACCCCCACTTCCCAACTATCATCGATCGCCTCAATCACAACCAGAGAGGGATTCCCCGTCCTTCTTACGTTCTCAAGCGCTTTCTCCTTCACCGATTCCATATGATCGTGGATAATTTCTTCCGCAACTTCGCTTCTCTTGAACTGAAATCCGTAACGCAAGAAACTCAGATCGACTCCGTTCTGCTTCAAATGCTCAATCACCTCGAGCATCTGAGGATTAAACCCTTCCAGCTCAATATCTGAAAACCCTTCCGGCTTAATCAGCTGGGGTTTCTGCGCTTGCACTTCTCCTCTCCGGACTCTTACCGAGCCCACTGAATCCATGGGCTCGCTGAGAACCTCAAACTCGAAGCGAGTGGAACCAAAGGTATCGATCCGACGAGCTGGCTCATGGAGGACCTTGCTGGCCTCCATTGCATATTGAAAATCATCAGGATTAAGCATCTCAGCGTTGACAGGAGTCTCGCTTAGATTGGTCTATCTGACCAATAAAAAAGGCAGGTTCACCGAGGAACCTGCCAATTTCGAAAAGGTAATAAGAAGCGTCCTACGCGGTAGCCTTCTCCACATGTGCGGTGATATCGCCCACGGCAACCAGTTTTTCCGCGTCTTCGTCGGCAACTTCGATGCCGAACTCTTCCTCAACAGCCATCACTAACTCGACTGCGTCGAGAGAATCAGCTCCGAGGTCCTCGATCAATTTCGCCTCAGGCTTAACCTGATCTGCGCTCACTCCGAGCTGCTCCACGATGATCTCTGTGACTTTTTCTTGAATGTTATCTGCCATGTCGTTTTTAAAGAACTGGTGGAGAATTAATGCGCCTCAAGGTATTTGGCAACTCTTAAAAACCAGCTAAACAAGGTTTACTCGCTACCCTTTGAGCTTTGACGCGCCTAATTTGAAGAGTCTTCCTTGGAATCTCCCTCCTCGTCAGACGCTTCGGAGGGGATATCAGCTTCTTCCTCTTCATCTTCATCGACCACAAGCTCGATCAGTTCTCCTTCGAAGTTTACCAAGATATACTGAAAGAGAGCTTCTGCAGGTGCGCCATTCTCTTCCTTAAACTGCCCGTAGACCATTCCATCGACTTTTACCTTCGACGAAGCCCCGTTATCGTCGGAATAAGTAATGGTCGCCAGTCCTTTCGTTTCCCACTTTCTCTTATCGATCTGAGTCATCTTGTCAAATGGAACCTTGGCACCATCAGGCGAATAGAACGCCTCGTCGTCAACCTTCATTGAGCGACCCTTCGTTCGAACAAAGAAAAAGAGAGTAAGGCCCGTAAGAAGAAAACAAACGCCCGAAGCATAAAGCTGCTGATCAATCTTATACTTGGACATAAAGTCCTCTTGCGGGTCGACTTGTTGCGACCAGCCCTTTTCTCCACTAAAGGTCTTCCAAAGTCCTTCGTCATCACCTCCTTCCATCCCTTCCTTATCGAAGAGAATCTCGGGCCACTTGGCTTCGAAATCAGTATCTGGCGGATAAAGAGAGTGATCCTCCTCAAAGGGAATCTGCTGCTGCTTGGCAAATTCTTCCCAATTTCCTCGATTCCCGGCCCATGCGTCCCCCGCTGCACTGAATGCTTTATAGTGAGCAATGATAAAGTTCTTCTTAGGATAACCGAACTTCCAATCGTAGAGAAAATACGAGCCAAAGCCGCCGAACATAACCAGCATGAGAATAGCCCGCCAAATGAACCATTTAGTCGCTTTGCATTCTAAGGGAATTATAGAACTCATCGTATTTTGGATGGAGTAAACCGCTTGCTTCCAAAAAGGCAAGCATTCCTAAGTAATAACTAACTCCCGATGCCTTTTTCCCGGGCCTTAACCGCCAGACGAAATGCTACTTGGTCACCATACCGCATCACGGAGAACTTCACACAGCGACGACGCCCAGGCGAAGGAGACCAAGTCGCCTGCCAGAATCGATACTCGGCACCATTGGTCAACACCGTAACCTGTGAGACCCCCACCACTCCGGAACGATTCCTTGAAGAGCGAGTGCAAATCCTCGCCTTTTCACCTTCTTTAATCTTTTTCAAGAGTAGGTCCCGCCATTCCTTGGCCGCAAGAAAGGCATTCTGATGACTTCCGTAAACGCGATCACCGAAATACTTGGCATACTTCACCCCCCGGCGTTGCAGGCGCACCTGCCAGCCATGAGTACCCGCACCAGGAAGGTCGATACGAGCAAGAGCGTAGCTGTCGTTTGGCGCACTCACAGTCTCCAATCTGAAAATGAAGCCAGCTAGTGTCAATGACTGAAGTGTCACTTAACGACCGGGACCACCGCTACTCCCCCACTCTCAAGCCTAATCAGGAAGGTCCTTTCTTCTTACGATCACTCACCCCGGCTCATAAGACGCTCTTTCATACGATCACTCATCGAATCCGAACTTTGGATATACTCTTTTGCGGGCACTGGATCTTCATTCACCCAACGAAAAGCAGCCATTCCAACGGCTCGGTCTCTCGAGCCATCGTCGCTGATCGTCTCAGCAAGGACTAGACTCTCTTGAGGAGAGCCCGTGCGATCGTTAAAAACATAAGATTGCACCGCGGCATCGCGAACTCCGCCCTCGGATTGTTCATTGATCCAACCAAGTGCAGCCCCTTTATCCTGCGTAACCCAAGCCTGCATGACATCTCCAACAGACTCCTTCTGAGCGTCTTCGTTGCCGTTGTCCATCACCCAGCTCATTGCGCCGGAAGCATCAGTTTTCGCCATTTCACCGGAAACTTCCTCCATGGCGTTGGTGCGGGCATTCCCTTCAGGAATCGCCAGAGTCTTTTGCGCAGCAAGCGTGGGATCCGAGGCCGCTAACGATTTGATTGCGCTGCCGAGAGCCCCATCCTGTTGATCGGCAGGAAGCCCTGAGATCCACGACTCAGTCGCGCCCCAGTCCTGCTTAGCCCATTCACCTGCAATCGAAGCATAGGCCTGAGCACGGCCGTCTTCCTCGACTTCTGAAACCATGGATGCCGCCTTGGCAGGATCGCTTTTGGCAAGTTCGGAAAGAACTCCAGAAGTTGCACGGGCCCCGTCCTTCCCTTCCAACGATTTGGCCCATGTAAGTGCTCCATCGGAATCCTGCTTAGCCCACTCTCCGGCAATGACAGATGCTCCCGAGTCGCCACCGCGTCCACCGCGTCCACGTCCCATCATTCCCATCATCGCGAATTCGCCCTTATTGGACTCGTAATAAGAGGCTGTTGCACTCGGGTCGGTAGCGGCCCAACTCTGCAAAACAGTGGGTTTTACGAAATTTCCAGCAAAGCCCATTTTGCTGTTAGCGTGATCCATCGCGTCAATCGGAGAAACTTCAGCCCAAGCAGCGAAAAGTAAGTAGGCAGCGAGGATCCGCTCTGAAAAAGGAAGCGCATCAAGCTTATCAGCCTCGTTAGCGTATTCCCCTGGGCTTAGATTTGAGTAAAGATCGACAAGGCCTTGAATGCGATTCATCTGGCCCGGTTCTGCCGCAATTGCTTCATAGCTCTTTGCTGAAGTATCCTCTCCAGACCCACCGCCAGCAGAACGGCGATCCCGATCAGAGAGTCGAGTAGTCGAACTTTCGGCTAAAGTTAGTGGCTCAACTTCATTTCCCGCTCCGAGAAAATACCCTAGAGCTCCTCCCGCTAACAAGCAGCTTATTGCAATTATCACAGTGTTTTTCATGATTTATAGTGAATAGTGCTCGCCCAAAATATACAAACCCGCAACAAGAAAGTTTCTCATTGCGGGTAGATTTATTGAAATAATAAGAAAATTCGACTTAATTGAAGCCAAAGGCATCCCGTCCCGGGATTTGGTAGCCAGATGTTTTACGTTCAATCTGGGACTGACATTCAACCGTGAGGCGCGCAAATGGAATTGCTTCGAGACGTGCTTGGGGAATTTTGGCACCCGAGGACTCACAAATTCCGTAGGTTCCCAACTCGAGACGCTGGAGGGCCTCCTTAATTTCATCGAGTGCATTCGCCTCTTTCGAGAGAACATTCAGCGCAAAATCACGATCATAGGAATCAGTGCCCGCATCCGCCTGATGCATTCCACTCCCATTGGCTTCTGAGCCTTCGGCCAGATTCTTGATCGTATCCTGCTGCATACCATACATCATATCCATAATCTGATCCCTCAGATCCATAAGCTTTTTCTGCTGCTTTTTCTGAAAAATTGTCAATTTTGCCAGTGTCTCCGGACGAACATAAGCCCGCTTCACCACGGGAGGCGCGATCACTTCTTCCTCAGCTTTTTTACGCGCCACGGCCTTACGGGCGGCCTTCTTCGGGGGAGCCTTCTTCACCGGTGCCGCTTTTTTCGAGGCTGCCTTCTTCGAGGAAGCCTTCTTCACCGGTGCCGCTTTTTTCGAGGCGGCCTTCTTCGGGGAAGCCTTCTTCACCGGTGCCGCTTTTTTCGAGGCGGCCTTCTTCGGGGAAGCC
>OJFK01000034.1_pt1 | contig 50581 bp, 48 predicted proteins | sample 1594101 | NCBI WGS metagenome assembly OJFK01 (sample SAMN05416723, study PRJEB24817) | seawater metagenome | isolation source: Sea water | place: Canada:Atlantic | collected 2013-07
GGGATCGATGGGTAGGGCGGCTTCCTCGACTAAGGCGGCGGCATCGAGGGGGTGAAGGTTGGGGACCTTCGGGTCGGTGAGGGCGGCGAGGTGATGGAGGATGACGCGGAGGCGACCGGCGGGAACCTTGAGGGCTCCGCCATTGGGAAGATAAATGAGGTGTGTGTCGTCCTCTGCGAGGTTCTGGAGCTGGTCGAGGGTGTCGCCATCGAGGAGGCCAGTAAGGATGGGGAGGAGGTCAAGGCGCTTGCCGGCGAGATCGATGCCGACGGAGAGGGTGAACCAGCCGCCGGGGGCGAGTTCGAGGGAGGCCTGCATTTCGTCGTCGGAGAGGTCGTGGACGTCGTGGCCAAATTGGGGGTCGATCTCGACTTGCCAACCGGCGTCGCGAAGTTTCGGCGCAGCATTGGCACGAAACCAGGGCCAGAAGACGGCGGGGGTGGTGAGGTGGGGTTCGGGGAACCAGCAGCCTTCGGCGGAGTTCTCGGAGGATTGCTTTTTGGCGAGGGAGAGGAGGAAGCGGTAGGTTGGGTTGGTTGAGAGGGTGGTGAGGCCGAGAGAGGTGAGGAGTTCGATGGCGCGGAACTCGGCCGCTTTGTCGCGAGCTACGGGGGAGGGTTCCGAGGACTTGATGAGGGGGAATTCGTGCTCGCCGTAGTGGACGGTGGGGCGGGCGGTGAGCCAGGAGTTGCGGTTGGCTGTCTTGAGGGCCTGGAGGAGGAGTTGGACGGCGCGGCCGGTGGCGGGTTCTTCGGCGAGGGAGAGTCGGAAGACGGGGGTCAGAGGTCGGAGATCGGAGATCGGAGGACTGACAGCTGGCTGCTGAGGTCTGACTTCTGGTTCCGGGGCGGATGTTCCGCCGTCTCTTAATAAGCGGGCGAGGGTGTTGGGGCGGGAGGCACGGAAGATTGCGGCGGCGGCGTGAGGGCAGTGGGAGCCGAAGTCGCAGGTGCAGGAGGTGTCGTATTCCCAGTGGTCGCCGGATTCGGGCCAGAGGTTGATCTCGATGTCGTGGTCGTCGACTTGCCCGGTCAGAATGGCGCCATCGGGGATGGTTTCGAGATTGAGGGCAGTGAGGAATTTGGGTGAGGAGAGCTTTTTTCCGTGGGCCAAGATGTGTTCATCGAAGCGATGGTGCCAGTCGGCTGATTGGAAGAAGGGCTCGGGGGAGGGCACGGTTGGAGATTGAACGCTGAACGTCGAACGCTCAACGTTCAACTTTGAAGTGGTTTTGAATGGGATGAAATTTGAGGTCTGAACAGTGAAATTTGAAGGATGAGCGGTTGGGGTTTTGGAGTTTCCTCCTTCGCCAGGGTTTCTTCTACGCCCCTCGGGCTGCGGCGGACGAGTGGTTGGGGAAAACAGGCAGCATACCTATGCTACGGGACGAAAAAAGCCAAACCTTGCGGTTTGGCTTTTGAGGGATGGGCGACGCGACCGGAGTTCGCGGCCATGTTTTTAAATTTTGTATTTGCCGGCTACTGGGGGAGGGGTGACCGGGAAGGCGCCGTCCATGGCGAGGTCGTCGGGGGCGAGGTCGTTGTTGGACTCCCAAAGCTGGTCCCAGGTGATACGTTGGCCGGAGTGGGCCGCTTCGCGTCCGAGGATGCCGAGGGCGGTGGACTTGACCATGTGGTCACCGTTGTCGGGAATCTCGCCTTTACGGAGGGCGGCGAAGAGCTCGTTGTGACAAACCTGATACATGTTCTGCTCCTGTCCTTTTTCGGCACGTGAGCGCCAGATGGTCTTTCCGCTGAGGTCCATGGCGGAACAGCGACCGGGGGCGATTACGGTGCCGCTCTCGCAGACAACGCGGTCTTTCACTTCCGAGTGGCAGCCGACAAAGTGACGCTGGCCGACGTGAGCGGTGACTCCATTGGGATATTCGTAGGCGACGTTGTAATGGTCGTAGATATTTGAGGCATCGGTCTTTAGCGCGCGGCCTCCGTTTGCGACGGCGGCGATTGGGGCGACATCGCCCATGGCCCAACCGACTTTATCGACGGTGTGGATGCACTGCTCGACGAGGGGGCCGGAGCTGAGCCACTCGAAGTTGAACCAGTTGCGGAGCTGCCATTCGACGTCGGGCATGCCATCAGGTTGTCCACCAGAAAGTGGCTTAACGGGGTTAGCGAGGTAGGTGCCGTAGATGGAGCGGACTTTTCCGAACTCACCGCTGAGGACCTTGGCGTAGGCCTCGCGGGTGCCGGGGTGGTAGCGCCAGCAGAAGCCGTTTTGGATGGCGAGGTTCTTGGACTTGGCCATTTTGACGGATTCGACGACGGATTTGAGGCCGGCCATGTCTACTGCCATGGGTTTTTCGATGAAGCAGTGTTTGCCAGCGGCGACGGCGGCGCGGAAGTGCTGAGGGCGGAAGCCCGGAGGGGTGGTGAGGATGACGAGGTCGACTCCGGAATCGATGACGCTTTGGTAGGCTTCGAGGCCGACGAAGCGGCGCTCCGGTGAGACTTCGACTTGCTTGCCGAAGCGTTCGACGGTTTTCATGGCGTTTACAACGCCCTGGCCGAAGGCGTCGCCCACGGCCCAGAGAACGACATTGGGATCGGCGCTGAGAGCTTGAACGACAGCACCATTTCCGCGACCTCCACAGCCGATGAGGCCGATTTTAATTTTATCGGGAATATTTTGCGCTTTTGCGATGTGGGGAATGCCGGCTGCGATGGTGGCAGCGGCGCCTGATTTGAGGATATGACGACGATTGAGCGGGTTCATAATATTAGTTTGTGAAGGGAGTCTGGTGACTTTAATCGGAAAGGCTACGCGATTTTAAAAAAAGCTCTTTCAAGGACGGATCGTTTAGGTGTAAATGGATAAGTCAACGACTTTTACGATGTCCATAATTTCAAGCACGATCCTAGGTAGCCAGCAAGTTCGCGTAGGGGCAAAGCAGGAGATTTCTCTGGAAATAGCGGCGCGGATTGATGAGTTGATTCGTAAAAAGGCGGGGAAAGGTGAGGAGGTTGTGCTGGGATTGGCGACTGGGAGCAGCCCGCTTCTGATTTACGCAGAACTGGTGCGGCGGCATCGTGAAGAGGGGCTGAGCTTCGCCAATGTGGTGAGTTTTAATTTGGATGAATACGAGGGTTTGGAGCCGGATCACCCTGAGAGCTATTGGTATTTCATGCAGGAGCATCTTTTTAGCCAAGTCGACATGAGGCCGGAGGCGATTCATTTGCCCTCGGATCGAAGTGACGATGTCGAAGCCGTGGCATCGAAATATGAGAAAAAGATTGCAGCTGCGGGTGGGCTGGATTGGCAATTGTTGGGGATCGGGCGCAATGGTCATATTGGATTTAATGAGCCGGGAAGCGCCCGCGAAAGTCGCACCAGGCGGATTATTCTCAATGAAATTACGAGGAGCGATGCTGCTCCCGCCTTTGCCGGGATTGAAAATGTGCCTACTCACGCGGTGACGATGGGGGTGAGCTCAATCCTTGGGGCGAAGGAGATTTGCCTCATTGCCTGGGGCGAATCGAAGCACGATATTGTGAGGGAAGCGATGTCCGGGCCGGTGACTTCCGCACTTCCAGCGAGTTTTTTACAAGACCATAGCAACGTAAAGTGGTATCTCGACTGCGGCGCAGCTGGATCATGACTGACTCTCTTCTTCAAAAAACCAAAGCTCTGCCCCGGCCCGAGAATTATTTCGAGGGCCTCGACTGGAGATCAGAGTTTCTTCCGAGGGACGTTCTCTGTTTTTCACGTACTTCTCAGGACCATCGGACGGACGGATGGGAAGGCATTTCAGTAAAGACGGGTCGCTACGACCAACATGCCCGCTTCGTGCTCCTAGTGGCACTCGAGGGAGACGGACGGGTTGGTATCGAATCGGAGGTGTGTGATCTCAGGGTAGGTGAGGTCATTCTGCTGAAACCGCTCCAGATTCACTACTATGTCGAACTGCCGGAGGAATTTTGCTGGCTCTATGTCACCTTTGGTCTGGAGCAAAAACTGCCGGAATTTCCCAGTGGGCCACGTCCTTTTTCGGTTGCCTTAAATGGTCAATTGGAGAATTTTTTCGATCTTTACGAAAAAGAGGATGCGGTCAATGCGAGTTCGTCCTTGGGTAAAATTTTGGGTGCGGTCGCGCAGACGGCGGTGCGTCCGAACAAGGCAAAGCTATCTGAAGACGGGACGCTCGTGGTGCGTGTGAAGGATTATGTCATGGGAGATCTCAGTGGGGATCTCTCGCTCGAGAAGCTGGCGCAAATCGCTGAGCTTTCTGAAAGCCATCTGCGGGCGATTTTCCGGGAGGAGACCGGCGTGTCTCTGGGGCATTTTGTCAAATCGGTCCGTCTGGTCCGAGCCACTTATCTGATCACTGAAGGAGTTAAACTTCCTGAAGTTGCGAAGCAATCTGGCTTCAAATCCCTCACGAGTTTTACGAGGGCCTTTCGAAGAATGTATGACATGACCCCCAGCGAATTTCGCGGGAAAAAGAAACGATGAACACAAAAACACAATCCACTTCGTCCGCAATCACCGCCAAGCTGTCGGTGATGATGTTTCTCCAGTTTTTTATCTGGGGGGCATGGTATGTAACAGCTCCGAACTACCTGGGGTCGATCGGCTTTGGGGCCAACGACTTTTCCTGGACCTATTCCGTGGGGCCAATCGCGGGAATCATTTCGCCATTTTTTGTGGGGATGATTGCCGACAGGTTCTTTCCGGCCCAGCGGGTTTTGGCAGTCCTTCATTTGGTCGGCGGAGTGATCATGCTGATTGCTGCGGGAATGATGAATCCCGGTGTCAATCCTACGACACTCAACTGGTTCTTCTTCGGCCACATGCTTTGCTTCTACCCGACGCTGGCTCTCTCAAACTCCATCGCGATGCGTCATGTGCAGGACACTGAAAGGCAGTTTCCTCTTATTCGTGTTTTCGGGACAATCGGATGGATTGTCGCTGGCCTAAGTCTCACATTTCTTCTTTGGGATACCAAGGTGCAGATGTTCTACCTTGCAGGTGGTGCAGCGCTCCTTCTTGGAATTGTTAGCTTCTTCCTTCCATCCACACCTCCTACGAGCAGTGGAAAGGTCGGGATTAGACAAGTCCTCGGTCTTGACGCCTTGGTCATGCTCAAGGATCGCTCGTATCTCGTCTTTCTCTTGAGCTCCACGCTGATCTGTATTCCGCTCGCCTTCTACTATCAAATCACCAGCCGGGTTGTAGAAATGGTGGGGCTACCCATCGGGCAGACGATGAGTTATGGGCAGATGTCCGAGATCTTCTTCATGCTCGTGATGCCATTTTTCTTCAAACGTCTTGGAGTCAAGTGGATGCTCGCAATTGGTATGGCTTGTTGGGTTCTCCGCTATGCCTTGTTTGCTTTCGGTGCTCCGGAGCAGGTCATCTGGATGATTCTTGTTGGCGTGATTGTCCACGGAATTTGCTACGACTTCTTTTTCGTCACGGGCCAAATTTATACCGACAAGAAGGCTCCCGAAGCGATCCGCGGACAGGCGCAGGGAATGCTTGTTCTCTTTACCTTAGGAATTGGGATGTTGATCGGTGCACAAGTTGCGGGGAAGGTTGAGCAGCAAAATTCTCCGCCGGCAGTGGCAGAATTTGGAGCGAAAGTCGCTGAGTTGGAAAGTCAGCTTAAAGAGGTCCAAGCTAAAATTGATTCTGGAGAAACCGAAGAGCTTGTCGTCCGGAAAGTTGAGCTCGAAACACAGAAAAATGAGGCTCGTATGTCACAACTGAAAGTGATGAATTGGAAGAGCCTCTGGCTTTTCCCTGCAGTCTTCGCTGCGGGTGTTCTGGGAGTCTTTCTTCTGTTGTTCCGTGACACCAGCAAGGAGGATGCTGAGTGATTCTCTCTTCCGCTCCGATTCCCGAGTGGGTGCTTTTTGCCTCGCTTGCGCTGGTTGGGGCCTGCGTGATCGGTGGGATGATTCGATTTGTGCAGGCGATGAAAATCCTTCTCAAGGGGGCTCCTTCAATTGATGAGGACCTAATTTTAGAACAAGAACGCGAATCAAATAGTCAAGACGATGAATAAACCAATAAGAGTATTATGTGTCGGGGCAGGCAACATGGGGCGATCCCACGCGCTGGCCTATCACCAGATTGAGGGATTTGAAATTTGTGGGATCGTGACACGCTCTCCCGAGAGTAGGGGCGCCTTAAACAAGGAACTTGGCGGAGGCTATCCGGAGTTCGGCGATTACTACGAGGCCTTGAAGGAGACTCAACCGGATGCGGTGAGTATTTCGACCTACCCAAATACTCACGCCGACTTTGCGCTGGCGGCGTTTGAGGCCGGGGCGGATGCCTTTATCGAAAAGCCGGTCGCGGAAACGCTCGATGAGGCGGAGCAGATCGTGGCCAAAGCCACAGAATGTGGTCGCAAGCTCGTCATCGGCTATATTCTCCGACACCACCCGAGCTGGATCAAGTTTATCGACATTGCCCAGACCCTTGGAAAACCGCTTGTGATGCGCATGAACCTTAACCAGCAATCGGCGGGTGCGAATTGGGAGACGCACAAGCAGCTCATGTCATCGATCTCGCCGATCGTCGATTGCGGCGTTCACTACGTCGATGTCATGTGCCAAATGACGCGCAGCAAGCCGATTCGTGTGAATGGCATAGGTGCCCGGCTGAGTGACGAACTTCCGGAAGGAAAGATCAATTACGGCCACCTGCAAGTCACCTTTGAGGACGGTAGCGTCGGTTGGTATGAAGCTGGATGGGGTCCCATGATGAGCGAGACCGCTTTCTTCGTGAAGGACGTGGTCGGGCCGAAAGGCTGTGTCACCATTTCAGCCAAGGATGCCGGAGGCGAGGGATCGTCGGCCAGTGTCGATGCTCACACGAAAACCGAGATGCTTCGTCTTCACCACAGCGCGCTCGATAGCGAAGGCAAGTTCGTGAAGGCAGATGAGTGGATAGGAACCGATGACGAGCCGGATCACGATGGTCTTTGCAAACGCGAGCAGGAATATTTTCTCAAAGCGATCAGCGAGGATATCGATCTCACCGATCACATGAACGACGCGATCAACTCGATGCGCATTGTTTTGGCTGCTGATGAAAGTTTCCGTACCGGAAAAACCGTAGAATTATAATGATGAAGACTCTAATTATTTCAATCGCGAGCTTGGCAACTGCTTGTGCCGGTGAATTTGTGGACCTTTTTAATGGCAAGGATTTCACCGGTTGGGGTGCCCCGGACAAGACCGAGCGATTTGGCTATGTTGTCGAAGAGGGTGGCGTCATTGCCTCCACCCCGAAGTGCCGCTTTTTGATCACCGCAAAGGAGTATGAGAATTACGTCTTCGCGTTCGAGTTTAAGCTCACTCCCGGGGCCAACAACGGTCTGGGAATCCACTACCCCGGAAAGGGCGATGCGGCTTATGCCGGGATGGAAATCCAAATGCTCGATGGCACCCATAAAAAGTATGCCGGGAAGTTAAAGGACTACCAGTATCACGGAGGTCTCTACACGCTGAAGGCAGCCAAACAGAATCATCAGAAGCCGGTAGGCGAGTGGAACAAGCAGATTGTCACCGTGAATGGCCCCAAGATCAAAGTGGAGCTCAATGGGGTAGTGATTCTTGAGGCGAATCTCGATGAGATTAACAAGACCCACCCGAAGCATAACGGAGCGAAGCGCCGGAAAGGCCACCTCGCATTCTGCGGCCACGGAGACATCGTCCGCATGCGCAACTTAAAGATTAAGGTGCTAAAATAAATGTCTGATCAATCCGGCTCCCAGCACCGGGTCGGAATTGATCCCTTGTAACCTTGGCTATTTCGGCTGGGTAAAGTGGCGCCTGTGAAATTTTTGGCTTCGGACATGGAAAGAGAAGGAACAGGGGAAGCGATCATGAATCGCTGATTGACCAGTGAACCAAGGCTCGTGCCAAGCAACGAACATGAGCTCTAGAGAGCCTTCAAGCATAACGCGCGCTCCCGTGATGGCCAAAAAATCTTTGACGCTGCAGGTCGGGATATCATCGAGATCGCGGAAAAGGAAAGCCTCATGGTTGCGAGAGTCTATCGAAGTTATTGTTCATTTTAAATTGAACAATATTTAGCCCTCTGTCATTGTTCCACAGATGGAAGAAGAAATTGACTATCAATTCGAAGCACGCGTTGTCGAATTGTTCTGTGATGGCGTCCGGATGCTGGGGCTCCCGAAGTCAGTAGGGGAAATCTACGGCCTCCTCTTTATCTCCCAATCTCCATTGTCTCTTGATGATTTGGTCAATCGGCTCGGAATTAGTAAGGGCTCCGCTAGTCAGGGATTAAAAATGCTCCGTGAACTTGGCGCGGTGAAAGAAGCGGAGGGAGATAATCTTCGGAGAAGCTATTTTCAGCCTGACGTGGAACTCAAGCGTCTCGCCCGCGGATTCATCAAGGAGCAGGTTCGCCCTCATCTCGCTAGCGGCGATGGAAAATTGGCGGATCTGAAGCGCATTGTGCGTGAAGCTCCGGATAGTGAAGGGCGGCAATTTTACCACGAACGGCTTGACCAGCTTGAGCGCTGGTCCAAAAAGGCTCGCGTTGCCCTTCCTCTTCTTCAAAGATTCTTAGGCAGGTAAATGAAGGAAGAACATCCAGCAGCGTGGTATGTCTTGCGGACGCAAGTGAAACGAGAACGTGTCGCTGCGGCGAATCTTGGCCAATTGGAAGGAGTCGAAACCTTTCTCCCCCGCATTCGCTACCTAAAAACGACCCGACGGGGTAAGATTTGGTGGGTTGAGGCTCTTTTTCCAGGCTATCTCCTCGCGAAATTTGATCATTATAACCACTCGCGTTTGGTCACAAGCGTTCATGGAGTCAGTAAGATCGTGGCTTTTGGTAAAAATACTCCCGAAGTGCCCGCTGCATTTGTTGAGGCTCTTAAAGAGGAGGTTGAAAAATATCAAGATGACGCTGGCGACATCGTGGTCGGATGGAAGCTGTTGGTGGGCCAGGAGGTGGAGATTGGGGAAGGTCCCTTCAAAGGATTGGAGGGGAAGGTACTTGAAATACGACCTTCTGTTGAGCGTGTTAGCCTACTTTTGGGCTTTTTTGGGGAGGAAAAACCTGTGGAATTATCTCTTTCCAGTTTAATTCTTTCTGGGCAGGACATTCCCCAAGAATTAAAAACTAACACTAAAAATGACTGAATCAGTTCATTTTAAATTGAACTTTTAATCTGGGCGTGTGTCTATCCTCGAGAAAGTTTTCACTCTCACTCTCACTATTTTTCTTCCCTTCTATACCTCAGAATCTTGGTTTCGCTTCCGTTGAACGGCGATCGACCAATGGCGGCAGCGTGGGAGCCCCTTAAACTATGAAAATATTCATCGCAGGACATCGCGGCATGGTTGGCTCCGCCCTAGTTCGGGAAGCAAACCAGCGAGGAAATCACGAAGTGTTGACCGCAACAAGGAACGAACTGAATCTCCTCGACCAACAGGCTGTTCTGGCTTGGCTCCAGGAGAACAAGCCGGACCAAGTGATCATCGCCGCGGCAAAGGTTGGCGGAATCCATGCAAATTCAACCTATCCGGCTGAGTTTATCTACGAGAACCTTGCAATCGCTTCCAATCTCATCGAAGGATCCCGGCAAGCGGGGGTGAATAGGGTTCTGTTCTTGGGGAGCTCGTGTATTTATCCCAAAATGGCTCCCCAGCCGATGCCCGAAGATTGCCTTCTTTCTAGTCCCCTTGAGTTGACCAATGAAGCCTATGCGGTCGCCAAAATCGCCGGCCTGAAAATGTGCCAGCACTATCGTGCGCAATATGGCCTGATGTATCACTCGGCTATGCCCACTAATCTCTATGGCCCGGGCGACAACTACCACCCGGAGAATTCCCACGTCATTCCCGGCATGATCCGCAGATTCCATGAAGCGAAAGAACGAGGCGACCAAACAGTAACGATCTGGGGGAGTGGAACTCCTAAACGTGAATTTCTCCATACCGATGACCTTGCCGCCGCCTGCTTTCATCTCATGACTCTTGAGAATCCCCCGGACTGGGCAAACGTCGGAGTGGGGCAGGATCTCACCATCTTTGAACTCGCTGATCTTATCGCAAAAACGGTTGGATTCGAAGGCGAGATTTTGACGGACCCCTCAAAGCCAGACGGCACTCCTCGCAAACTCCTCGATATCTCAACAATCAAAGAAACCGGCTGGGCTCCCCAAGTCGACTTCTCTGAAGGTCTCGCGGCAGCCTACCGAGATTTCCTGTCTACCCTCGACCAGGGAACAGCACGCCTTTAATTAATCTTCCGACAGACTATTATGAAAAAAGCTCTCATTACGGGTATCACGGGCCAAGATGGCTCTTATCTCGCCGAATTACTTCTTGAAAAGGGATACGAAGTTCATGGCATCAAGCGCCGAGCCTCTTCGTTCAATACTGAACGGATCGATCATATTTATGAGGACCCGCATATTGAAAGTGCGCGCCTAAAGCTCCATTATGGTGACCTCACGGATACCTCGAACCTTACTCGTCTCATCAGCGAGATTCAACCGGACGAAGTTTACAACCTGGGGGCTCAATCTCACGTTGCGGTTTCATTTGAATCACCGGAATATACCGCCGATGTGGACGGCATTGGAGCGTTGCGCATTCTCGAGGCAATTCGCTTCCTGGGTTTTGAGAAAAAGACTCGTTTCTACCAAGCTTCCACTTCAGAGCTCTTCGGTTTGGTCCAAGAGACCCCACAGAAGGAAACGACTCCCTTTTACCCACGTTCTCCCTACGCCGTTGCCAAGATGTATGCTTATTGGATTACGGTGAACTACCGCGAGTCCTACGGTATGTATGCTTGCAATGGAATCCTCTTCAATCACGAGTCACCCCGCCGCGGAGAAACATTTGTGACACGTAAAATCACGCGTGCCATCGCAAATATTTCCCAAGGTTTGGAGAAATGTCTCTTCCTTGGAAACATGGATGCCCTCCGCGATTGGGGACACGCAAAAGACTACGTCCGCATGCAGTGGATGATGCTCCAGCAGGAGGAAGCAAAGGATTTTGTGATCGCCACCGGGAAACAAATTTCGGTGCGTGAATTCGTGACTCTGTCGGCGAAAGAAGCGGGGATCGAGCTTTCCTATACAGGTGAGGGAGTGGATGAGATTGCTACTGTCTCTGCCGTCGATTCCGAAAAATCACCATCAGTAAAAGTGGGAGACGTGATCGTCAAAGTTGACCCACGCTATTTCCGACCTGCCGAAGTGGAAACGCTTCTGGGTGATCCATCAAAGGCGAAGAATGAACTGGGCTGGATTCCTGAAATTACCGTCGAAGAAATGTGCTCCGAAATGGTGGCCAATGATATCGAAGTTGCGAAGCAACATGCCCTTCTTAAATTGCATGGACATTCCGTCTCTGTCAGCCGCGAGTGAACGATCTTCCGACACGTCTTGTTCTCGGCTTTCCTGTGGCCATGACGAACTATCAAGGAGCCGTCGCTTGGATTGCCGAGCGAGGACTCGCGCGGGATCGTGCCTATGCCGTTGAAGCGGCGAACACTCATGTCCTTGCTCTCGGACGACACGATCCGTCGTTTGGGGACGCAATGCGAAAGTTCGATCTGATCTGCCCCGATGGCATGCCTCTCATCTGGACGGTCAACGCTCAGCTTCCTGAGGAAGAAAAACTGACCGATCGGGTCTATGGACCCAACTTGATGCTTCATGTTTTGAAAGCGACCGAGGGTGCTCTGGGACAGTCTCACTTCTTTCTTGGGGGACAACAAAGCACTCTTGATAAACTTTCGAAACGATTTGAGGCCAATGAAATTGCGGGAATCTATTCGCCCCCTTTCGGAGATTGGCCGAAAGATGAGCACAAAAAGATTATTGAGTTGATCCGCGACTCAGGTGCCAAATATGTTTGGGTAGGGCTTGGATGCCCAAAACAAGAGACATGGATTGCGCGGCATCTTGATGACTTGCCGCCTGCAGTCTATTTCGGGATTGGTGCTGCTTTTGCCTTCCATGCGGGTGAAGTGAAACAGGCCCCGGCCCTCTTCCAAAAGACTGGGATGGAGTGGCTCTTCCGGCTTCTTGCCGAACCCAGACGACTTTGGAAGCGTTATGCGGTCTACAACAGCCTCTTTCTCTACTATACTATCAAAGATAAGCTTTCAAGCTGACGATGGTGGGGCGAACTGATCTCAACGATTATTTCCTACAGTTAAACTATGCTTTTCACGACAATTGAATTTGCAATGCTGGTAGCAATCGCTTTTTCAATTTTCTACCTTGTAAGAGGTGTTTTTGCCCAGGTTGGGATTCTCCTGATTGCTAGCATTGTCTTTTATGCATTTTCCTCGCCTTGGCTTACTCTGCTTCTACTGGCGTCGGCAATCTTCACGAGTTGGTCCAGCTATGAAATTAATCAAGCTGATACAGCAAAGAAGCGAAAAATAATCGCCTGTGTTGGCGTGATGCTCAATATTTTTGTCCTCGTCTTTTTCAAGTATGCCGGATTACTTGTGAGATCTTTGGAAAATTTGACCGGCGCTTCACTCTCAGGTGCGGAATGGCTCGTCATGCTTCCGCTTCCTATCGGGATTTCATTTTATACCTTTCAAGGAATCAGTATGCTAATTGATACGTTTCGTGATTCCCGGAACTCTCAGGAGGCGAGCGAAGTTTATCGATCTGGACAGTCACTTGGAGAATCACTTTATTACGGATCGTTCTACGTCATCTTCTTTCCCCAGTTGGTAGCCGGACCTGTCGTAAAGGCAAAAGACTTCTTTCCTCAGATCAAAGTAAAATCAATATCCCAGATTAATTGGCGACTCGTTACTCATAGTCTTGTCGTCGGCTTTTTCCTAAAGTTAGTTATTGCGAATAATCTTCAAAACCAAACATTCTGGATCAAATATCCCTATATTATTGGGATGTCAGCTGACCGGGCTTGGACTCTTTTGATTGGATATTCTTGTCAGATCTTTGCCGACTTCGCTGGCTATTCCTTGATTGCGATTGGAATTGCCGCTTTGTTTGGATATCGCTTACCGGACAACTTTAACTACCCGTATCTCTCAGCTTCAATTGCAGAGTTTTGGCGGCGATGGCATATTTCGCTGTCTTCTTGGTTGAAGGATTACCTTTATATTCCGTTGGGTGGAAATCGCAAAGGTTCGTTTCGCACCTATCTCCATCTTCTCATAGTAATGGTTTTGGGGGGGCTTTGGCACGGAGCGGCATGGAGTTATCTCATTTGGGGTGCGTATCACGGGCTGTTGCTGGGAGTCGAGCGTGCGACTGGTCTAGCAAGCGCTCGTAAAGGTATGGTTCCGGGTATGCTTGGAACGTGGACGAGGTATGTGGTCATATTTCTACTTGTGAGCCTTGGTTGGAGCTTCTTTAAACTACCCGATATTACCCATGCTGGACTCTTCATCTCACAAGCCTTTACGGCTTGGGAAAGCAGTGTGGCCCAGAAAAAGGAAGTGATCGTCGTGGCAACCTATTGCCTACCGGTTTTACTTTACCACCTTAATTATAAACTGAAATTCACGAAGACCAGGCCATACTTGGTTCCGGTCGCATATGGGGTAATGCTCTATGCAATCGTGGTGAACGGTGCTTCTGCTGATGCATTCATCTACTTCCAGTTCTAGCTCCGATAAGATATCGATAAGATCTATTTTGATCATATCGGTGGGGACTTTCCTGATAATTTCGGTTCTTCATCTGGCTTATCTCAGCACTGCTGGAAAAGCCCGCTACAAAGCCGAGAGTCAAGAAGTAGAAAACAGGGTGCGGATGGAAGATTTTCTCTATGAGAACCACTCGGCGAAAATTGGTGTCATTGTTGGAACCTCATTATCTGCCAACGTCCATCATCCTGATCTCGTCAATCTCTCATTTCGAGGGGGATCAGCATTAACGGCGCTCGAAATACTTTGCATTGCCGAGCAACTCCCGGAGACAATTCTCATTGAAGCTAACCTTCTCTATCAGCCTGTAGATCGAGAGATGGTTGAGAAATTTGAATCAGATCAAAGAGTGACCTTTCCTATGCTACAAGATCGCTATCGGCCAATGAGTCTTTTGCTCGGGGCAATTAAAGGAAAAAGTGAGAATCGAGATCCTTCCGTGAATCTTCAGTCATCGAGAAAGTTGAATGCAACCACCAAAGCGAAGAAACTTCCCGTTCATCTAGCATCTGCGGCGGTTCGGCTTTCCAGTGAAGAATTGACAACGGCACTCGCACTGGTTCAAGAGAATGTTGAGAAGTTGGAAGGTCTTGGATCCCGGGTGATATTTTACCTGACTCCGATTGATGCCGAAGTGGTCGGACAACCCCGTCACCAGCAGTGGAGGAAATCTTTTGTCGAAGCATTTCCCAACCACCCTGTGGAACACTTGGCGATCAGTGATGAATCGACTTCGGACGGGATCCATCTTTGCTTGGAAGGCAACCTGGAGATGGGGGAGCAGTTGGGCCTTCTTGCTGGAATTCCTATCGAGAAAAATCGGGGGAAATAAAGCTCCTGGAGGCCCATTAAATGGACCGTCTGAAAAAGCTTTGTCACGCTACCAAATCAGTTGACTCTTAGAAAAAACGACGAGCCGGTGAAGCGAAGTAAGCGAGAACTTTCGGGAAGTGCGATATTCTTTGGCTTTACTGCCTCCTCTGCGAATCTCGTTGCCTTCTAGGGTGCTTAATGTCCCCCACTCCATACTTCCTTAATATCTCTTATAGAAAGCGAAAATCCCCGAATCTCCCCGCCAATGTGCCAAGAAAATATACATACTCAATTCCACCGTTTTGTCTCGCTTGCCGAAAAAGAAGAGTTGTTGGGCCAAAAAGGTCACGTTCTTTGGCTCTATGGATTAAGTGGGTCAGGGAAATCAACCATTGCCGCCGCTCTTGAACGTAATCTCCATGAAGCGGGACGCTTTTCGATCATTCTTGACGGGGATAATTTCCGAAACGGACTAAATTTCGACCTTGGCTTTAGTGACGAGGATCGCTCCGAAAATATCCGGAGAGTCGCTGAGGTGGCCAAGATGCTTTCCGATCAAGGAATTATTGTTATAGTGAGCGTAATCACTCCCAAGAACGCTCTCCGGACTCTCGCTCGCAAAATCGTGGGTCCATCCTTTCGGGATGTCTTTATTCAGGCCTCCTTTGAGACTTGCGCCCAACGAGATCCAAAGGGGCTCTATGCCAAGGTCGCTGCCGGTGAAATCAAGCAATTCACAGGCAAGGATAGTGGCTTTGAGGAACCTTCAAACCCTGAACTTCAGATCGATACCGAGACGAACTCTTCCGTCCAAGCGGTCGCCCAACTCCTCAAGCTTCTCAGGGGTGCCGGACAGAACAGTTAAGACTGATTAATTGGACTATTGGAGAGCTTTGCGGCGTTGAATGGCGAGAATGGGTTTGCGGGCTTGCTAGGCAGCTTCAAATTTGGGGCCAAGAATTTGGCAACGAACTCCCAAAAAGGTGTTGGTTCCGGGGTTGCTCTTGAACATACCAGATTGCTTCATACGCCGTCCGACGACGGTCTTACACCCTACTTCAATGATTTCGCTGCCGATAAAATTGACCTGCGCTTGCTCCTCAAGTTAGAGTAACAAAGTGCTTGCCTGATTCGTCTCACTCAATTAGTCATCGCTCAGGTCAATACATGACTAACATGAGTGACTTACTCAGCTAATGTCCAATTACAATCTTAGCCACCTCGATCAGCTTGAGGCCGAAGCCATCTTCATCCTCCGTGAAACAGCGGCCCAGTTTGAAGATCCGGGTTTGTTATTTTCGGCAGGAAAGGACTCCATAGTCATGGCCCACTTGGCCAGGAAGGCATTCTACCCTTCAAAGATCCCCTTTCCCTTGGTCCATGTGGATACCGGTCATAACTTTCCTGAAACAATTGAGTTTCGAGATGCCTACGCTGAAAAAATCGGAGCCCGGCTCATTGTCGGCCTCGTCCAGGATTCAATCGACCGTGGGACAGCAGTCGAGGAGACGGGGCTCAATGCTTCCCGAAATAAACTGCAAACGGTCACGCTGCTAGAGACCATCGAGGAACAGCAATACGACGCGGTTCTGGGTGGCGGAAGAAGGGACGAAGAGAAAGCCCGCGCGAAAGAGCGATTCTTTTCCCACCGAAACGATTTTGGTGAATGGGACCCAAAAAATCAACGTCCGGAACTTTGGAACCTTTTCAACGGAAGGAGACAACCAGGGGAGCATTTTCGCGTCTTTCCACTCTCCAACTTTACCGAGATGGACGTCTGGATGTATATGAAGCAGGAGGGAATTGAACTTCCGAGCCTCTATTACGCTCACGAGCGCGACACCATCACGAGAAACGGAGTGATCCTTGCGGTTTCAAAGTTCGTGGAGCCGCGGGACGGGGAAGTCGTTGAGCGCAAAATGATCCGATTCCGTACCATGGGAGATGCGACGATTACCGGAGCGATAGAATCCAGCGCCGACACCATGGAAAAAATCATCGAAGAAGTCGCGGCAGCCCGCCAAACCGAAAGGGGAAATCGGACAGACGATAAGCGATCCGAAACAGCGATGGAAGATCGCAAAAAAGAGGGATACTTTTAGATAAAGACGGAAACCCCATCACTCTCATTCGCGCCCGTGAAAACTAGCTTTCTAATCCTCTTCTACCTCCTATCGGTTGGTTGCTCCTGCGCGCTTACTCTTCAGGAGTTACAAAAATCCTTTCGAGTAGAGAGACTCAAGGTCGAGAATAATGAGAACACAAAGATCTCATCGCTCCGCGCTAACTATTCAAAAGCACTTTCAAAAATACAGACGAAATACCAAAGAGCAGGACGCCTTGACGATGCGCTGAAGATCAAAGAGGAGATAACGATGCTTCAGGGAGATACCTCTCCGCTTCCACCTCTTGCAGAAAAGCCGCCTGTTGAGCTTTCATCGGCACGTAAGATCTTCTTCAAGCAATCTATCGCGATCCGAAAAAAATCTGGAAACACCCTCATTGTACTCGCAACAAAAATGGACAAGCTATTGTCCCAGAAAGTATTAGAGCTTACGAAATTAGGGAATCTGGAAAAGGCAGCTGAGGCTCGAGAATACCGCAAGAAGCTAAAGGAAGATCAGGTGATTACTGCAGCGCACACCTTGATCAATCGGGTGAGATCAGATGGCTCCTCCTCAGTGGCATTGCGAATCCGTAGGGCTGGAGACGATCTTGAGGTTTACGTAAGGTATGACGCTAGAGGAAAAATTAGCCTGGAAAGTTCTGTCGAGAATGTGGTGGAGAAATCCGGCGGAAAGAAAGAGAAGGGTGAAACGAGCGCGAAAAATCTTGGTGAATTCATCGGAGCCAAAGGATATATAGTGGATCCCTTCGTCGCTTATTCGAACGATTTTAGAAAGAAAGATATTGGAAGACTTCGTCTTACCTCTCTTGAACTTGAATTGATGAAGGAGGACGAAGGCGAAGTGGGCGCTCGAATCACGATTCCTTCCAATGCGCAAAATCCTCATGGCAAAATATCCGGGGTGCTCCCTGCCTTGGCTCAAAAAGGAACCTACAAAGTTAATCTTCGCTACTTTGTGCCAAAACAGAATAAATCGATCAAAGGGCTTCAATTTGTCCAAGGGGTAGGCGGCCCGATACCTGGGAGCATCACCCAAAAAACAGGCGTTTGGTCAGAACTGGATTTCACTTCAACTTCTTTAAATGAGAACGACTATCTTTTGCTCTACTTGAAGTCTGACAAGAAGAGGCCTCTTGCAGCCATAGCAGGTGACTACGTGAGCATCTCAGACGTTACTATTTCTCACATCGCATTTACCGCTTGCATCGTCGAACGATTCGACAAAGACGGCGCGATTTCAGAATCATCGATATCGATTGATCAGCAAAAAGCCATTGCTCAAAATGGTAGTATTCTCCCTTTTTAACCAATGGATCTTCTTCGTTTTACCACCGCAGGCTCTGTCGATGACGGCAAGTCTACCCTTATTGGGCGCCTTTTATACGACTCAAAGTCGATTTTCGAAGATCAACTCGAGGCAATTGAGGAGTCCTCACGCAAAAAAGGAGACGAGAATGTCAATCTTGCGCTATTGACCGACGGATTAAAAGCCGAGCGAGAACAAGGGATCACCATCGATGTTGCTTATCGTTACTTCGCTACTCCTAAACGCAAATTCATCATCGCGGATACTCCCGGGCATCTCCAGTACACCCGAAATATGGTCACTGGAGCCTCTACGGCGAATCTCGCAATCATTCTCATCGATGCCCGTAAAGGGGTGATTGAGCAGACCAAACGCCATTCGTTCATCGCCAATCTGCTTCGAATTCAACATGTCGTTGTCGCTGTCAATAAGATGGATCTCGTTGACTATAGTCAGGAGGTCTACGACACGATTATTGCCGATTTCAAATCGTTTGCCTCTCGTCTCGATAACATCGTCGATATCACTCCGATTCCAATTTCGGCCCTTGATGGAGATAATATTGTCGAAAAATCAAGTAATATGGCATGGTTTGAAGGGTCTAGTTTGCTTTACCACCTCGAGAATGTCTATGTCGGTGGCGATGAAAATCATATCCAAGCCCGTTTCCCCGTCCAGTGGGTGATTCGTCCACAGAGTGATCGCTTTCACGATTTTCGCGGATTTGCAGGGCGAGTGGCAGGAGGGGTTTTTAAGCCGGGCGACAATGTCACCGTCATGCCCTCTGGGTTCTCGACTAAAGTAAAAGCGATTCATCAGGATGAGCATCAAATCGAGGAGGCGTTTGCTCCGCAGTCAGTAGCCTTCACCTTGGAAGATGACATCGATATTTCCCGCGGTGATATGATTGTGAAAGCCAACAGCCCCCCACAGCAATCACAGGATCTCGACGCGATGATTTGTTGGTTTTCCAACACCAATCTCAACCCGCGAGGTAGGTTTATCATTAAGCATACTTCAAAAGAGGCCAAAGCAATTGTTACGGACATCAGCTACAAAGTGGATATCAATACACTGAGGAAGAACGAAGATACTTCCTCGTTCTCTTTAAACGAGATCGGACGGGTTAAGATAAGAACTGCCTCCCCGATAACTTTCGATTCCTATAACAATAATCGTCATACTGGCTCCTTTATTCTAATTGATCCCGGCACAAACGAAACGGTTGCTGCAGGAATGATCGCCTGACTTCCGAATGGGAGAGGTGCCCCTGAACCCAAGTTTCCCAACCCAGATCACACACGGTCAACACCAAGTCCGATCGCTTCGGGACACTCAAGATAGTTCGAGCGCTCGCCGCCTTGCCGGTGGTGGTTTTCCACGCAGGAAAAGTTGCTGCAGCGTAAGGTTTCATCGGTGAACCAAAGAGCTACAGCTACTGGGGCAAGTATAGAGTTCAGGTCTTCTTCTGTCTCAGTAGGTCTGTTATCTGCGATGTTCACTACGACAATGTAGGAAAGACAGAGCGTTGCCCAGATACCTATGGCGAAAATCGGTGAAAATCTGGCCTCTCTGTCCGTCCTAAAGTTCCTTCAAAGCAATTTCCTGACGAACATTTGTCCAAAGCAAACAAAACTCTAATACGATGAAACTTATCAAAGCGCTCATCCCAAAATTTGTGAAAGGTTGGATATTCAAGGCGATGAAACCGTGGGTATATTTCGGGGTCTATTTCCGGGATGCACGGCGCTACGCTCGTTATTCAAGTGTTTTTTCCAATCGCGAGAAGAGAGAAAATCTCCGTTCTCTCATCGCGATCGACTACCACCGAATTGAAAAAGGTTTGGCGTTGGCGAACCCACGATTTGCCTTTGGTAAGGCTGTCGTGGAAAACTTGATTAGTCTTATGGATCGTTATTTGACCTTGTATGAGGCTGACTGGACGATCCTCGATGCCATTGCATCTTTGCAAAGCTATTTTGATCGGTTTAGCACGGCAGAGATTCTGGAAGAGCCCCGCAAGCGTTTCGATCTTCTCAAATCACAGCTTTCTCCGGAACAACAAGAACGGTCTCAGGATGCAATCGGAACGTTTTGCTTGGAGGGCCACCGGAAAACTCTCGATTTCAACTTTTCGGATTTCTATTGCTCTCGTCACAGCGTCAGGGAGTTTTCAGAGGATCCGGTTTCCATCGAACTGATCGAAGAATCGATCGTTTTGGCAATGAGAGCCCCCTCGGTCTGCAATAGACAACCTTGGAAGGTCTACTGCGTCTCCGAGGCAGAGACAATACAGCAGCTCTGTCAAATCCAAGGGGGATCGCGGGGCTTTGCTACAGAGATTAACAAGCTTCTTGTCGTTGGTGTTGATCTCTCAGAGTTCTATCTGGTTGGTGAACGAAACGAATGCTGGGTAGATGGGGGCATTTTTCTTCAGTCTCTTCTAATTTCCCTTCATGCCAAAGGCTTGGGTGCCTGCCCTTTAAATTGGTGTGTTAGTACGAGCGTCGATGAGCAAGCTCGCAAGATCATTTCAATCAAGGGTGGGCACGCGCTCATTGCACTCGTTGCGGTAGGTGGTCTTAAGGACACGACTAAGTTTGCTCGGTCTGAGCGAAGGCCTGTTGAAGATGTTCTGACACACGTTTAGAAATCAGAATAATCTAGAATGACAGACTTCAGCGATTCTTGATGCGGTGGATGTCATCGCCGATACTCTCAAACACTTAGAAATATTGATCAAGATCTTCAGAAATCTCATTGCAGGATGGGGCTCCACGATAGTTATTGGAATTATAGGATTTTTGATGATCCCATTTCTTCTTGGTCAAATGGGTGGCGACGGGTACGCGTTTGTAGTCGTCCTTTTGTCCATCAATGGGATTGCACAGCTAGCGGACATGGGAATTGGAATCTCACTTTCGAGAGAGCTGACAGAGTGTCGGGCCACCGGACAACATCAACTTGAGTCAGAGGTTATGACCGCTGGCCTGCTACTATACGCACTGATCGGTCTTCTGGGTGCCACGATTGTATTCATGGCGGCTCCGCTCATTGTAGACAAATTGTGGACAGGCGCCGACGAGAGTGCGATTGCTGCCTGCAGAGTTTACGGCTTTGGAGCAATCTTCATCGGTTTTATTAACCAGACTTGGATTAGTCTGTTGACGGCGCATCAGAGATTCGATGTCTCTAGTTCGTTGATTGTTGGAGCCTCGATTTGTAACGCTCTCCTAATTTGGATTCTGGTGCCGGTGAGCAGTGAAAAGATAATGACCTGGGCAATCATCCAGGTCCTAGTTCAGTTCATGCTCTCAGTAATCCTGATTATCGCTGCAAAAAAAGTCAATGGACCGCTCCGAATCAAGGTTTTGCGGGTCAGCTCGGCATCTTTTCGAAATATTATTGGACTGAGTGGCAAGGTTTCACTGCTCAAATTAACGACGGTTTTAAGTGAGAAGGCAGATCCTCTTATCCTGAGCGCCCTTACTTCTCCAGCGGGCGTTGTCGCATACAATTCCGCTTCCAAAGTTTCTGCCGCGACCAAACCGTTTGTCACAACGATAGCGGGTCAACTTTGTCCCAGAGTAACGGAGGTTTTTTCCCAAGGTGATGAGGAGGAAGTAAAAAAGATCCTACTGGTTGGAACGAGATACACAATGATTCTTGGCGGCTTGTTGTGTTTGCTGACTGTCGTTTTCGCAGGTACTTTTTCCAAGTTGTGGCTTGGTGAGGCTCTCCCAGACCATTGGCCCATGGTCGCCTGGCTGATGATTGGGATTGCAGTGATTGACTACGCAACCTTTGCCGGGGGCGGGACACAATGGTCTATTTTGTTCGGAACAAAGAAGCTTGGATTTCTGGTTTGGACGATGCTGCCTACCGCTTTCCTAAATCTAGGGCTGAGTATTTGGTTGGTAGGTTGGACGGACTTTGGCGTAAAAGGGGTGATTATCTCCACAATAGTAATTTCTCTGCTTCGGAGGCCCATTATCGTATGGTACACCTCAAAGGTGGTGGGTGCCAAGATGAGCGAATATTTCATTGAAAGCTATCTCAGACCATTACTCATCTTTGTTATTGTTGGATTGGCCGCTTGGGCCTCAGGTGTTGGGTCTAAAGTGGATAGCTGGTTTGATTTAATAGCGGCTTCCTCAGTCATTTCGATAATTTGGGTGACGTTGACGTGGCTTTTAGCAGTCTCACAAACTGAGAAGCAGAAACTCTTTAACTGGCTAAAAAGAAAGGGATTTTGGAAAGAATGAGTGAGCAAAATAAAGTGGGTATCGTAACCTTTCATGCAAACTACAATTTCGGAGCGGCGCTTCAATGTGCTTCCCTTGTAGTAGCAATCCAAAACCTTGGGTTTACAGTGGAGGTAATTAATTTTCTTCCCAAGAAAACGACGAACAAGTGGTACCGAGGATGGGGATTTCGAAAATATGGCGTAAAGAGAGCATTAAAGAAGAAATTGACGGATATTCGTTTTGGTGGGAAAACTGTTGAGAGTTTCCAGCGGTTTCAGAAAAGATACTTTGACATAACAAAGCCCTGCCATTCTCTGGAGGATGTTTCTGTCATCGAAGATCAGTTTTCACACGTTGTTGCGGGCAGTGATCAGGTTTGGAGATTTGACAGATCTGCTGCTTACTTTTTGTCCTGGAGCGATTCCTTCACGGGAACAAGAGTGAGTTACGCGCCCTGTTGCACGAGCCTCGAGCAACCATCTTTTCAAAGTAAGAATGTGCGTAGGTGGATTGACAAAGTCGATTGCCTGAGCGTTAGAAACGATTTTTCTCGCGAAGCAGTGAAGGCATTGACAGGACGTGATGCCGAGGTGGTAGCTGATCCCACCCTTCTCGTAGATCTGGAGTTGGAGGGAGAACTTCCGGAGTCGGTTCCCTCTGAATATATCTTGCTCTATACGCTTGGCGGGCAGATCGCGGGAGGAAACAAACAGGTCCTGGAAAAGGCGAGAATCCATCACCCGGGCATTCCTGTCGTGGCGATCTGTGCAACAGTTGAGCATTTTACAGAGCACCCTTACGCAGATATCATCCTCCACGGAATGGGCCCTTCCGAGTGGGTAAAGTTAATCTCCAACGCCCGATTTTTCATCACTGATTCATTTCACGGCGTCATATTTTCTATCAAGTATTCGACTCCGTTTCTTGGCTATTACCTTGAGGAGATCCGGGCTCCGAGGCTGATCGACCTGAAAACCCGCTACAATCTTCGTGAACGCATTGTAAGGAATCTTTCTGAATTTCCAGACGAAAATTTCGTTGAGTGCATACGAGAGGAACCCCTCGAGTTAATCCGAGCCCACCGAAAGAAATCTCTCGAATTCCTGACCCACTCATTGTCGAAATGAAAAATTCATCAAAAGCTGGCCAAGGCAAGAAAGCCCTGCGCAAATACCCTAAAACTAGGGTTGTATTTTGTGGAATTGTTCGAGATTGCGCGAAAAATCTTGGGAGAAATTTGAAGCTCGTTGAAAGTCTCCGTGACTCTTTCGCGTCTTTGAGGATCGTCTTGGTAGAGAACGATAGTCAAGATACCACAAAGCAAGTTCTCGCTGATCTCGCCAATCGGGATCCAAGTGCGATTGTTGAAAGTAAAAATTTCAATACCGTTACCCTTCCTAAGAAATTGGAAAGCGGCGTTAATCCGAGTTTTTCAAGACATCGTATCGGAAAATTGTCTGTATACCGAAATCGTTATCTCGAACTCATCGAGAGCGAAATCGGGTTCGATAATCTTGACTACGTTGTGATGCTTGACTGGGATGTTCACAGTTTCTCAATTTGTGGATTTTTCAATAGTTTGGATCAGCATCAGGCATGGGATGTTGCCACTGCAAACGGAAGGTGGAAAATTGGCCTGAGCAAGGATGTCTACTATGATGTATTCGCCTACGCAGCCATTGGGATGGACGGACCGTGTACTGAGAAGTCAATTTTCGAGGGGCGGGAGGCTTTGGCCGGTATTTCTAATGAAAGTGAGTTGGTTGAGGTGCAGAGCGGGTTCAGTGCCTTGGCGATATACAAGAGCAGCGTGATGCATGGGCTAAAGTATCGAGCGCAGGAAAATGAGGACGAGAGAGTCGAGGTTTGGTGTGAGCACGTGACCCTTCACAGGGATCTTGCGGAGAAGGGTGGAGTAAGAATAGTGATCAATCCGAGGATGACGGTTGTTTACAATACTAGGATTCAAGCAATAATCCAAACGACTCGGGGGATATTCGCGGAGTTGTATCGGAAGCTTAAATTTTTTAACAAGGACTAGATGAATACAAAAAACACGCTTCATTTGTTTCTTGCTGTAATTATCGTTATTTTTGGAGCAATTTTTTTCGGAACAGCTGCGGGAAAACAAGATACAAGGACCCTCTCAATTTTTGTAGCGGGCTTTGTCGTTTTAGGAACATTTATTGCCCTAAAACAGAACATCTGGATTATTATCCCGATCTTTGCAATGTGGTCGGGGAGGGTATCCGTGCTCCCTCTCCCCTTCGCCGTCTCCAACCTTGCGGTGGGATTTGCAGTGGTGTCCTGGTTATTATTTCTTGCGACGAGACGACAAGTTTTTACCTTAAATTATTCAAAATTTGACATCTTTTTAGGCATGTTGGTTGCTCTTCTGATCGCTGGTTACTTTCGTAATCCGGTTGGTCTGGCTTCAATCGGCGGTGGTAGCAATGTGGGAGCCCGACCCTATGTTGAGTGTATTATCGCATTCATGGGATACCTGATGCTATCGAATCAACAGGCCGACTCTAAGATGGTGGCCAGGCTGCCCTCTCTGCACATGTTCTCGGCATTCCTTATTGCAGGAGGGGGGGCAGTTGCGTTCTTTGTCCCAGGTGTGGGGCTATGGCTTTATCAGATTTACAGTGGGTTTCTTCCAAATGTCGCCACTCTTTTCGATCCGTATGGCGATAATTCTGATTCGATTGGTCGCACAGAATTCATTCGGCCCTTTGCCTTGGGTTCAGTGGCCTTGATTGGAGGGCTGATGATTCCATTCAAAGTTCTCCAACCTAAGTATTTTTGGTATGGTTGTCTTCTATTCCTTGCGGGTGTACTCGCTTTACTTTCTGGATATCGGAGCTCTTTGGTAGCTATCGTATTTTACTTTGTTTTTGGAAGTTGGCTGTGGCTGGGGTTGCGGGGCGTTTTAGTCTGTGCGGTTGGAGGTTCGCTGGTGATCTTTTTACTCGTGGTGCTTCACCAGTTTGTGCCCCTTCCGGAACGGGCTCAGCGACCGCTCTCTTTTCTCCCCGGAAATTGGGATGAAAAAGTGATCCAAACTGGCAAAGACAGTAATGAATGGCGGTTTGAAATGTGGGAAATAGTTATCGAGGGCGATACCATTAAAAACTGGTGGATCGGCGATGGCTTTGGTTTTCCGAAGGCTGAGCTCGAATATTTCGGGGCGATGCAGCAATCAGGTAATATTTTGCCGGAGCAGTTGGCAGAGTATTTTATTATTACTGGTGGTCTTCACAGTGGGCCTTTGTCTGCCATTAAATATGTTGGTGTCATTGGGTTGGTAATTTTTATGATCATAGCTACTTTGATGGTGCTGAGTTATATTAAGCTTTGGAATAAGTGTAGATATTGGGGCGTCGATCCTGGTGTTCAAGCGACCATTGGTTTTTACGCTATCTTTGCAGCCTATATTCCGCTAAAATACATTTTCATTTTCGGTGCATTTGATAACGATTTGCCAATCGTTATTGTAAGCTTGGGGATTTACCGCCTTTTGGAAAAGGTTGTTCTTTCGGAGATTGAGAAGATAAAAGCAGAACCGAGCGCACTCGCAGAAGGAGATGATCCCGTTTTGACTACAATTACTAGTTAGCAGTGAGGCAGACCTCACGGCTTCAGACCTGCAAAAGAGCAAAAAATCACCATCATTCTAATCGGTGATCTCAAGAGTGATTTTTCACGTAAGCCAGGTTCCCGTCAAAAAGAGAAATTCCAGTCAACGGTAAGGAGCCTCAAGAGAAATTTGACGAAATCATCAGCACGAGTGAAAAGTTACTTCAGAGCCGAAACCATTCGGTAGGCAGCTGAAGCTGCCTGACTACTAGCCTGGTTAAGATTCTTCCCAGGAGAGGTTTTTGGTAAAAGTATACGGACTATGCTAGGGGAGAAATATGGTGGAAAATTTTCACCAGGATTCGGCAGATGAGTTGATGTCAGCTAGAGAGCCTTGAGATTTCTAATTGTGATGAGTAGCAGACCAAAAATATTACTATCATGTTACGCTTGTGAGCCTAACAAAGGGAGTGAACCGGAGGTAGGTTGGAGAGTGGCTAAAGGAGCTGCTGACTACGCGGATGTGACAGTTTTGACGCGGTCCAATAATCAGGAGACTATCGATGCTTCAAAGGAGTCGACTGAGGGGATCAATTTTCTCTATTTTGACCTTCCAAGAGTTTTTCGAGTTTTGAAGAAGAAAGGGATACTAGGGGTAGGTCTTTATTACGTTCTTTGGCAGATTGCCGCACGAATTTGGTTGCGAGAACGTATTAAAAAATTTGATCTTGTACATCATGTCACCTTCAATGGATTTCAGTTTCCAGGTGCTTGGTGGGGAATCGATCAGCCAATTTTGTTGGGGCCCCTGGGAGGGGGAATGGTATTTCCTCCGGATATGTTAGGTTCGCTGGGGAGTGGTCTATCAAAGGAGAGGCTGAGGACTGCGATTGTCAGGAGTTTCAAGTGGAACCCGTTTTGGATGAGCTATCTCAGAAGTGCTGATCGAGTTTTAGGAGCAAATGTTGAAACGGCAAAATTGCTGGAGAGCGTCCGGGGTGGGGAGGTGGAGATGATGTTAGAGACAGGGTATGAAGTTTCCGGAGAGAGCGCAAAAGTTCGTGATGAAGGTGGCAGTTGCGAGGTTCTGTGGGTGGGTGGATTGATTTCAAGAAAATGCCCGGTGATGGCGATCGAAATTGCGGAAAGGGTGCTCAAGAATGACGTAGATTTTGAAATGACGATCATTGGTGATGGCCCGATGATGGGGGAGTTAAGGGCGCTCATTCGGGAAAAGAAGTTGGAGTCATATATTAGATTGACCGGAAAAATACCCAAGGAGGAAGTGGAGCGACGCATGGAAAAAGCAGATGTCTTTCTTTTTACGAGCATGCGCGATACCTCCGGCAATGTGTTGTTGGAGGCGATGGCTCGTGAGCTTCCTTTGGTTGTTCCAAAGCATCAAGGTGCGGCACTAATTTGCTCAGATGAGCATGCGGTGCTGATTGACGTGGTAAATCCTGAGCAATTTGTAGAGCAAGCAGCAGCAGGTATTATGAAGTTGGCTAAGGATCAGGGTTTGAGGAAAAGGATGGGAGTCGAGGGGAAACGTAGATTGGAAACGAATTTTTCCTGGAATCGATATCATTCAAGGATGAAGTGTATTTACGAAGAAATTTTAGGAAGATGATCAAGAGTAAAGAGATCGATTTTACTATTGTATCCCTAGATACAATTATGGCCATTAGATTGAAGCGTATCTGGAAAGCGAAGCCATCTCGTGATAGGGTGAGTTTGAAGCACTTGTTTCTTTCGGCGTGAATCGGCCCTTGGTAAGGGGCACTATTTCAACAAGAACTTTGGATACTGTATAAATACAGAGTTATTCGCGGGGTGCAGCGTTGGCGCTACAAGGAAAATAAATAAGTAATTATTTTATGATTGCGAAAGATAAGTTTATTGAAAAATACTGGGATGAAGTCGCGTCAAGAAACTGGACTGCGGTTGTATTGCATGACTGGGAAAAAATCCCTCATGCAATCACTTCTGATATTGACTATGTGATTTCCGGGCCAAGGCCATCAGAGTTAATCTGCTTGATTTCAGATTACTGTGAGACCAACGGGTGGAGTCTTACACAGATCATCGAACATGAAGTGGACGCTCTTTATTGCGTCTGTTTCCAGAAGGATGATCCTTTCGAGTGTGTGTTGCTGGATGTAACGTGGGACTATCGAAGAAAGGGGTTTGATCTGGTGTCGAATGAAATTTTGATTCGAGGATGTTGGATGCCTGAGGGAAAACCTTTCAAGGTGCCCGCTCCGTCAGTGGAGTTTCTCTATCGCCTGATTAAAGCTGCGGCTAAAGGCAAGGACTTGAAGGAGGTGGAAGGGGCGTTAAGAAAACTCGCAGATGCAGATTCAGAAGGATGTCAGAATGTCCTGAAGGAAGTGACCGGAAGGGACTTTGGGGGTGAGGAAGGGTCTTTCTTTTCGAGGGTTCAGGGGGAGTTCTTGAGTGATCCGTATTTTCAAAAAATACGATCAGGAAGAAAATTTGGAATCCGGGAGTTTCGGTTATATACGAAGCGAGTTCTCGAGCCAACCGGACTGATTGTGGAACTTCCTGAGGGTATCACTGATGACGTGATTGAGGCTGTTGGAAAAAAAATGGGTAAAGGTTTCCGAGCGACAAGAATAGAATTGAAACGAGGCTCGTGGATTTCTGATTGGGTGGCGAGACGCAAAAGTGTTTTGGTTTTACGTAAAGGAAGCGCGAAAGGTGATCTGCTGTTGAAAGAAGCTACGGAGGTAGGGGAAATTTGTGTGAAAATCGTAAAGTTTTTGGCAAATCGGGTTGGGGTAAGAAAAAATAGATATCGGTAGGCCCACTTCAGGGGAATCGTTGGCAGACGACTTTTTATTGGGGACAAGTGTTCAATGCAGAAAGTTAAAGATATCGTCTCTATTTCTTCTGGAAAAGTTTTGTGGTTGCAAAGAAAAAAGCGACTTAATGTAAGTGAAAGCTCGATCACAGCCTTGAAATTTGTCTCAAAAGTTTTGCCTGTAATAGTTCAGTTTCTATGGTTTTTAGTAGTTGGAAAAAGGATCTCACTTCCGTGATGCCGCATCTTCAGCGAGTTGCGCTGGGAGAGAAGAAAGTGTCTGTGTTGGCCCTCAATGAGCGGGTTGCTCTGGGGCTCCCATCAGATCGGGCTCTCGCAGCAGAGGTGGTGAAGCTCTTTCGGCCGATGAAGGGAAAAGCCCGCTTCGTCGCTTCTTGTATTGAATCATTGAGTAGAATGGGGGGAGGATCCTTATTGGGCTCTTCTTCTAAAGGGCAATCTAAAGGGGAAATTTCTTGGTTGGAAGATTCGGAATCGATTGGATTCCTGGGGTGCAATCCCGATCATGGCTTACGATGTATTTTATTGTCCCGTGACAGTTCGAAAGAGTTTGTCGTGACCAAGTTGGCGGTTGAAGGGGCGCATCAGGATGTCGCGGAGGAGGGAGAGAGGTTGATACAATTCTCGCAGAAGTTCGAAGGGGTCCCAGAGGTGATCTCTTTGGAAAGTGGCGACGATTGGTCGGCATTCTCGATGAGGCATTTAAAAGATCGCGGTCCCATGCGTCTGGACCAGGACTCGGTCATAGGGCTCCTTGATGGCTGGCTCGAAGAGGAATTTATTTCGCCCGTTTCATTGCCGTGGGTAAATTCGATCTTGCAGAAGGCCCCAGTAAAACTTGCTGCGGCCATTGCGGAGCAGAAGGTTAGGAGATCCCTACTTCACGGGGACTTTGCGCCATGGAATCTTCGCAGTGATCGGGGAAAGCTCATGGCAATTGACTGGGAGTGGGGATCACTGGACGGACTGGGAGGAATCGATCTGGGTCATGGTCTTTTAATGACCGGAAATTTGGTTGATGAGCTCAGGGGAGGAGAGCTTATTGAATCGGTAGTGACGCATGTGGGTGCCGGACCGCTCAAAAGATATTTGGAAAACTGTGGATGGGAGAATCCGAACGCATGGCTTGGCTTGGCCTTGTTGTATTCTGGTTCACAAGCAAACCTGGAAACCAAAGACGAGCTGAAGTATTTGGAATCGCGATTATGAATATAAAAAAATGAGGATTCTTCAGATATTCAATCGCTACGTGCAAGAGGGAGGCGAGCAACAGGCGGTCCAAGAGACAGGGTCGGGTCTCGCACCGGAGCATGAAGTGAAGACACTTTTGTTTGATACGAGAGATTGGGAAGGAAAGAATGGAGTGGGACAGAAGGTCCAACAAGCTCTGGCAATGGTCTGGAATCCGAAGTCGATTCGAACTGCCAAGGAAACGATCGACGAGTTTCGTCCCGATGTCATTGTCCTCCACAACATGATGCCGGTAGGCTCTGCTGCCTTGTTATATTGGTTGACCCGGCAAGCAATCCCAGTGGTGCAGTATATCCACAACTTTAGACCGTTTTCGGTAAGTGGGTATTTGTGGGCGGGAGACCAGGTGGAGCGGGCAGGGCTTCGATTGAATTTTATCCCCGAAATTAAGGATGGAGCGTGGCAGGATTCACGGGTCAAGACGCTTTGGTATGCCATGATCCTCTGGGGTCTTCATGCTTTGGGGGTCTGGAAGAAAATGACGCATTGGATTGCGATCTCACAGTTCATGAAGGAAACCTTTGCGGAAGCGGGGATACCAGCGGATAAGGTGAGCGTCGTGAAGCATGCTTGGCAACCCTTGGAAGAATTGGTGCCAAGAACTTCATTCGAAGCAAGCATGCCCTTTGTTTTCCTGGGACGCTTGAGTGCGCAGAAAGGAATAGGCACCCTTCTTGAAGCATGGACTCAGGTGGAAAAGACGAGTCCGGAAGCCAAGCTTGTCATCTGTGGGGAAGGTCCGATGGAAAAGGCCGTCAGAGATTTTGCGGAGGGGAGAGATCACGTTACCTATAGGGGATTTGTTCGTGGTGAGAAAAAAGAGGCCCTTCTTAGAGGGGCCCGTTGCCTTCTTGCTCCGTCTATTTGGTATGAAGGCCTTGGTCTCGTGGCCTACGATGGATATGAATATGGACTTCCGGTCGTCGCAGCTAAATCGGGTGGATTGGCCGAGATTGTCATGAACGATGAAACGGGTTTCTTAATACCTCCTGGAGATTCGAAGGCTCTAGCGAATGGAATCGTAAAAATGTTGGGGTTGCCTGATGGTGGCGTGGCAATGGGGCTCCAAGGAAGAAAGTGGCTTGAGAAGAGCGCCACCAGAGAGCAGTGGAAAAAAGAGATGTTAAGTGTGTTTACGAAGCTGCACTCAAATTCAGGGAATTTGAATTGAGGTAAGGCGCAAAAAATCGTTAAATTCAGCTTCTCAGTTATCTATGAAAAAAGCGGATCCCCTGCCACGCCGCGTCTTAGTCTCAGCTTATGCTTGTGCTCCAGATCGAGGAGCAGAGCCCGGGGTTGGGTGGAACCTCGTCGCTATCATGGCGGGAGAGTATGGATATGAGTTGACCGTGATTACGCGGACGAAACATCGGGCGGCCATTGAGGGGAGTGAAGATCCAAGGGTTAAGAACGTGCGCTGGATCTATGCTGACCCTCCAGAGTGGCTCTCCAATAAAAAGCGTGGTGCGATTGGCTTGAAGGCTTTCTATTTATTGTGGCAAAGAAAGATGCATGAGGCGGCATTGGAGCACATGCGGATGCATCGAGTGGATCTCGTGCATCACCTGACTTTCGGCAGTATTTTGCCGGCCACGATCTTGGCCGATTTGGGCCTTCCTTTGGTCGTCGGCCCGGTGGGAGGAGCAGAAATGAGCCCCCCCGAGTTGGTGAGTGATTTGGCACCAAGGCTTTGGATTAGGGACCGGTTACGGGCAGGGCTTTATTATTTTGGGAGCCGTCTCTCATCAACAAGGAGAACGTATGGGGCGTGTTCCGTGGCGCTTGGGGCGACCGAGCCTTCGGTGCAGTTGTTGCGAAGTCTGGGTGCCAAGGATGTTCGCTTAGTTCCCCAGTCCGGTTGTGGAGATGACGAGGTGACGGCATTTTCCGAAGAAAATCCAGTCGTTGATGGGGCCCCTCAAGGTCCAATTAGAATTTTAAGCGCTAGCCGGCTGGTACACTGGAAGGGGGTCGATCTCTCTATCGATGCCGTTTATCAAGCAGTCGAGGCAGGGCACGACGTGCAGCTCACGATTCTTCAAGAAGGACCGGAGCTTCCGGCGCTCAAGAAACTGGTCGAGAAGCGGGGGCTCACGAAGCGGGTCAAATTTGCCGGAAAGCTCGATTCGCTGGAAGATGTCTATCGTAGGATGAGAGAATCCGATGCGTTGATACATCCAGCGGTGAATGAGGCATTCGGTCAGTCGGTTCTGGAATCTCTGGCTTTGGGCCGACAAGTGATCTGCTTGGATTGGGCGGGGCCTGGAATGATTGTTACGAACGATTGTGGCCTCAAAATTGAGGTTGGGAATCGGAAGAAGATCGTCGAGGGTCTTGCCAAGGCGATTGGCCAACTTGAGAAGCGAAGAGCTGATTGGTCAGCCATTCAGGATGCCGCAATTGCGCGATCCAAGGTCTTTAGTTGGCGGCAAGTGGCCAAGGAAATCAATCGTGCTTATCGAGTCTGCCTGGATCAAAAAGCGAAATAGTCGCTGAAACATCCCATCACAATTTTACCTATCAATGATCCCTGATTTTACGATTGTAACCGCCAGTTACAATTACGGGCACTTCATCCGAGAGTGCCTAGAAAGCGTTGCGAATCAAAAAGGGGCGACCTTTGAGCACTTGATTTTCGATGGTGGTTCAACAGATGATACCGCTGAGATCGTCGCGCAATTCCCTGCCGTCAAATTCACGCAAGAGCCCGATGAGGGAATGAGTGATGCCATCAATAAAGGGTTTGCCGCGGCGAAAGGTCGATGGGTTATGTGGCTCAATGCCGATGATCGCCTCAAGCCCGGAGCGTTGAAGGCCGTTCTTGATTTTGTTAAACATCAAGACGAGGCAGATGTGATCTATGGAGGTTGGGACTTCATTGATAAAAAAGGGGAGCATATTCGATCGATGACTCTATTTCCTTTTGATAAACCAATGTTAAGTTACTTGGGGTGCTATATTGGTTCAACATCTGCGTTCTATCGAAATTCCACTGTGATCGGCGAAGGGCATTGGTTGGATAAAAGTTATGGTTACATCATGGATGGTGAATTTTACAACCGACTTGCAGCACTGGGTAAGAGATTCGTGTATATGCATGCCTTGCTTGCAGACTTTCGCATGCACGGAATGAATCTGAGTTTTAGGCACAAGGATTCATCGAATGCTACCGAGCAGCTGGTTCTTGAGAAACAGCATGCGGAATCGATCGCCATTAGACGGGCCTATGGATGGCATAAGTTGACCGAACCGCCTTGGGTCTGGTTTACAGATGGAGTTATCTATTTGTACTTTCGCATCAAGAAATTTGCAGCAAAGCGTTTTTACAAAGCGTTTAAAACTCTCATCGATTTACCTCGTGAAACCAGCAAAGCTGAGAGCGGGCCAAAAGAGCAGGCAAAGAATTCATGAATCTTCGCAGTCAGGCTGGTCTCAGAGAGTTTGTAGCGGCTCAAGAAGGGAAGGTCGCATTTCTTCGCTTCGAGCGCTCTGGGCTGAAGCAGGGGCCTTTAAGCGATTGGGATATCGCGGTAGAAAATCACGCGCCAGCGATGAAGGCGTGTGATGGTCTTTACGGAACTCCGTGGACGAGGATTCCGAGGCAGTATGTCGTCCAATACTTTTTTGATTGGGGGCAATGTGATTTACTACCAGTCTTCGAATGGAATGGGATTGAATACCTCGACCAGAAGTTATTCTGGAGCAAGGTAGCTCCGCTTGAGAAAGACGGAATTCCGCGTCCAGCTTTGGGCCATGACGCATACATCGCATGGATGACGGGACTTTTGTGGGGGCGTAGGTATAACAAGCGCTACCGTAATTTCATCAAGGAAGCGGCAAAGAAGGATGAAGATAATTTCAGAGAATGCCTCCGTGCGGCTTTTGGTAACAGGCTCGCAGAAAACCTCTTCCAGATTGCGGCAAGAGGAGATGCTGGGGTTGCTACCCACTGGGTGAGCTCCATGAGGTTTGCATTAGCGAGGCGGCAGATGGTTCGCCATCCGCTTAAGACGGCTACCAACGTCGTAAAGCACTGGCTTTGTGAATGGCGATTCCATCGTCGATTAGCATTACCCTGGGTTGGAATTCTCGGTCCCGATGGGAGTGGCAAATCAAGTGTGATCGAGGAGCTTAATAAACGACTAAAACTTTCAAGAATTAAAGTCAGAGCGATCCATTGGTTGCCTAAGTTGAACCCGGCGACCGGAGACTCTAATATCGTTATTACAGATCCGCACGCGCAACCTCCCAAATCAGCATTTCTATCCAGTCTTCAGCTGGTCAAGATCGTGCTCTATTGGTGGTTGGCTTCGATTCGCTACCTCTTCCATTTGAGAGCAAAGAAAGAGATGGTGCTCTCTGATCGTTTTTACCCGGACCTGCTTGCCGATCCGCGGCGTTATCGTTATGGAGCCAGTAGTAAGCTTGCGAAACTTGCGTTTAAATTGATCCCGCGACCTGATCGGGTGATCATTCTACATACTGATGAAGAAACGATCTTGAAGAGGAAACAGGAGGTTTTGCCAGAAGAATTGGCGAGGCAGCTAGAATGTTACAAGAGCATCGCGGAGGAATTGGGTGAGCGGGCGGTCTTGGTTGATTGTGGTCAGGAATTGGATGTGGTAACTGACGAGGTATTAGAAGTTGTTTTGGAAGCTCTCGCCGAACGAAGACGATGATAAGGGTTGCTCATATTCTATCTTACTTCCCTGGACAGGAAGGTTTGACCAGCTTCTGCCGAGGGCTGGGAGCCGCGTTCGAGGATGTTGAAGGTATTGATGTGCCGATCATCACCTTTCGGGCGAAGCCAGTCAGGAAAGCGACTGGAAAGGAGCCTCCCCAGATCAAGTTTCCGCACCACAATCGTCATCCTTTTGATCTGCCGAAGGCCTTTCTGAATGCGTTAGATTCGAAAGAGCTCGAATTGGACGGGGCAGTTCTTCATGGGACATACAGCCCGCAGGTCTTTGCGCAGGCTAGGGCGCTTCATCGGCGTGGGATTCCATACATTTTTGTCCCTCACGACCCTTATGTGAGAACGCTCCAGAAGCATAAAGCGTTTCGCAAGTTCCTCTACTGGCATTGTTGTGAGAAATGGGTGATCCAACACGCGGCTGCGGTCCAGCTCTTGTCCTCTGAGCATGAGGGGCCGCTTCGAGAGCAAGGGATAACGACCCCTGTATTCACGGTGGCGAATGGGTGCGATACTGATGATTTGGTTCATCTGGCACCAGATGCCCGGATTCCCGGCTGCGAGGAGGATTTTAGGATCCAATATTTGGGCAGAATGGATCGGAATCACAAGGGTCTAGATCTCCTTATTAAGGGGTATGCGCAGTTCTTGAAAAAAGTGGGGAGTTCTGAGAGAATCCAGCTCGTTTTGAGTGGGAATGATTGGGAAGACCGTGGGTTTTTAGAAGATTTGGCAAATTCTCTTCATTTGGGTGCGAACATCCTGTTCACAGGGCGACTCCCAGAACACTCGATCACGATCCACTCACGGGCTGATTTGTGCGTTCTGGCATCGAGGTTCGATGGATTTGGACTCACGATTGTGGAGGCGATGATGGCGTCAAGACCAGTTCTGGTGTCGACAAGGGCGGGTATTGCAAATCACGTGAGAAAGTCGAATGGAGGTTTCTTGGTGGAGCCTGACCCCAAGAGTATTGCGGAAGGATTACTTGAGGCTTGGAGGCAGCGCAATTTCCTGAAGGAAATTGGAGTGAAGGGGCATCAATATGTGACGCGTGAGCTCACGTGGGCATCAATCGCGGCCCAATCGGCTGCTGCTTACACTAAATTTTTCCCCCTTGACGAAGGAAGGAACGCGACCGATTCTAGCCTTGAAAACTTTAATTTTTAAAAATTCGTGTTTCAAAAAAGTTCAGACATGAAAGAGAGTAAGAAAGTTTTGGCTATCGTGCTAGCGACTGCTCTTGTTGGCTTCCAGCCGCTGAGTGGTGCGATCGACTACGATGGCGACGGAGTCTCTGAATTGTGGGCCCAACTGTATCCGCAACTTGCACACGATCAGCGTGATAGTGATGCGGATGGTCAATCAAATTTCGCAGAATCGGTGGCCGGGACCGACCCGACAAATCCTTCGAGTCGGCTAGAGTTGAAAGTGCACTCGTTGAGCGTCAATACGATAACATTTGAGTGGCAAACGATCATCGGTAAGACTTATTGGATTCAGCGTTGGTCGCCGCAAAGCGGAGAATGGGAAGCGCTTGTTACTTCCCCGACGGCGACAATTTCTGAGATTCGACAAGTCGTTGTTCCGGCGGTCGAACCTGTGGGAGTTTATCGGATGAGCGTTGGCGACGTGGACCAGGACGCTGATGGTCTGACTGCCTGGGAAGAGGCCCTCTTTGGCTGGAGTGATAGTGATCCGTTCAGTGCGAGCGGTGGCGAGATGTCTGATTTTTCTTTTGCTAGCAAATCTCTTGAAGCTCCTGAGGGCATTCTCCTTACTGACGGTAGATCCATTCCACAAAGACTGCCGACGGCGAGTGAAGCTGCCCGATTTCTTGTTCAAGCATCTTTTGGGCCGAATGAGGAGGAGATTGAAAAGGTGACGAACTTGGGGTTCTCAGCTTGGTTTGAAGGGCAATTGAGTATGCCGACAACGACGACGCAGGCTAGCATGTTTTCTACCGGGCAACCTTTTTCAGCAGGATTGTGGAGGCACGGATGGTGGCGTTCTGCGCTCATTGCTCCCGACCAAATGAGGCAAAGGATGGCGTATGCCTTGAGTCAAATTTTTGTTGTTAATACAGAGAGCGGGACGGTAATTGGTGACAACGTCACGACGCAGGCGCGCTACTATGATCCGCTTTTGACTGAAGGCTTCGGATCGTTCCGGGATCTATTGGAGCACGTGAGCTACAGCCCTGCGATGGGCTTTTCCCTCTCCCACCTTAATAATCGTAAATCTGACCCAGCGCTGGGGCAATTTCCTGATGAAAACTTTGCGCGGGAGATCATGCAATTGTTCACGATTGGCTTGTGGAAGCTCAATCCTGACGGGAGCCGACAGATTACGGATGGTGGATTGTTCATTCCGACCTACGACAATTCGGTGATCACTGAAATGGCAAAGGTTTTCACTGGGATGAGCCACTCTCGTGTGAACAGTGGAGAGATAGCAACCAGCTTCTACCAGGGAGCTCAAGGTAATGATTACCAATATCCCATGAAGGTTTGGGATGAGGAGCATGAGCCAGGGATCAAAGTCTTGTTTGATGGCGTAATTGTTCCTGAGGGGCAGTCTGGTGAAGAGGACGTACAGCAAACTCTCGACGCTTTGTGCGCTCATCCCAATGTCGCTCCTTTTGTAAGTAGGTTATTGATTCAGAGATTTACGAGTTCCAATCCTAGTTCTGAATATCTCACGCGGGTGTCCCGAGCATGGGAAATGGGCGAGGGGAACTTGGAACACGTCATGAGGGCAATCCTTTTCGATTCCGAGGCTCGAACGATGAGCCACGGAGGGGGAATTCGAGGCAAGGTGAGGGAGCCGCTCATTCGAATGACTCACTTTATGAGAGCCTTTGGCGAATTGGACGAACCCGGGAAATTTGGTGTTTTCGCCAACAAACTAAAATCGGATATGGGGCAGTTTCCGATGTCATCCCCAACAGTGTTCAACTTTTACCTCCCTGATTACTTGCCACAAGGCGAGCTTCAATCTGAGGGTCTTTTTTGTCCAGAGCTTCAGATCGCGACAGCGAGTTCGCTTCTCGCAACGCACAACTTATTTGCGGGCACTGTAAATTCAGGACATTGGGTTCGTGGAGTCGATTACACGCAGGAGCTTATTTTGTTGGCAGAAGACAACGATTCGCTCTTGGACCATTTTGACCGATTAATGACTTATGGGGCCATGTCGGGAGAGACGAGAGCAGCCGCAAGAAGCATGCTCGAAGTATTTAGCAATCCAGATACTAAGATTCGTCAGGCTCTGCAAATGATCATCAATTCCCCAGACTTTAGCATTTTGCGATAGATGAGAGAAAAACAGGAGAACTTAAATCGACGGACCTTTCTTGGAGAGTCGAGTTGTGCAGCAGTTGGTTCGATCGGGGCGCTATCAACGATGCTCAATTTGAAGCTGATGAGCTCATTGTCGGCGGAGGAAGTGAATCCTGGTGGAGATTATAAAGCGCTCGTCTGCGTTTATCTGGCTGGAGGGAACGATTCCTTCAATATGCTTGCCCCGGTTGATGAGGTTGGCTTTGACGAGTATTCGGTTGCCCGGGGATCCATTGGTCTGGCGGTTGACCAGTTCACTCCTCTTAACTATGCCATCCCGGATGGCAGGAGCTTGGGGATCCATTCGGAAATGGCAGAGTTGGCGGCGCTCTTTCAATCCGGCAAGGCTGCATTTGTCGCTAATGTGGGTACCTTGGTAGAGCCAACGGATTTATCCGCCATCCTTAATCAGACCGCCAAACTTCCTTTGGGGCTTTATTCCCATTCTGACCAAGAGATCCACTGGCAATCGAGTCTCCCTGACACACGCACCTCTAGTTCTGGTTGGGGAGGGCGAATGGCGGATCTTTTGCGTGACCTCAATGAGGATGGAGGGGTGTCGATGAACGTGTCTTTGGCCGGGACCAATCTCTTTCAGGTTGGGGATTCGACTTCTGTTTTTGCTAAAAATCCCGGAGATATTCCCGGTATTACCAATTGGAATGACCCGAATCCCGCGAAACGAAATGCCGTCCAAAGCATTTTGGAAGCGGAGTATGAGAATGTCTTTAAGAAAGCGCTAGCCGCGAGAACGCGAGATGCGATTGAAGCTGGCGAAGCGTATCGAACAGCATTGCAGGGGATTCCTGCACTCGCATCTACCTTTGACTCCCAGAACCCACTTTCGCTTCAACTGAAGGATGTGGCTGAAACGATCGCAGCGCGCGAAAATCTGGGGAAGAAACGCCAAACCTTTTTCGTGAGGGTCGGTGGCTGGGATCATCATGGTTCCCTGAATTCTCATCCTGCCATGCTAGGGGCGCTCAGTCAGGCAATCGGAGAATTTCAGGTAGCAATGAGTGAGCTCTGTGTGGAAGATCAAGTCACCCTGTTCACGGCATCTGACTTTGGCAGGACACTCTCACCGAATGGGGGTGGTAGCGACCATGCATGGGGCGGCAATCAATTCATCGTTGGAGGAGCAGTTGAGGGAGGAAAAGTCCATGGTATTTATCCGGAGTTGGCCCTTGGAAATAATTTAGATGTCGGAAGAGGTCGAATGATTCCGACAACGTCAGTAGATGAGTATTTTGCCGATTTGGCGCTCTGGATGGGGGTCTCACCTCAGAATATTTCGAGCGTCCTTCCAAATTTGTCTCGTTTTCACAGTGTCGTTGACTCCGGGGCTCCGATCGGCCTTTTTGGTGCATAGCCGCTGAGAGGAAAGCACTTGTTATTTGTTAGTAATCAGATTATTTTAATGGAAGTGGTTGGAAGCAACGAATCTAAGAATGTGCTTCGCTCTCCCTTGGGTTGGCCCAAGCCGGCCTTGATCTTCACTGGTCTTTCGGCATTGCTACTTCTTTACTTTTACGTTTTTCACAATTCCTATCCCACGACCAATGGCAAATCCTTGGCTGGCTGGGGGTGGCGTGCTTGCAACTCGGACAATGGATTCTTGCATGGGCGTTTCATTCCTTTCGCCTTTGCGGTCATGTGCTGGCTCGGATGGAAATGCGCAAAGGGTGAAGAGGTAAAGCCGAGCAATTGGGGTTTAGCAATCTTGGCTGTGGGATTGATTCTCTATGTGGGATCAGTGAGAACGATTCAACCGAGGATTGCGATCATCGGATTGCCCTTTACGATCCTCGGAACTCTTTATTTTCTTTTTGGTTTTCAGGTGACCAGACACTTTATCTTCCCCGCATTTTTTTGGTGGTTTGCGATGCCAGTTCCTGGTCTTGAGACGGCATTGACCGGGCGCCTTCAGCTCTTGGTGACAGAATTCTGTTTCTATACTGGCCAGTTTGTCGGGATGGACTTGGTTCGCCAAGGGAACACGATCACCATCCTTTCCGGGAGCGGGGAAAGTTCGATGGATATTGCGGAGGGGTGCAGTGGCATTCGATCCTTGATGGCGTTAACGATGATCGCAGCAGTGTTTGCTCATTACACTCAGAAGAGTCTTTGGAAGAAAGCGGTCCTTTTTGGCTCCTCATTACCCTTGGCGATTATTGGAAACTTCGGAAGGATCTTTACGATTCTGGTGATCGCCCAGATGGGATTCGCAGACTTCGCTATGAAGACCTTCCATGATTGGGCGGGGCTTTTGTTCTTTTTTCCCATTGCGCTATCGGGCCTGTATTTGATCGATTACTTGCTCAATATTCGTGAGCGCCGAAAGCGGAAGAAGAAGGTCTCAGTTTCGCGAAAGAACACGCCTCAGATTGCCAAATGACCAAGCGAACGATCGTATTATTTTGTTTCATCTTCGGGATGTTTGGGGCGTTGTTTCTGCTTCCCGTCACTCCTGGAATGAAGCCCTCAAGGCTTGTCAAAGATCTTCCGGATCAGCTTGGAGATTGGCGGGGAACTCCAAGGGAGCCAGGAGCTTTGGAGAAAAAGGTTCTGGCTCAGGATACTGAGTTCAGGCGGATGGAGTATAGTGATATTACGGGGGAACGGCCCTCTATTGAGACTTCCATTGTTTTCTCAGGGAAGAATCTTAGCCAAAGCATTCATCGCCCTGAGGTGTGTCTCCGGGCGCAAGGGTGGACCTTCGTTCATGAAAATTATCTTCAGTTACAGGGAGTCTTATCTTCTGGTGCGCCTCTTCCGGTGAAGGAGCTGATTTGTAAAAGAATAGCGATGAAAAATCCTGAGAAGGATGGAGATAAACCGACTCCTTATCTAACAGAGGACGGAAAAGAAGTGATTCTGTGGCGGGTGTTTTATTATACCTTTTTTGGCCATGAAGCTATTGTAGCTGGGCACTATCAACGGACGATCGTGGATATGAGGGATCGATTGTTCAAGGGTTACGACCAACGTTGGGCTTACGCGACCTTTTCTTCTTACATCACTTCCAAGCACACCGAGCAGGGGATTATGCTTACAGGGGCTCCAAATTTCAATGAGGAAGAGACGAAGGAATTAATTAAGGATTTCTTAAGGGAGTTCCTGCCGGTCGTTGTCGCGGAGCCACGCAGCGGTTATGATCCATCACTGGAGGAGGGCAAGAACATTGGACTATGAGGCGTAGAGGGCAAAACGAACTATTCTCGACTCAAATTCTTCAAGTCTTTGATGCGTTGATTGTATGGTTGTGCTTTGTCCTAGCGGCGGCACTGCACCCATCGATCCGGAGTTTCGCTGGAATTGGTAATATTGATGCCTATGGGCTCGGGGATATGATGTGGATTGTCTATATCGTTGTTCCCCTGACCCCGCTCATTTTGGAGAAATTTCAGTTTTACGAACAGATTGCGACGAAGAAACGGGTTAAGGTCATCAATGAGCTTTTTCAGAGTATTCTTCTCGTCGGATTGATTGTCGCGTTGGTCGAGGTCGTCTTTAAGTTCTCTGGAACACGGCGCCTGATTTTTGGCACCGGTCTCTTTTATACCTTTGGATTTCTTTGGTTAAGGAGTGTGATAACGCGACGCGTGCTGCTGGAAAAAGCGAAGCGGCCCGAAAACTTAGACCATGTTGTTCTGGCGGGGAATAGCGAAGAGATTGCTTCGTTTCTTAAGGAAGTGGAATCCGAGCGACTGCAAACGTGGAGAATCGTGAGCCACTTTGATATGGCTGGGAAAACGGTGGATGAACTTGGTGATCTCCTTAAAAAGGAAGCAGTCCAGAGAGTGGTTTTCCTAACCCGGCATACCGAGTTTGAGAGGGTCGCTAGGGCCGTGGGTCTTTGCGAGATTCAAGGAGTTGAAGCCTGGCTGGATGCGTCATTTCTTAAAACTCAGGTCACCCGACCGACCTTTGACGTAATCGGCGGGCAGCCTATGTTGGTTTTTAGCTCTACTCCCGAGCTTTCCTGGCAGTTGTTTGCGAAGCATCTGTTGGATTTCTTTGGGGCCGTTTTTATTCTTCTGGGCACTCTACCGTTCTGGCTGCTTGCCTGGGTAGGGATCAAGTTAGCAAGCCCAGGAGCGCCGGTGTTCTTTTCCCAGAAACGGTCCGGTCTCTACGGTAAAGTGTTTTCTATTTATAAGTTCAGGACGATGGTTCCTGACGCCGAAGAAAGGTTGAGAGAAGTGAAGGAAAGTCACGGCAATAAAGTGGACGGGCCTGCCTTCAAACTTGATGACGATCCCAGGATCTTTCCTTTTGGGAACTTTCTTCGAAAATACAGTATCGACGAGTTGCCACAGTTGATAAATGTGATCAAAGGAGAGATGAGCCTTGTTGGTCCGAGGCCACTTCCTGTGCATGAAATCGAGGCGATTGAAAATTCCGCCCACCGCCGGCGACTTAGTATGAAACCTGGCCTGACATGTATCTGGCAGATCACCGGGCGGAGCAATATCACCGATTTTGATGAGTGGGTGAAGCTGGACACTCGTTACATTGATGAATGGTCGATCTGGGGAGATGTGCTGATTTTACTCAAAACGATTCCTGCGGTGCTCTTGAGAAAAGGAGCCAAGTAAATTTTTTGGTTCAAATGAGATCATTTAAACGCGAAATGCTTCATTCAGGGTTGGTTGCCTTGGGCCTGATTTATATCCTGCTAACGGGGGTTGATCTCGATTATCATCGAGTAGGCTGGGGAGTGTTCCTTTTGGGATTCTCTGTTTTTCTCGTCGTGGTGAAGCTGGGTGGTTCGATACAGCCGAAGGCTTCTTTCTTGGCTGCTGTAGGTTTTGCTGGAAGCTACTTCATCGTCCGAGCTCTCCTGGGTGGCCCGGTGGGGCTGGCCGTATCCGAGAGCTTTCTGGTGGTCATTTTTCTTGGGATTTACTTTGCGATCTCCCAGGCCGGTTCATCATTTCTCAAAGTCCTGCTCTTCGCAGTGCTGGGAATGAGCTTGGCGCAGATTGTGGCAGCGATAATTCAGTTGACCTCTGAGCAACCCTTTTATGTTTTCTCAAATATTCAGAACAAGCTACCAGGCCTCTCGGGATTCTTCGGGCATTACAATCCGTTTGCAGCATTCTGTAATGTGAGTCTTCTTGTTCTCTTACCAGTTCCTTTTCTGGTGAACATGCGGGCGATTTGGAAAGTTTGCCTTTTTGTGGTGATGGGACTTTTGGTGGCGGCGACTTGGTTCAGTGGATCCCGTGGTGGTTGGCTGGGCCTTACTGGTGGGGTGGGAGTTTCGCTGTTCGCTTTTTGGTGGACGCTACATTCGAGCAAAAGCCCGCGGGCGTTCCTCGCCGGAATTATCGCGGTGGTGGGGTTGGTGATTGGACTCAGTACTAGCTGGGCAGTCATTTCTTATAAAACTGCGGAACGAAAAGGCGAAGGGGCTTCAGCTGAATCAACCATAGTCACTGGGGGGGTGAGGTCATCTCTTCAAGGAATGGCCTTTGACAGTTTTTTGGAATCACCCGTAGTTGGTCATGGAGCGAGAGCCTTTTCCTACAAGGTCATTCAGGATTGGGACACGGAGCGTCTCTACAGCTTCACTGGAGACCCTGAGTTCGTCCATAATGAGTATCTTGAAACTTTAAGCTCATATGGGTTTGTTGGGTTTATTTTGGTTCTACTCGGATTGGGATCCCATGGCGTGAAGGGGGCGGTCGCGTTGGTAGATCGACCGCAAGGACCTGAAGAAGCTCTCGAGCGGGCTTTTAAAGTGGGTGCTTACGGAGCGCTCGCGGCTCTTCTTCTTCAGTCCTATTTTAGTTTCTTAATGCACGTTCCGGCATTGATTGGATATTGTGCGGTGCTTGTCGCGATTCTGGCTCGAGGAGGCTCGAGAGAAAATCCCGGAAAATTGGTGAGTGGCTCGAGAGGAATTTGTTCATTACTCATCGCAGTGCTGATGATCTTCGCCGGGGCTCGCGCAGGGGTGGCAGATTTTTGGGCTCGAAAAGCAAACAATTACGCCGAAGATCGGGGAAACATCAGTGCTCAGTCGGCCACTATTTCAGCGCTTTGGAAGGCCGGTGAAGCCAGCAAAAGCCCTGAACACTACGAAATAGCGGGCCAAGCTGCGATGGCGTATGCGAATCAGGCGAAAGAGGTGGGAGATAGCGAATTTGTTGCCCAGTTTAATCACGATGCAAAAGTGTCCTTCGAGCAGGCACTTGTTGTGAACCCTTATTCGCAGGTTGCCATTGCCAGTTTACCAAGAACCTTGGATTCCGAGGGGGATTACAAAGGTTCCGAACCACTGCATCAATTGGCGGTTGAAAGACTTTCAACGAGGGAGCATCATCTTGGAGTTAATTACCACGCAGGACGAAGCTCCTTTTATAGAGCGCTCCAGCTCCTACGGAAAGGTAAGGAAAACGAAGCACGACGCTGCTTGCGCTTGGCAAGTGCAAGAATCAAGAATCACCAGCGTCTGGAGAAATGGCCGGGTCCGACAGGTGAACGAAAGGAGTTTGTTGAACAGGTGCTTCGCTGGGATGCTCTATTGGATGGAGAGAATCTCTACAGGGCGGGCCACCAGACATGGATGAAGCGTGATCCAGAGCGTGGGCTGGCCTTGATGCTGGAGGCCAAAAAGAGGTATGACAAAGCCCAGCCGGTTCTCCGGAGGCGTCAATCGATTTGGAATGTGCAAAGCGGATCGCTGCTTGAGCATATCGCGCAGATTAAGGCTGGGAGAATCGCCCCGGCAGAGATTTCTGGCGAAGAGGTAGAACGAATTGCGGCAGGACTTGAATCCGGCTCCTCAACCCGCTAAACTCATTTCCATGAGAGCAGACTTCGGAATGAAACTCTTCACCGGCACTTCCCATCCGCAGCTTGCGGAAGGGATTGCCTCCTGCCTCGGATCAAAACTTGCAGACGTCAATGTGACGGCTTTTCCAGACGGAGAAACATTCGTGAAAATTAACGAAAATATCCGAGGCGAAGATGTTTTTATTATCCAGCCAACGTGCCCGCCGACTAACCATAATCTCATGGAGTTGATGATCATGGTGGATGCGGCGAAGCGCTCGAGTGCGGGCCGGATCAATGCGGTCATTCCATTCTTTGGATATGCGCGGCAGGATCGTAAGGATCAGCCTCGAGTCCCCATCACGGCGAAACTGGTTGCGGATCTTCTTTCGGCTGCCGGGGTGGAGCGGGTGGTGACGATGGATCTTCACGCGGCTCAGATTCAGGGTTTTTTCAATATTCCGGTCGATCACCTCTATGCGAAGCCGGTGATCTTGCGCGCTCTTACCGAGCATTTCGGAGAGGATTGTGACAACCTGACGGTGGTTTCACCTGATGTAGGTGGGGTTAAAATGGCCCGTGCTTATTCTGATGCGCTGGGCGCTAGTCTTGCGATTGTGGCGAAGCACCGGGTCAGTGCGACCGAGGTGGAGGCGATGCAGTTGATTGGTGATGTGGAAGGGCGTGATGTCGTGCTTATTGATGACATGACCGAAACTGCAGGGACCTTGTGCGCTGCGGCGGATATCCTGAAGGAGAATGGAGCGAAGCGAATTTTCGCGGCCGTTTCGCACGCGGTAATTGGTGATTTGGGGCATCAGCGAATCAATGACTCTGTGATCGAGACGGTCATTACGACGGACTCGACTCCGGTGGTCGCGACAGAAAAAGTGAACCCAATCTCGATTGCGCCGCTTCTGGCTGAGGCGATCCACCGGATTCACATCGGAAAATCGGTGACTTCTCTCTTTGACATCGACGGTCCCTCCGTGTAATCAACCGCCCGGCGCGACAGCTGTCGCGCGATTATTCACCCTTTTACTACCATGCCGACGACTCAAACTCTCGAAGCTACCACACGTCAGCGCACCGGCTCCGGCGTGCTTAAGCAAATGCGCCGCGAAGGCTACCTTCCTTCTGTAATCTATGGAAAGGGATCCGAGAACGTCAATATTAAGGTCCACACCAAGACCCTCACTGATATGCTGGCACAAAGTGCTTCTACGAATATTATCGTGGATCTCGAAGTTGAAGGCTCGGGAACGCAGAGCGCATTCATTCAGTCGACTCAGAAGGATCCTCTTACTGGGCATCTTCTCCACGCCGATTTCCTTGCAGTGGATGATTCGACCGTGATTCACGCCAGCCTTCCTGTAGTTTTGAATGGTGAGCCAACCGGAGTGAAGAATGGTGGAATTTTGGAGCAGATGATCCACACCCTGGATATCGCCTGCTCGCCAAAGAATCTTCCGGAAATTCTCGAAGCAAATGTTGAAGCGATCGAGATCGGGGAGTCCCTCACGGTGAGTGACCTCGAGTTCCCTGAAGGGGTGACTCCTGCTCTTGCCGGTGATGTCCTCGTGGCCATCGTTAACGAATCCCGCGCGACCTTGTCTGAGGGAGAAGATGAGGACGGTGAAGCTGCTGCCGAAGCCGCTCCTGTGGAAGAGGCTGCTGCGGAGTAAGCTCTGACGAAATTTTTCCAAAACGTCCGTCACTTTAGGTGGCGGGCGTTTTTTATTTCCGCGGGCCCTTTCTAGGCGCAGTCTCCAACCGAATGTCTCAGCTCAAAGCGATTGTCGGACTCGGAAACCCCGGGGATCAGTATGTGCGCACCCGTCACAACGTCGGATTCAGTGTTTTAGATCTCGTGGCGAAGCGTGAGGGGGCGCAGTTTCAGGTGGATGGCAAGTGGGAGGCCAAGACCTGTAAAATCGGTGGCGTGACTTACCTGCAGCCACAGACCTATATGAATGAAAGTGGCCGTTCGATTGGGAGCATTTCCCGATTCTACCGCTGGGCCCCAGAAGAGATATTGGTGGTTTTTGATGATGTCTCGCTTCCCTTGGGGGATCTACGCTTCCGCATGAACGGTGGGCACGGTGGCCACAATGGTGTAAAATCTCTCCTCGCTCACCTTCCCAATGATGCTTTTCCGCGGTTCAAGTTCGGCATCGGAGCGTCGTCAGGTGAGCAACTTGTGGGGCATGTTTTGGGAACCTTTGCAATGGACGAGAAGGAACTCTTAGAAAACACACTTGCAACAGCTGCCGATGCTGTCCAACTTGCAGTTTCAGCAAGTGTAGAAGCAGCTGCTAATCAGTTTAACGTCAAAAGTAAGACTCAAAAAACCAATCCCGAACACCAAGAGGAAGATGAATCGCAAATACGAGGGGACGATTGTCCTAAACACACAGGGGAGTGAAACCAGCATTGATGATCTTGTGAGCGCCGTCGCTCGCGAGATGGAAGAAGAAGGTGCCAAGCTCGACGAGGTCAAGCAGGTCGGCCGGAAGAAATTCGCTTACACCAACTCCCGCAAGGCCGATGGAGGACATTACGTCAACTACCTCTTCGAAGCCGCGCCAGACACGATCGATAAGATCAACGACCGCTTGAAGCTGAACACCACCGTTCATCTCCAGCACTACCGCCGACTCGGCTAAATTTCACCATTTCCAGCTATGGCCAGTGTCAATAGAGTCATCCTGATCGGAAACCTGACCCGGGACCCGGAAGTGCGCTACACGCCCAAGGGAACAGCAGTTTCAGACATCGCCATGGCCGTGAATCGCGTGCGGACCGGAGACGACGGAAACCGCATCGAAGAAGTCACCTTTGTTGATGTGACCCTCTGGGGTCGCCAAGCCGAAGTGGCCGGTCAATATCTTGCCAAGGGCCGCTCGGTATACATCGAGGGCCGTCTCCAGCTTGATACCTGGGACGACAAGGCCACTGGTCAAAAGCGGAGTCGCCTCCGTGTCGTCGGCGAGAACATGCAATTTCTTGGCGGAGGCCAAGGAGGTGGAGGTAACCAAGGCGGTGGAGGAACTCCTCCGAAGCAGAGCGACCCTCCACAGCAGCAGAGTAGTAGTGCTCCAGAGCAACAGCCTCCCGCTCAGGGTGGTGCGCCGGCTTCGGGGAACTTCGACGACGAGGATGATATCCCGTTTTAAAATCGAGATTCTTGTCTGAGCATGGCACGAAAAAAGCCCGTCGAAGCGAGCTTGTTTAGATTTTTCATAAGGGCTGGTCTGGAAAGACCAGCCCTTATTCTTTATCAGATATTAGAGGAACCTTGGAGGAGTTGATAGAGAGAGAATTAGCGCTCCCACCATTGAGCGCGGATAAATCCGCCCCATTGGACTTCTTCCTGACGGAGGGTCCAGCCTTGGGTGGTGAGAATATCACGCGTGGGAGGAAGGCGTCGGGTTTTGAGGCCCGTGGTCAGATTGAAAAAGCGATACATAATCCAGACTAGGAGGCGGGCGAGGGTCCTTTCGATTCTGCCGTGGATCTCATCGGGAAAGAAGTCGCCGACGATGAGCACTGGAGACTCTGGAAGTTGATCGAGGAATGCTACGGCTTCTTCCGGGGAGAAAAGATCAAGGACAAAGTTTAGCACGGTGGCATCGCATGGGGCGGCGGATTTTGAGGTGACGAATTCTAAGTTTGGATTTCTGAGGAGCGCCTCTCGCCTCATTGCCTTAGCGGGTTCGATGACTTGGAGTTGGGTCTTGGGCTCGGCGTTGAGGAGGGCCTCTGAGAAGCGTCCGTCGCCCTCGCCGACGCTTAGGACGCGTTTCGGCAGTGCCTTGATGAAGGCGGTGCGGCAGTGCTGGAGGGCATCGCGGTAGAGCAGTTTCTCGCAAGACGCGTAAGCGTGGGCGATGAGCCAGTAGTCCGATTTCATGGCGCGAAGGTTTGGAGCCAGAGCTGCTCGACTTTGTCCCGGGCCCAGTTTGTTCTGCGGAGAAATTTGAGGGTGGATTTGATGGAGGGGTCGTTTGCAAAGCAGCGGATGCGGATGCGGTCTGCGAGTTCGTCCCAGCCATATTCCTCGACGAGGGAGGTGATAATTTCCTCAAGTTTTACTCCGTGAAGTGGGTCGGCCATGTGGGGTGACCTTACTTCATCTTCTTGAGAAATGCCATGATATCAGTGGGCACTGCGTGGAAGGATTTGATGAGTGAAGGAGCGGTGTTGATCCCACCCCAGGTCGCTTGGCGGCATTTGCCGAGCAGGGAAAAGATCAGGAGGAACCGTTCGGGAAAATGCTCTCGTCGAATGACCTACTGGTGCAAATGGTGGTGGGCGATGGTGCCAAGGACGGGAACTATGGCGCAGCGATACTGATTTACCGGAAGATCTGGCAAGCGAGCGAAAAGGCTGCGGAAGGTTCTTTGTGGCGGCTGGCGCTCGCGATCAGTCTGAAACATGTGACTCCACTCAAGCAGCGCAATGCGGTGGCCAAACGGATGCACCAGAGTTCGTTAATCCGGTGAAGTGTTACCATCATTTTGAAAAATCTCTCGGCTTTTGGTATGGCCTCTCTTTCTACACGCAAAAAGGTGTGATCGAAAAGTCGAAGGCGCGGACACTGGCGGCGGTCGGAGAGGACATTAGCAAGGACAACGAGACCAGGGAAAAGGTCGAGATTGCCAAGGTGGAAATGACCGACAAGGACCGTGAGATTTCAATCGATGTCCAGAGGGTGATTACCATTCCGGCGGCGGCCATCAGCCCTTTGAAAATACCTTGAGGCACCCGCTTCAGGGAACTACGAACTGAGCGCCCGGGTCGCCACTTCGAGTTGGAAACTGGGCGTTTTTATGGAGGCCAATGACCGCAAAAAGAAGATCGCAATTGAGCTGCCGCACACGGTGGGATTATGGGGTAAGACCACGCCCGTCGTCATCGAGCTGGCCAAAGGGAAAAAAATTCTGCGCTTCTCGAAGGAAGGCGATGTCAAAGGGATTACAATCAAAGACTTCATCTTGGTTCCCAACTCGCGTCGGGTTACTAGGCGGTGAAGTAATGGAAGGTTAAATCTCGGCCTTTTCCTTTTTGAGGCGGAGCTGGCCGCAGGCGGCGTCGATGTCGTGGCCTTTTTCGAGGCGGAGGGTGGCGGAGACGTTGGCGTTGGTGAGGACGCTTTTGAAGCGGAGACAGTCCTCATCCGAGGGGCGGGACCACTGGAGGCCCTCGACGGTGTTGTAGGGAATGAGGTTGACCTTGGCGCGGATGGAGGCGGCGCGCTTGGCGAGGATTTGGGCGTGCTCGGGGTCGGCGTTGACACCATCGATGAGGATGTATTCGAGGGTGATCTTTTGGTTCTTCTTTGAGTTCCAGAGGCGCAGGGAATCGAAGAGTTCGTCGACGGGATACTTTTTGTTCACCGGCATGATCTTTTCGCGGGTCTCGTCGTCGGAGCCGTGGAGGGAGATGGCGAGGCGGATTTGCTGGGGAAGCTCGGCCAGTTTCCTAATCTGCGGAACGAGACCGGAGGTCGAGACTGTGATGCGACGGGCGCCTATGTTGAGACCCCAGTCGGAGGTGATCATGTCGAGAGCTAGGCAAAGGTTGGTGAAGTTGGCGAGGGGTTCGCCCATGCCCATGAAGACGAGGTTGTTGACCTTTTCGCCAGAGAGTTCTTCGGCGAGGATGATCTGGGAGACGATTTCGGCGGCGGTGAGGTTACGGGTGAAGCCATCGAGCCCGGAGGCGCAGAATTTACAAGCGTAGGCGCAGCCGACCTGGGAAGATACGCAGAGAGTGTGGCGGTCGGATGTTTCGCCATAGAGGGCGGGCGAGGCAGGGATGAGAACGGTCTCGATGTAGCGCTTGTCGGGGAGTTCGAGGAGGAACTTACGGGTGGTGTCAGCCGAGCCCACGAGACAGGCAGAAATCTCGTATGCCGTCTTCTGCTTGAAAAA
>OJFK01000037.1_pt1 | contig 50241 bp, 31 predicted proteins | sample 1594101 | NCBI WGS metagenome assembly OJFK01 (sample SAMN05416723, study PRJEB24817) | seawater metagenome | isolation source: Sea water | place: Canada:Atlantic | collected 2013-07
GTAGATCGTCGGCAGCGTCAGATGTGTATAAGAGACAGCATCACTATCTCGTCGCCTCGACTCGAAGCGCCACCGGCAGCACTTTCAAAACCTCCGACACCGGTTTTCCTCTTCGTAGCAATGACCTCACTTTCCGGCCAATCTATCTCGCTAATGCTCCCTGCGGAGGCGTTATCTTCTCTGATTTCCGGGAGCAATACATCGCCCACGGGCAAAACTACCAGGGCCAGATCGATCCCGACAGCGGACGGATCTATCGGCTCCGGGGAAAAAAGGCGACGCCGATCAAAGACCGAAATTTGGAGATAAAGACTTCCCAGGAATTACTGGCACTTCTGAAACACGACAACCTTTGGCACCGTCAAACGGCCGTTCGTTTGCTAGCCCAGCGAGCGGATTCAACCCTCGTCCCGCAATTGGAGGCCCTCCTTGCACAAAGCAACCCGCACCCTGCTTTGGAAGCACTTTGGGTGCTCCACCAGATGGGCGAACTTCGCCTCAAAACTGCCCGCCAGCATCTTAATCACCCGTCCCCCATGGTGCGTGGGTGGATCATCAGGCTGTCCGGTGATGACGGGAAACTCGAGCCGGAGCTATTCAACGCAATCAAAATTCTCGCCAAGGAGGAAACGAATGCCGAGGTCCAGTGCCAGATCCTCTCCACCGCAATTCGTCTTGGGCATCAGCAGGGCCTTGCTCTTGCCCGGCAAATCATCTCCCGAGCCGATCACCTTCAGGATCCTTTTATTCCGCTCATGGCCTGGCATGTCGTGGAAGCTCACTGCGCGAAGCATCCGGAGGCCGTCATCTCGACTTTTGATGCCCCAAATATTTGGTCGTCCCCCTTCTTCCAGGATCATATCGCCCCCCGCCTGATGCGACGCTTTGCGGAAGCCGGGTCGCGGCGCAATTTTCTTCACTGTGCCCGCCTCCTCGAACTCGCTCCGGACGCAGCCGGTCGCACCGCTCTCATGATAGGCTTTGAAAAAGCATTCGAAGGAAGAACCGTCCCACTTCTTCCGGACGAACTGACCACCAAGCTGGATCAATCTTCCCTTTCCATGCGTATTCGCGGGGGCGACTCAGACGCTCTGGCGGAAGGGACCGCACTGCTTTCCAATCCCAAAGCAACTCCTGCCGATCGGCTTTTAGCGGTGCGTGCTTTCGGCAGCTATCAGGGCGCAACCGAAGTTTCGAAAAAGCTCCTCGACCTCGCGACCTCGACGGATAATTCCGAACTGAGTCGTGCCGCCATCATCGCCCTACAAATTTACGACGACAAAGCGATTGGGGAGACCCTGGTGACTTCCTATCCGAAGCTTTCCCCGGGCCTCCAAGCCACCACTCTGAACCTCCTCGCCTCCCGGCCGGTTTGGGCGGCAGCTCTCCTCGAAACCGTGGGTCCTGAAAAGATCCCGTCCGGCCACTTTGACCAAGACCTCCTCTCCCGTCTCGCGCTCCATGAGGACAGCAATATCGAATCTCTCCTTCTCAAACACTTCCCCGACACCGAAAAACCAACCCCTTCCCTCCGGGCGGATACCTTGCGAAAGATTCTTTCCGACCGACCCGGAGATCCCTACGTTGGCGAGCCTATTTTCACCGCCCGCTGCGCAAGCTGCCACAAGCTCTTCTTCAAAGGGGGCGACGTCGGCCCGGATCTGACCCGCTACCAACGGGACGATCTCGGCACCATGCTGATCAGCATTCTCGAACCGAGTGCCGAGATTCGTGAAGGCTATGAAAATGTCGTCGTGACCACCACCGACAATCGAATCCTGAGCGGATTCCTTTCAGACGAAGACGCCAATAGCATTGTCATCCGAGGCTTCGACGCGGCCGATATCACCATCCCACGCAAACAAATGAAAACCCTCAAACCGGCTGGCCGTAGCCTTATGCCCGCCGGCCTCCTGAACGGACTCGACGAAACCGCGCTTCGAGACCTCTTCGCTTATCTTCGACTCTCCCAACCCATCACCAAATGACGAAATGAAAAAAATCATCACCCTCTGTTGCACGCTCTTAGGACTCTCGTCTCTCGCCGCCAAGGACCCCATCCGCATCGGCTTGATCGGTCTCGACACCTCTCATGTCATCGCCTTCACCAAGGTCCTCAATGACCCCACTACCAAGGGTCACGTCAAGGGAGCCAAGGTGGTCGCGGCCTTTAAGGGCGGCAGCGCCGATATCGAATCGAGCAGCTCAAGAGTCGAGGGATACACTAAAACCCTAAGAGAAGACTTCGGCGTGGAAATCTGTGAGACCATTGCGGATCTCTGTACCAAGGTTGATGCGATCATGATCGAAAGCGTCGACGGCCGCCCCCATCTCGCCCAAGCGAGACCTGTCATCGCGGCAGGATTACCACTGTTTCTCGACAAACCCGTTGCTGGAACCTTGAGTGATACTCTTGAAATCTACCGTCTTGCCAAAGACGCGGGTATTCCAATATTTTCATCGTCATCGCTTCGCTACGGCAAAAGCACCCAGGCCGTTCGGGCTGGCTCGATTGGAGAAGTGACCTATGCCCTCTGTTCCAGCCCTGCCAAAATCGAGCCCCATCATCCCGATCTCTATTGGTATGGCGTCCACGGGTGTGAATCTCTCTTCACCGTCATGGGAACCGGATGCCAATCCGTTGTCCGCCGAACCTCCTCCGAGGGCTTGATCGAAGTCGAGGGTACCTGGGAAAATGGCAGAACCGGCATCTTCCGCGAAGGCAAGGGCTACTCCGGCATTGCCCGCAATGCCAAGGGCGAAGAGGTCGCCGTCGGTGCCTATGAGGGTTACGCCCCTCTGGTGGTCGAGGTCGTGAAATTTTTCGAAACAAAGAAGCCGCCGGTTTCAGCCGCCGAGACCATCGAATTGTTCACCTTCATGGAAGCGGCCGATGAAAGCAAACGCCAGGGAGGTAAGGCCGTAGCACTCAAGGAAGTTCTCGCCAAAGCGGAAAAACAATCCCGCCAATAGCTGATACCGCGTCCCTTTCTCCTACTTCTGTGATAGCCCAGCTGTCGCTTCTGCGCTGACATTTCCTCGCAGGGAGCAAGAGGCAATGAGATTTCCGCTTCCTTGTCCTTTGAAGCGGATCGAGGCGGCCGCTTTTGACGTCTCGCGAGTGTCGGCAATCGTGCAGCCGGTCACGAGAACATCGTCACAATCGAGCGCATCAATTCCGTAGGGAACGCCATCGCTAAAATTGCAACCATTCACCGCGATGCGTTGACAGTTTTTCAGCTCCAAAAGTGACGCACCGTTTTCTTGACCCTCCAAGGATTCGTCGTGGAAACTACAGCCTGAAATTGTGCAGTCCCGGCTATCGATCAGGCGGACACCCATTCCAGCCCTCTTGGTGTGGCGGCGGAAGTTGTTGCTACCGATGACAATCAAGCGTGAATCTTCGATCAGGAGATTTCGATGGGAACAGGAGTAGATCAAGTTGCCGGTCAGAGTGATTCCGTAGCAACCGCTCAGATGAATATTAGTCTCTTGAGAACCGATAATATTTCCGGTGATGGTGATCAGGCCGGGGGGTCTCGAGCTGTCACGCTTCTCCATGATTCGGATGTTCCGCCCCTCTTTGGAAGAGGTCGCCTGGATTGTATTAGAGACAATCGTGACTTCATTGACGCTTGCTCCCTCCGCCGTGGTATCGATCCAGATTTCCGCCGTCGGCGCATTGGGAAGCTCGGGGAAGGACCGCTCGGTATTATTGTATTCAATATCGTTCCCGGTGATCTGGAGGTTTCTAATTTCTGATCGTTCAATTCGGATCCCGCCCAAGCGATTGTAGCTGATGTGCGAATTTGCGATGTTGATCTGATGAAGATTGAGGCCGTCCATGAAGATGCCAACCCCTCGGTTATGATAAATGTGGCAATTCACGATTTGAATGTTTCGATTACGCTCCACAAGATGAATACCATGCCTGACGTGCCGAATCATGACACCGTCAAAGATCGCCTGCATGGTCCCTTTTAGCTCGAATCCATCGGCTTCCGCGTGGGATCCCTCAATGACGATTTCCCGAACCGTAGGCATTCTTTCCGACTGCCAAACTCCTGGCTTTACCGAACCGGGATCACCCGTTCCGCCGTGGTTCCCGAGAAGGCGGAAGGCGGGACCGGGGCCTGCCATGACGATCGTGGCGGTGCCCATCGATCCCGAAATGCCGCGGGGACCTGATTCCTTGAGAGGAATTTCAAGCGGACTTGTGATCAGGTAGGTCCCCTTGGGAAACTCCAACAAGCCATCACCATCCTTGATCGCATGTTGAATCGCCGCGGTGTCGTCGGTCTGTCCATCGCCAGTTGCTCCAAAGTTTTTGACGTTACTCATTGGAAAATTCTAGCGAAGAACCATTCGAAAGGGAAACAGATCTTCCTTTTTGATAATCGTGCCGTTCGGACTCGTTCCGGAAAAATCTGTGCCCCCCTTTTGTCCGAGCTCCTCGATCAATTGACGATCACTCATCGAGACGATAGGCTCAAAACCGCTTCGATGCGGCACTTTATGATTCACTTTCTTCCAGGTTTGTTCCCGCTGTTTTTGATCTTCGTCCTGCTAGGTCATGCGGCTGGCACTGAAAAGGCGGTGGCTCGCCCCATTGATCCTCAAGCGACCCCGGAAACCGTGGCTCTTTTTCAACGTCTTCGTGCACAGAGCAGCAAAGGAGTTCTTTTCGGCCATCAGGATACCCCCGCATACGGAGTCGGGTGGCGCGGCGACAAAAACCGGAGCGACATCAAGGACGTCTGCGGCGATTGGCCTGCGGTTTACGGATGGGACCTCGGCGATATTCACAAGAGTGTCAATCTAGATGGAGTCCGCTTCGAAGCGATGACCCGCCTAATCATTGAAGCCGATGCTCGAGGCGGAATCAACACGCTCTCCCTGCATCTCGACAATCCCGTGACTGGGGGTAATGCTTGGGACAAAAGGCCAGCCGTTGAAAATATCCTGCCCAGCGGAACCCACCACGCAGCCTTTCTCAAAACTCTGGATCAGGTCGCGACCTTCTTGCGCACCTTGAAACGCAAGGATGGCAAATTGATTCCGGTCGTCCTGCGTCCCTTTCATGAACACAATCAGGATTGGTCGTGGTGGGGAACGAAGGCCTGCACGGGGAAAGAGTTCGTTGCGCTCTGGAAGATGACCATCAACCACCTCCGGAACACCCGTGAAATCCATCACCTCCTTTATGCCTATTCACCCCAAGATATCTCCACGACGAAAGAGTATTTGAACCGTTATCCCGGCGATGACTCCATCGACATCTTTGGCCTCGATTATTATCAGGGCTGGCATTGGAAAAAAGTTCCTCGATTTGGCGAAGCCTTGTCGATGATCAATCGACTGGCGGCGGAACGTGGTAAAGTTGCCGCCCTCACTGAGACGGGCGTCGACAAGGTTCCCAATTCAGATTGGTGGACCCAGTATCTCCTGAAAGCCCTCAAACACGACGAGTGGAGCCGTAAAACGGCCTGGGTGCTCGTCTGGCGCAATAAAAACCAGGGGCATCATTTTGGACCTTATGCAGGCCATCCCAGCGCTCCTGATTTTATGAAGTTCCATTCTGATCCACTGACGATCTTCGGACCGGATCGATAATCAACCTTCACGATCATGGCACCATTCTCAGGCGATAGAATCTCCACGCTCCTTCGTTCGTGTAGTCGATTTCCTTGGGACTAACCGCATCTGGAATGGGAGTCCAGGTCACGAGGTCGGTAGATTCTTCCAACAGTTCGTTGCCGGTGTTGGTCCAGAAGATCAGAGCTTTTAATTCAGCGCTTGGAACCAGGAATAGCTTCGGCTCCAGTGGCCGTTCGAGCTTAAGTTCGAGATCGAAGCTCACATTCAACGATGTCGCGTTTGCCTGGTGAACTTCGACGGCGAGAATGTTCTCATCGCCATCGATAAGGAGAGAAGAATCGATCGACACCGTAACATATTCATCTTTGTCGTCGACGACGCCCAAGGCGAAATCTAACTGTGAGATCGGACCGTTCGGCAGGTTACTGCGCATCACTTCGATCCCGTTGAGGTAAACGATGGCCCCATCGTCGCGCCTGAGGCGAATCGTGGCTTGTGTATCGCCGAATAGATCATCCGGTTCGAACGCGTGGCGGAAATAATAGCTTGGATAGTTTGCAGAAGAGTCGTCGATTTTGGTGGACTCGTCGTCGTCACCGTAGCCGAATTCTGCAGGTCCATACTTCCAAGTGGAGTCGTCGAAGTTCTCCTCGATCCAACCCGGACCAGGATCGCTGCCGTTGTCGAGGTAAGCCCATTCTGATCCAAGTGGAACGACGACCTCGAGATTGTCGACGTCGGGTGTGTCGATGTAGATGAGATTGCGCGGGGTGGTAATCTGCCCGTTGTTGCCGTCGTGCAGGGTGAATCTGATGTATTCGACAAGTCCGCCACGAGGGGAGAAAGTGGGCTTGTAACTGGCGAGCATTTGTCCGGAACTCGCCCTCAGACCTCCGAAAATGGTGGTCTCTTCGGACTTGCCGACGACTTTCGAGGAGATCGTGAAGCCAAGCCCTGGTGGGATCGAACCGAATGAACTGAAGCCGAATTCGATCTCCTCACCGTAGCGCTGCATCGGCCGTTGCATCTCGCTGCTGCTGAAGCCGGCACCCACGACCGCGGTGGTTGGCTCAAGCGCTTCGATCAGGGTGAGATCGGAGCCGTCCCAGATGCGGTTGTCCGGGTGCATTGGATTTTCCCGGGTGAGCCAATTATCGCGGATGTCCATGGCATCGGCACGATAGGTCCAGGAATCCCACTCATAGCCCCAGACGTCCTTCTCGTTATAGAGCGATATCGAATCCGTGACGGTGAGAAAGCCTTTATAGTCCCAAGTGTAGTTGTCACCGAAGCGCCAGCCGATGGAATTTCCGATAGTGATTGAATCGGACACCGTGACGATCGGGCTACTGCCGCTAGTGCTAAACCCGCATTCGATTCCCTGCCCGCTGTTGAGAGCTACGGTGTTGCGCACGATGACATCGCGACCACCGCCGCTCCATGCCATGGCTTCGTGGAAGCAGGACTCGAACCAGCATCCGTCGACCAGAACCGTTCCTGCCGAACCCGATCCAGCATCGACGCCGTCGTCTTTGGCCCAACCGATCACGGTATCGTGCAATTCGTGATTTCCGGTTTTGAAGTAGATGCCGTCGTTGACCTTGTGGGCGAACTCAGGAGAGTCTCTCGGAAATTCCACAAGGTGGCAGTCGCGGAGAACGACCGCACCACCATTGAACTGCCCGGTAGTGGGGCTTCGCTGCACGAGGCATCGATCGAGCGTGAGCGTTGCGTCATTGCCGTGCAGCGCCTGTCCGGGATTCTCGATCCAGTAGCAATCCTCGAAGGAGCCGGAGCTGTTAGTATTAAACAAGAAAGTTGCCTGGTCCTTACGATGGGCAGAAAAACCGGAGCCGTTGAACCAATTCGGGTCCTCGCCGCCGCGGGTGACGAATAGGAAGGTGGCGTGGACCTCGCCGTTGACGAGACAGCCGCCCCAAATAGAACCGGGCGCAGCTGTCATGACAGTCGGGTTGCTCTCCTCCCCGTTGAGCAGCAAGTTACCATCAATCGTGAGATCCACGCCATTACCGATCTCTACGATCACACCAGGACCGATCGATAGCGTTGCGCCTGCGGCAACATTCATGTCTGCGTTGATTTGAACGATTCCCGGGTTGGTCCAGTTGGTGTCTAGATCGATGCTCGCGGGAGCGATAATGATGGGCAGGGAACTCGTCAGCACATCTGTCGTCGCGGATTGAGACGCGGCCTCAATCGTGATGTTGTGAGTTTCATCGGCAGAAACAGCAGAGAGATGCAAACTTCCGACCCCGCGGTAGAGTCGAACGGTCTGGTCATTGATTTGCGCATCCGCCATCACGCGCAGAGGTTGATTACCTCCGTCGACAAGCTTTGCCACCACCGGGATGGGCCAGTTGATTGGGAACTGCCTCGGCGCGATGAGCTCCAATGAGCCTGAGTCGATCTCCGCATCAGCGGCGGGGATATTCATCCTAGGCACCCATGGTCGAAGCCCGTTCTCAGAGCTGCCACGCTCGCTTGAGCGGACAATGAAATGCACAGTCTCACTTTCCACGATTTCGGACGACCCAGGAGCGAGTTTTTTGACAAGAAGTTCGTAGAATCCTGCCTCGTCGATGGTGATTGGGGAACTCGTTGTGGCACTGTCTCCGTTGATTAGAAACTGGAGTCCGAAGCCGGGTTCGTGGACGACCTCGAAGGTGACGCTATCGGCGTAGACAGTCTCGTCCCTGAGTCCATTGATGGTGATCGCGGAGCAAGTTACCTCACTGGCGATGAAGAGCGATAGGAACAAAAGGACGGCACGCATAGGAAGGCAGTTTAAACCCATGGTCCGGAGTGGTCAATATCTGTCCTGCAGGGCGAGCGAAACGAATCTCATGACGGGGAAGCACGTCTTTCTAAAATCCCAGTAACGGTGAAATGAAGAGGTGGATATTCCGGATGCCTGCCATTGTCGGAAAGCATGCGGTTTGCGTAGCTATCAGTCGAATCCGATCGCTCCGAATCTCTTCATAAAGTCGCTATTCCGGATGAAGTCGATGGCAGGGATGCGCTCGCTTGGCGAGAGCTGGGAATCTTGGTTCAGATCCAGTGCCTGCAGTAATTTTCGTGCTTGTACCATCTGTTTGTTACGACCGCCAAATTTGCCCTCCATGAGACGGTCGATTAACTGGTTGACGAGGAAGATCCGCAGGGCCTCGTGGGTCGCCATTTTTTGGTCCTGGGTGTCGAACATTGCCGCCAGCGTGATCGATCCCATTTCGTCGGTGGTCGATGGACCCCATCGCACTCCGACCGGGGGAATGGTCGGATTATTAGGATTTGAGGCAGAGTTATCATAGGAAATCAGCACGTCGAGGCGCGTGCCTGCGGGAAGCTTGACGGGCTCCTCGAAGGCGTAGTCCTCCTGCCACCTGAAGTCCCACCGCGTGGTTCTGAGCAGGCACCGGGTGCTTCCGTCCGCGAAAGTGGCGGTCAATTCCATGCGCTTGGCGAGGTAGTGGGCGTGGCCGTTGACGGCGAAGGCTTCACAATCCTCCGGAATGATAAAAGTGGCCTTTTCAAGATGCTCTTTATCACCTGCAGCGATGTCGATGCCTTGAAGTTCGCCGAAGCGCGGTGGTATTTGAATGATGGACCAGGGACGGGATGTCGGTTCGTCCGAGAAATGGAAACCGACGGATGATTGGTCGGTGGTCTCCTTGCCACTCGGATGATAGTGGATTTGCACCACGAGATCCGAACCCTTCGGGATGAGCCAGCGGAGGCCATAGGGTAATTCAGAGGGTTGGGTGCCAACGTCCCAGCCGCCAATGTAACGGAACCCGGCGTTCGATTTTGACATACCGAAGCCAGGTTTCGTGTCCTCGGCGTCGTATTCCCGAGCCTTTCCTGTGGTGTCGAGAAAGTAGAGTATGTGATGAACCACCTCCGGGTCGCCGGGGAGAAACTCCGCACCTTTTACCCAAGTGTCCTGATCGAGGTTCAGTGGGATGACAAAATGGCGGTAGATATCCCTGCCCTCGGCCGGTATGGTGAAGGGCTCCACCATCGTGGCAATCTGGTCTGGCTTGCCTATTTGCCAGTCCCCATGGAATTCCGGAAGCGGCGGTGTCTCTGAAGGATCACCCTCGGGGCTACCGGCGGCAACCCAGTCGGCGAAGAGCGAAATTTGCTGCGGGGTGAGAGAGCGGTCGTTACTAAATACCACATCACCCGGGTCGGCGTGCCAAGGAGGCATGATGCGTTCTTCGGTGACTTCAACGATCTGCTTGGCCCGCCGTTTGACGGTCTTGTAGTCAGTCAGCGAAAAGGGACCGATCTGGCCCGGTCGGTGGCAGGTGGTGCAGCTTTCGAAGATGATCGGGGCGATGTCCTTACTGAAAGTGACGGGGCTCCCTTTTTCAGCGCCCTGCGAGGGCTGGAAAAAGAGACAAAGGGAGAGGATTGTAGCGGACTTTTGGACCAGATGCATGGGCTTATTTTTCTTGATTGGGAAGGGGGGATTCGGGAGGGTCGGGAAAGGAAATATAACAGCCGATGGGCTGGGTGAACTTTTTAGCCACCGGCTTGCCGGCGAGCACGGCATCGAGTGCGAGACGCAGGTCCCGCACCCGGGGCTCCAGTCGGACCGTCCCGTATTTCACAGCTCGGTCGTCAATTCGTCCGCGATAGAGGATCTCACCATCCGGGCCGAGAATACAGGCTTCCGGTGTCACGGTGGCACCAGTGAGCTTGGCCAGATTCAGTTCCGGATCGAGCAAGGCGCCGACGGAGAGCTTGTATTCGCGTTGGTGTTTTGTGATTTCCACTGACGTTTCATGGGCGTAAATGGCGTGGCAGGTGACGCCTTGATCCTTATAATGCTGAACAATACGAGTGATCTCAGGTGCATAACGGTTGCCGATGGGGCACTCCGTCGTGAGGAAGAATAAGACTGTTACTTTCTGTCCGTGGTTGGCAAGGGGCTCCACCACCTTGCCCGATAAATCTTTCAAACGGACTGCTTCGGTCTCGGCGCCAGGAAGCTGTGCGGGCGCAAGCGACAACATGACAATGATTATTCCTAGAAATTTCGGACTCATAGCGAGAATGACTTCAGGCAAACGCGGATGAAATAAAGGGTGGGGCCTTTGATTCGGTTTCGGATTTCAAAATCGAGACGCTAGATCGTAAATCATCTTTGGAGAAAGGCAAAAAAATTGATACAATGAAGAGGTAAATTATACGTGCCCCTGCATCCATCATTTTTTCTCGGCGATGCAGAATAGGTGACGTTCGCCGCGAATAAACAACTCGTTGTCCACGGGCGCGGGCGTGGCATCGACTCCTTCGTCTACCGAGTTTGTTGCGACGATCTTCAACTTTTCACTATCCTTGATCACGACCGTGGTGCCGCTGCGACCGGTGATATAGACATGGCCACCCGCCGCGACTGGCGAGGCGTAAAGAGTGGAAAGATTTGGGATCCGGGCGGCCGTGTAATGGGCCTCTCCCGTGATAGGATTCACGCACGACAGCTGGGACGACTTCCCCTTGTGAAAATAGAGACGGGTCTCGGAAATGAGGGGTGAAGCAAGGTCAGGGGTGTTACGATCCCAACTCCACGCGACATTTTTAGTTCCTTTCAGATCGCCTCGACCGTCAAGGCGGAACGCGCCGATGAACGATCCCCGATGGCCGCTGCCCACAATAACTAGATCCTTAATCGCCACGGCGGAAGTCACCGGTCGCTGAGTCTGCCCGGCGCAACGCCACAGCTCTTTGCCGCTTGCAAGATCGTAACCACGCGCACATGTCTGCCCATTCATGACAACCTGAGTGATTCCACCATGCTTGACGACGAGCGGTGTAGACCAGTTGGTTGGCTCGTCCCGCTCGGTCTTCCAGATCGTCTTACCCGTCAAACTCTCAAGGGCGTAGAGGGCAGAAGGGCCTTCATGATCCCAGGGGACCAGAATTTTGTCACCGATTAAAGTGGGCGAGCTCCCCTCCCCGAAACCATTACGGGTTTCCATTTTTCCGAAGTCGTCCCGCTTCCAGACAAATTCACCGTCCATGGTGTAGCAGAAGAGACCACGAGATCCGAAGTAGGCATAGACATGGGTGCCATCGGTGCAAGGTGATGCCGAAGCGAATCCGTTCGTAGAGTGCGTTCCCTCGTGCGGCGTTGATTCAGCAGCTGTTTTCTCCCAGAGCACTCTGCCGGTCTTGCGGTCGAAACAGAAGATCTTGAAGGCGAGCTTGGACAAGTTTTCCCCGTCGAACCCCGCTCCGCCATCCGCGGCAACAGCCGTGACTACGAAGACCTTGTCCTCCCAAATCACCGGGGAGCCAGATCCGCGCCCCGGAATCAGAACCTTCCACTTGACGTTCTTGGTAGCACTCCACTCCACCGGTGGTTTGGCATCGGAGGAAGAACCGTTTCCAGAAGGTCCCCGCCAGTGGGACCAGTTTCCGGCCAATGCAATGGAAGGAAGCAGAAGAAGAGCAGAACAGATGAGAGAGATTCGATACGACATGATCATTCTATATGGCAATTTTGAGGAGGTCATTAAATGACAGCCTCCCGGAAATTCTTTTAATGCTTGTCTGGAAAATTCTTTTTCACAAAGGGAATCTCAAACCAATCGGACAGAAATTGGCCGAGCCAATCGGTATCTTTCAGGGCGGAAATAGAAAAATGAGGAAGGGCCGTTTCATAATCTCCGGCAGAGCAGAAATCGTCACCGCCGAGGCCACGCTGTCAGAGATTTGGGCAGCCAATCCCCTTCTGATGCAATACCTGGCAGAACAATAATGGCTAAGGCTCTACACCGGCGCGGTAGAATCGACTCACGCCACCAGCTGGTGGGGCGGTGTCGGTATAGGAGGTAGTCGTGCCGCCAGAGGGGATAATGACGCCGCCATCGACCGCAAGCCAACTCCCTGCCTCGAGATCCTGGCTGTATTCGAGGCGGTAGTTTTTCCCAGGGACGCTCTTCCAGGTGAGCGTCACGTCGCCGGTGTCGGGTGCTTTGGAAATGCTGGTGATCTTGAATAGTGAAGTCGAGTCGAGCGGATCGGTGCCTGCGATCACCTCGCTGCCGTCATTGGAACCGTCACCGTCAGTGTCCGGATTGTTCGGGTCGGTGCCGAGGGTGGCCTCCTGGATGTCGCTCAAACCATCCCCATCCGCGTCGAGGGAAGGCGGCGCTCCCGGGGTGCCACCGATGATGGTGGTGCGCCAGTTGAGCGGATCGTTGTAGTCGCCTTCGGTGTCGATCACTTCGAGCGAAGGACCGCTGCCGTCGGGGAGGGTTGGCCACGGGGCAGCATCGTCGTAACTGAAGTCGTGGATGACGTTACCGAGCGGGTCACGGAAGACAATACGTTCGCCACCGTTGCTGAGCGCACCGATTGGCCAATCGGCGATTATGTTGAATCCGGCACCATATTGGTTGGTGAACGCGGTCGTGTCCGCGACGATCAGACCATACGCGCCAGGTGCGAGCGTCTTACTCGGGAACGGGAAAGTGGTAAACGGCTGGCCGTCGCTGAAGCTCGAGGAGGTGATCTCAATCGCGACCGGCCCGGTGTTGAGAAACTCGATAAACTCGAGCGCGCCGCCGCCGATCGGATTGTACATCAGTTCGGTAATGCGCAAGAAATCGAGCGCGTCGGAGCCGGAGTTCGGATCGATGAGCATGAGGAAATCAAATTCGGTTCCGACCGCTTGATCACTGCCGGTGGAAGTGGTGAAGATACCGCCGTTGACTCCAGTGGCACTGGCGAGGATCGGCTGCGTGTGGAGCGTGCTCCACACGTCATCGACACGGTATTCGAAGACAAGGCTGAAGCTGGAGCGGCGGATGCGGATCTTGGCGTGGCTCGACGACCACGGAGTGCTGGCGAGTGTGGTGCCATCCCGTTTTGCGACCAAGGAATCACCGTCTTCGATGCCGAAGAAATAATTGCGAGTACCGCCGGTATCCAGCGTCTCGACGGTCAGGCCGGTGTGGAAGTTGCCGAACTGGCGGGTGGTGAGTTCAAGGTCAGTATACAGGGAGAAATCAGTGTCTGCCGGGAGAGGGCGCACGATCGTCGGCGAGCCGCTGTCGTTCAGCACTTGCAAGAGGAGATTTCCAGAATTGTTCTCGAGCGAAATCCACGCGTTAGGCGAGTAGTTATCGCGGATCCCAACATCGCTCAGGGTATAAACTGATGGCAAGGCCGGATCACCGAAGGTGCTGAAGTCGCTGATGTTGTAGACCGCGACCTCACGCGTGACTGCTGTGGCATTGTTTTGCGGGTCGGTGGCTGTGATGGTGAACTCGAACAGGCCCGGCCGGGTAAAAGTAGCGCTGGCGGTAATTCCATTGTCGGTGAGCTGAACGTTGGTTGTCGGTGCGACCGACCAGGCGTAGCTGAGCCCGCCTCCCTCGGGGTCAAAGCTTCCGAAACCGTCGATCAATAGTGTCTCCGAGACGCCGAGGTTGAAGCTGCCGGGGTTGCTGTTAAAGATAACGATCGGCGGGGCGTTGTTGCTCTTGGTGATTGAGTAGCTATCGGTCTGGACGACGTTGCCCTCACGGTCGAGCCCCTGAATGGTGAAGGAGTTCTGGCCATTGGCGAGCCAAAGGTCGCGGATCGTCCAGGCGGTTGTGCCTGACCATTCGACGACACCTTCCGGACGCTCTAGCACGCGGATGTCGAACACCTCGGACGGGGCCGTCCCTGAAATCGTGCGGAAGTCGGCGGTGGTGGTGCCCCCGGCGGTGGTGACGTTGAAGTTGGTCGAGTAAGCCGAACCGATAAAACTTAAGGTGCTGGCTTTGCGGCCGGAGAACCAATTGGTGAATTTGCTGGTTGGAAACGAGGGGGAGCTTACAGAGGTCTGTTCAGCCGACATCCAAGCGGCAGTGCGGACGGAGTTCTCGGTGTGTTTGTCCACCAGCTCGGTCAGGTAGTAGTTCATGTGGCGGCGGAAATAGGGCTTGTTGAGGTAGGTGCTGGTGCCGGATCGGCCAGAGGTGAATTTCCGGGTTGTCCCCGAGAAAGCACGGTCTCCGTCCCAGTGGGCGAGCATCCAGAGCCCGTCGGGTTTACGCATAAAGTAGCCGTTCTTGCCGCGATCGACGGAAAAGGTGTCCCACTCGGCATCGTAACCGCGCACCGCTGCGTTGAGGCCGCAGAGGTTGTGATCCATGATGCGATTGAGGTCGTCCTCGGTGCCGCTCTGGTTGAGTGTCTTGACGAATTCGATGAAGCTTGCGTAGTCGTAGTCGCCCTCGCGCGAGCGCATGATCCACTCGCTCTGGTAGCGGATGGGCGCTTCGGTGCTCTTATACTCCCAAGTCGCATTGCGCGAGCCACGCGGAGCGGTGCCATCGCTATTAAAGTCTTCGAACCACCACTCGTCGTCGATGCGCAGCAGCGTGCTGTTCCCGCCGTCTTCGAAATTGCGGTCGAGGTAGTCGCTGGCGATCGGCTCCATATCCTCGCGCACGCTGGCGGAGCTGCCGTTGATGACTGTGCGGACCCATTCGTTCTCGTTAGTGGGGTGGCCGAGCTGGTAGAGAAAGTAGCGTCCCATACGATCGTTGTAGTCGGTGGAGGGGTCGATGACGCGTTTGCGCTGGTCACGGAAATAGCGGTCGGCCGGGAGCTTCCACTTGCCGTGGTCGAGACCGCTGCCGCTGGACCGCGTGAAGGGGCTGCCGCTCTTGCGGATCTCGGCGTTGTAGAAAATCTTGCGCTCGTCCGAGATGAAGGTGGCGTTGAAGTAGTGGTTCGACATGCGCGGGAAGTCGAATTGATACTTCGAGCTGTAGCCGGTGCTGCTGATGGCGTCCCTGTCGTACTGCGAGACCACGAAGCGCTGGGTGCGCAAGTCCGACGGGATGTTGCTGTTGTCGACGACATACATGGCCGGGCGGTTGAGGCCGAGTTTAGGCTGGGTGGTCGAGACACCGCCGATGCCGGTCGCTTCGACGTAGAATTGCACGATCGCATTGTCGCTTTGATACTGTGTCAGGGTGGCGGAATAGATGCCGTCGTTGGCAGTCTCGTCACCGCCTGTGTTTCCGTCGTCGCTCATGGCGAGATTTAGCCAGGAGCCATTGGCATTGTTGTTGTCGAGGCGGTGGACGAGGTTCACGGATGCGGCCGGCGTTCCGCTGATGCGCGCGGTGATGGTCACCGGGTCTGAAGAAGTTGGCACCGCCGGGCTGTGAACGAGTTGGTCGACAACGGGGGCGGACGAGGCCTCCAGCCGGGAGTTTGCCGCCCCTGGCGTTCCGAGATTGTTCGGCACCTCGATGAGGAACGGCTTTCCAACCGAGTGATCCCACGTCTGTGAGATCAGGCGCGGGCGGCCATAGATCCAGCGAGCGTCGAATTCGATGGTCAGCTGGTCGTTGTCGGCAATCCCAATGATATCGATCTCGGCACGGTTGGCTTTCTGATCGCCATGGCCGTCACTGATGAGATGCAGTTGCCCGGACTGGACAAAGCTCGACCAGTGCGTTCCCTGCGCGAGCCAACCGCTGGCGCTCGAGCCGTTGGTGGCGTGCGTGGTGCCGTTGGTGACGAAGTTCGTCCCGGTGCCGTTTTTACGGACCTGGATGTTGTCCAGGATGACATAGGCGTCGCCGACCAGGTGGAAGTGCAGTTCCCGGTAGTCGTCGGTGCCGCCGCGACTGTTATTCTGTAAATACTGCCCGCTGACCGAGTAGTGCTTCATCGTGCTCTTGGCACTCTCATCGCTGTCCGACCAGGCGGTGGAAATGCTGTTGTCCATGCCGGGGTGACGCAGCTCCATACTGGCGCCGTCGCCATCCGCGAGTTCGGGCCAATCGCCGCTGGGCATGTAGTGAACCTCATCGGCGAGGTTGCCGAAAGAATCCTCGAGGCGCACCAATTCACCACCGTTGGAAAGCTGGCCGGTGAAATTGCCAACCATCGGAATACCGCCGTAAGTCGCCGACATGTATGCACTGTCCGCTACGACGACTAAATAGCCACCGGAGGGGATCGAGGTCCCGGGAGGGATCGTGAAATTAATGCCGTCGGCAAAGTCCCAGCCAGAGAGATCGACGGTCGAGCCACCTCGGTTGTATAGTTCGATGAATTCGCCGCGAAGCTGCTTCGAGGGCGTGTCGTACATGATCTCGTTGATGACGATGTCCTCGGTGCGCGACGGGTTATTGCCGGCATCGCGGGTAGCGGTTGGGGTCGAGAACCACTCGGTCGACCCAGCAGGGTAGGTCTGCAGCGAATCACGACCACTTGATGGTCGGTCGATGATGGTGCCAGAGATGACATTATCATTCGAGTCGATCAAGAACAGCGGCAGGTTGTTTCCGATGAAGGGCACATCGACGCTGGTGTAAGCCCCGGCCCCGAGGCTGCCGCTGAGCGCGACCTTGTCGCTGAAATCGAGCGCCGAAGCGACCGACAGCCCTGAGAGATTGAGTAAGGCGGCACCGGCGTTGTAGAGTTCTACGAATACGGCATCGTCGGTTCCGGTATCGAAAGCAATTTCGCTTAATGTAAGGACGCCGGCGAGACTCCCGGCGCTCGCGCTTGAGTTGGCGCTGTCGCGTGTCGAGTTGGTGAACAGGAACCAGCTTCCCCCGCCGTCCGGCTTGCGCCCGAGCGAACGTCCATCGAGAGGGAGCGCGGTGTTGATCGCATTGACCACCGTAGTGCCATCCGGGTCGGTGAGGTAGACGACGGTCGGGTCAGCAACGGTGAGGTTCGATTCGGTGAAGCCGACCGAAGCAATGCCTGACGCGGGGATGTTCAACGAGCCGGGGATCTGAAACTGGGTCAGATTGCCAGGGGTGTCGCTGAGGTAGTAGCCGCCGAGGTCGATGGTGCTGCCGGTCGGGTTGAAGAACTCGACAAATCCGGTGCCGGCACCAGCGGGCAGGACCTCGTTCATAATAATGCTCGGCGCACTCGGCGCGGAAATGCTCAAACGCGCACCAAACACGCAATCGGAACTGCTGTCGTTAGTTTGGTGGACTTCGGCGGCGATGATGTTGGTTCCAACAACGAGATTGGAGCCATTGGCGGTAGCGACCCCTAGCTCCTCGATCGCATTGCCCACGGTGCGGGAAGCAGTTGCTTTCCAATCAGCGTTAGCAGCAATTCCGTCACCTCCAATCGGAGTGCCATTAAGATAGAAAGTGGCACTGTCGTCGTTAATCATGTCGATGATGACACTGACTCCTGCGCCTGTGCTGCCATTGTAGGTAAATTCTTTGCGAAAGTAGTAGGTAATGTGATTTGCTGCCGTGCTGCTATCGAGCATCGCCGTGCGCATCCCGGGCGCAGGCACCCCTGAATTTTCGAAACCGTAAAGACCGCCGATATTCCCGGCAGCTCCTTCTAATACCCAACCGGGGTGCGTATTGAAGTTGTAGCCAACATCCTTCCAGGCTGTCCCGAGGTTGTCATTCTGATCATGGAACGACCAAGAGTCGGCGTAGTTCACAAAAGGGATGCCCGACGAGAGGTTGACCTCAGGGTTTGGATAAGGCTCCTCCGCCTCGAGCACTTCAGCAGCGCCCGGGGTGCCGCCCTGGCTGGTGCTAGAGGTCCAGTTGCGGTAGTCGTCGTTGAGGCGATCCTTGTCGATCACGACGAGGCTGTGTCCGGCACCGTCCGCTGACGCAGGCCACTTGCGACCGTCGCGGTAGTTCACCATAGATTTGGTGACGCCGTTCTTATCATCAAGGGAAAGGCGCTCACCGCTGTTGCTTAAGGTGCCGGTGTATGGCCCGAAGATGCGTGTGGTGACAGGGATTGAATAGGCGGCGCGCAAGGTCGCCTCAGCGACTGGGCTGACGAGGATGCGTTCGAAGGGTTTGAGAAAAGCCGCTTGGCTATCTCCGGCGTTGAAGGCCGGGAACTCGTAGTCGATACCATCGGAAAATTTCCAGTTGGCGATATCGAACGGCGTGGTGGTGAGGTTCTCGATTTCGATGAACTCTGGCAAGAGGCCTGCCGGATGATACATGATTTCAGAGAAAATGACCTGCTCAGCGTGCAGTGAGATTGGCAAAAAGGGTGCCAGAAGAGTGCAAAGAACGCGCGATTTGAGTTTCTTCATAAAGGAGTGTGAATATGAGAACGGTAGCGAGATAGCAGCCACCGCAATCAAGATAGCAATTTTCCTCCAATGGTAACGACTGTAAATTCTCTAGCGAGCGATCTGGCGAATCTCGCTTTCGGGCTGCCGTTGAGGGGAGAAGGGGTGTTTCTTAACAAAACAGATCTCACCTATAATATAGGTGTTACGACGATAGACCAAACGGAACATCCCCCGGATCAGCGATAAGCAATCCAATTCCAGCAGTCCAAGTCCAACTCCCCATCGACAGCAACCATGCCCCCGAGTTCTCTAATGACATTAATGATGTCCACTCTGGCAGATATCTAGGCAGCCAATCCCCTTCTGAAACAATACCTGGGCACTCCCGAAAATCCCAAATTTATCTTTTACTGCATCCTACCCGAACAAGTTCGGTTCATGCGCGAATGAGCGCTCGATTACCACGCAGCCGACCTAAGCCTGTTGACTGTCTGGAGTTTACCTTTCCGGAAGACCTTGCCAGTCTATCATTCCTTCGATCCAGTCATCACATGCCAGCAAAATACGCCTTTCAGTTTGCCTTCAACGGCACGCCTTTCTGTGGATGGCAGAAGCAAAGCGGCGTGGGACCCAAAGCCAACGAAAAACCAAGCATCGAGGAAATGCTCACAGAGGCGGTTGCGAAGGTGTGCGGAGAGAAAGTAACGATTGTCAGCAGCGGGCGAACCGATGCCGGAGTCCATTCCTGCGGTCAAATTGCTCATTTTTCCCTCTCCAGTCGACATGAGTCCGACGAGCACTTTATTGATGCCTTAAACCATCGGCTGCCTGAAACCATTCAAGTTCTTCAGATCGGCAGAGTTCCTGACTCCTTCAGAGCACAGAAAGCGGCCAGAAAGCAATACAGCTATTATTTTCAGCAAGGGCCAGCGAACCTTCCCCACCTTCGCAATTTCACGATGTGGAACCGACGCACCCTTGATGCCGCGGCGATGGATGAAGCGGTTCGCCACTTAATCGGCCGACATGATTTTGTTCCCTTCTGCGGAGCCGGGGCCAAGGTCAATTCAACGGTGAGGGAATTGACAGAAGCGTGCGCCACTCAAGAATCCATTCCGCTACCGGGATTTTCTCATTTTCCTGCGCAGTCCCTCATCCGGGTTCGACTCATCGGAACGGGATTTCTCAAACACATGGTTCGGAGCATCGCAGGAACCCTCAAAGAGATTGGAGAGGGACGCCGGTCGCCTGAAGATATGCGCATCATTCTGGAATCCGGCGATCGCCAGGCGGTGGGTCCGACAGCCCCCGCCAGAGGCCTTTGGCTCGACCAAGTTTGGTATGACGATGGAAACCCGTTCGCTGATCAGCCTGACAAAGCCCCCGATTAAATTTTCGTTCAATTGCCTTCTCAGTATTCATCGAGAAAGGGGTGGCCCGCGAATCCGAGATCGCGCCAGACCGGGGCGGCTGCCTTGTCGAGAGCTTCGGGACCATACCGCGGGAGAAAGACGACCGGGGCGGCCTCCTTGGTCTCGCTCAAGAGGACATTATTGTAGGTGAGGGTGGGGGAATCGGGAGCATTGGGATCGGTGGTCGTAAGCCAGACTGCCGGAAGCTCGTCCGCGTCGCTGCCGTCGGGAAAGTAACGCCCTCTTTTTGGGGGAAGGGATTTTCGGCGATTTTCATATTTGGGTAGACGTTGAAGATTTGACGAGATTAAAATTAAGAAGACAACTGCTCAACGTTGTCGAATTCGACTCGTCCGTATAAGATTTCCGGTCCCAACTAATGGAGTTCTCTAAAAATCGAGGTCAGCCCTTGCTCACCTGTGCCTTTGTGATGCTTGCAATTGGCTTCTTGCCATCGGCGCTGCTCGCGAACCAGGTGATTCTTCCCTTTGGATCGGTGTGGAACTACCTCGACGACGGCAGCGATCAGGGGACGGCCTGGGTCCAGCCGGATTTCGATGATCGCACCTGGGCTTCGGGCCCCGCACAGCTGGGCTATGGCGAACGTGATGAGGCGACGGTTGTCGGCTTCGGCGGGGTTGGTTCCAACCGCTACCCGACCACCTACTTCCGGCGCACCTTCACCATCACCGACCTTAAAACTTTTCCAGGACTGAGGATCAGCCTATTGCGTGACGATGGCGCGATCGTCTACATCAACGGAAGCGAGGTGCACCGCTCGAACATGCCAGCTGGCGAAATTAGCTACCTCGATTTCACAACCGGTCCTCTTGGAAGGGCGGAGAAGATCCCCGACGTGTTTACGGTGTTGCCTGAGGTACTGGTGGCGGGAAAAAATTGGATCGCCGTGGAGGTCCACCAGGAAAGACCTGGCAGCTCGGACTTAAGCTTTGACCTCAAGGCCACAGACGGCTTCTACAATGCGCCGCCGGTCCTCGAAACCGCCCTGTTGGTGATCCATGCCGACGGCGGGACATCGCTCCATCTGAGCGCATCGGATTGTGATACTGAGTCCGATGGACTGCTCTTCGATTTCAGTGGTGTCGGCTCGGGACGCTTCGAGTTGAAAACCGCGCCCGGCATACCGATCTCGAGCGCGACCCAAGGACAGTTCGCCACGGGTCTGGTCACCTTCGTGCCACTCGCGCAGAGCTTCAGCTCCGCAAACATCGCCGGGAAATTGGCGGAGCCCGCCCGGCACGATGAGATCTCCGGCCTCGTCGCCTCGATTAAAAACCCCGGCATCCTCTGGGCCAGCGAGGACGGTGACAACCCGGAGACGCTGATCGCACTGGGGAGTGATGCGAGCAACCGCGGCGAGTGGACGCTGACCGGCGTGACCAACACCGATTGGGAGGATATCGCAGCCGCTGAAGTCGAGGGCCAAGCAATGCTCTACATCGGGGATTTCGGTGACAACAACGCGAACAGGGCCTCTCTCAGTATTCTGCGAGTCCAGGAACCGCTGGTCACCGGCACCTCCGGCGGATCGATCCCAATCACCGACATCGAAGCGATTAACTTCCAATACCCGGCCACTCCAGCCGGCGAAAGCGGCGGCGCCGGGCGCGACGCCGAGTCGATGATCGTCGATCCGCACACGGGCGATCTCTACATCCTGACCAAACGCGAGGTCGTCGGCCGGCTCTTCCGCCTCGCTCACCAAATGAGCTACACTGGGATTCAGACGCTCGAGTACCTCGGCGATCTTCCGGCGATCACCCACGACACCGTATATGGTTTCTCTGTGAGTTCGACCGCCGCCGACATCTCGCGCGACGGCCTCGAGGTGCTGGTGCGCAACTACGGACACGTGCAGCTCTTCAGCCGCCCAGACCTGGGCACCTCGATCGCCACAATGTTGACCGGAAGTAAAATCGAAGACCAGCCCTTCGTCGGGATTGCACAGGAACGGCTCGGCGAGGCAATCTGCTTCTCAGCCGGCGGCGACGGCTATTACACCGTGAGTGAGAGATCGGCAGCCAGGGCGGATCTACCACTCTTCTTCTATCCCCGCATCCCGCCCGGCTCACCGCCGAAATTCTCCGTGACCGTCAGCGATGGAGCCCTCAGCGACGGCCCATACAGCGGGACCGTGCTATTCGACCCGAGTCCGAAAAATACGTGGCGGCACTTGTTCTTCGATACCGCGGATCTCGAGAATCCGGCGCTGGAGCAATCGCGGTGGGGAGACCTCGCCGATCCCGATGCTGACGGGCGAGTGAACTTAATGGAGTATGCTCTGGGGACCAATCCGCTCAAACTGGAAACGCCGGACGGCCTCGAAGTTATTTCGAGTCCCGCTTCCCTGATCATGATCTACGAGATCGACACCTCTAAAACGGACATCGATTTGCGAGGGCAGACAAGTTCTGACCTCAGGAACTGGATCGATGTTCCCAGCGAGGTGTTGGCCAGCACGAATGGGATCGAGACACGCCGTGTGACAATCCCATTAGATGACTCGAGCCCTGGGTATCTACGCTTGAAAGTGTCCGCTCCGGATCCTGAGTGATCAAGCCCGCGAGGGGCCTGGGGCTCCGGTTCTGGCCAAAAAAGCTCGAAGCGCATCTGGAAAATCTCCGTGCCTCCTATTTGAAGTTGAAAGCCAACAAGGGCGCGCCCGGGATCGACGGGATCGGAGTGGAGGAACTGGCGGCGCACGTGCGCCGGCATTGGAGCGCCCTTGCGAGTTCAGTGGCCCGAGCGCAGGGTGCTTTTCGAGTCGGGAGAAACTGAACAGTTCAAACACCGGAAGACACTATCCTTGGAACCCGGTAGATGACATTTCGGATCTTTCCGCTGCGGGTTCATCAACATGGGCAACACCTTAGTAGGATTTTGACCCTTTTCGAATTCAGTTGTCGAAAGCTTGTTTTTAGCGGAAAACTTCAGGGTATTTTCTCATGAACTTCCCTGATTTAGCCAAGCTCCTCGAAGCCCGGACTGCGGTGATTGCCGATCATGGATTCCGTGACCGAAATCCCGAGGCTCACCTTGAAGCTCTCAAGAGGGTGAGCGAAGCGATCGTTTCATGGCATGAAGCGCACCGGAGTGAGATTGATGGGAATCTGGACCACTTTCTCACCGGAGCCAGTTATCAAAAGGCCCTTCTCTATCTTGAGACAGGGACGCGGCGGCCGTGTGGGGAGTAAGCAGCAGTTGATTGATCGTGCTGGAAGGAAAGGCTTTTCCTCAGAGAACTCCTTCCACCATAGTATTGGAGGCCCTCGCACCCGCTCCTTAGCGTGCGCCGAAGTTGCGGTTGCGTGATGCCGGGGCCTTTTTCTGAGGGCGAGGAACCTTTGCGCCGAGTTCGGCTTCCGGGAGTGGGGTGTGTGGTTCGAAGCCGCCGAGCTTGCGACGTTCGATGAGTTTCTGGGTGAGCTTCTCGATATCGACAAGGAGATGGAGCTCGTCCGCGGAAACGAGTGAGATCGCTTGCCCCCTTAATCCCGCTCGCCCGGTCCGGCCAATACGGTGGATGTAGTCTTCCGCTTGCTCGGGGAGATCGTAATTCACAACCTGCGGGAGATCATCAATATCGATTCCACGGGCTGCGATGTCCGTGGCGAAGAGGACCTTGACCTTTCCGGCCTTAAAGTTACTAAGTGCTTTCGTGCGAGCGTTTTGACTCTTGTTGCTATGAATCGCAACCGCGCTGATCCCCTGGCTTTCGAAGTAGGTCGCAAGCTTGTTCGCGCCTCGCTTGGTTCGGGAAAAGACGAGGGTCTGAGTCCAGTTGTTCGATTTGATGAGTTCCACGAGAGCGTCGGCCTTACGGGTTCTCTCAAGCGGGATGAGGTATTGCGTCACGGACCCGGCCGTCGAGTTCCTTGGGCTGACGGAAATCTCGGTCGGGTTGTTGATCAACCCCTTGGCGAGCTTGCGGATGTCATCAGAAAAAGTCGCGGAGAACATGAGGTTCTGGCGATTGCGGGGAAGCTTGGAGATGATCTTCTTGATGTCGTGGATGAATCCCATGTCGAGCATGCGGTCCGCTTCATCGAGAATGAAAACTTCGAGCGTGTCGAATTTCATAGCCCCTTGGTTGATGAGGTCGAGAAGGCGACCCGGAGTGGCGATCAGGATGTCAGTCCCTTGACGGAGTTTTTTCAGCTGTGGGCCGGCGGGGACGCCACCAAAGATGACGTTCGAGCAAAGTTTCACGTGCTTTCCGTAGGTCGTGACGCTCTCGGCAATCTGCGCTGCGAGTTCACGAGTCGGAGTGAGAATCAGGGTGCGGACTTGCTGATCGCGAGCGCGCGCTCCTTTGATGAGCCGATTGAGGAGAGGAAGGGTAAAGCCCGCGGTCTTGCCGGTTCCCGTTTGCGCCGCCGCCATGACATCCCGCCCCGCCATGACCGCCGGGATCGCTTGAGCCTGAATGGGTGAGGGCGTGGTGTAGCCTTTTTCTTGAATGGCTCTGAGGATCTGAGGATCGAGACCAAGTTCGTCGAATGTCATAGAAGTGAGGTCGTAGACCTCCTTGAAAGGAGGATCATTCCTCCAGATCGTGGCCTTACTGCGGCACCTAAGGGTCAAGATGGCGGAATTAGCAAGGATGAGATGTCTTCCGGTAGTTTGAATTGCATATTCCGTCTGGGCTTGATCGAGGTGCAATGACAGGGCGACCAGACGCAACACCGTTGGTGTTGCGTCTGGTCTTTGGCTTCGTTAGTTTCCCTCACTGGCCCGATACCTTTTTCCAATCGGCACTCAGCTTGATCATCGAAGCTCTCTGAGCTTTGGCATCCAGTTCCTCCAGCGTGAATCGGGAGCACATGATGTAGGGCGACTCGCCCTGGGTCCAGTGGCCGTAGGTGACGGTGACGAAGGTGCCGTCGGGGAGGATTTCGACTCCGGGATAGGTGGTGTCGTGGCCCTTCTTGTTGTCCATGACACGCAGGACATACTGACCGGGAGTGCCTTTCTCGAGATCGTCCCAAGTCCCGACCCAGCCGGACCAGTCGCCGGCGTTTGGCATGGGGCCGGAAACCTCTCCGGTTCCCATCACCTTGTTACCGGGGGAAATGCCGCGGAAGGAAATGAAGAGCCGTCCGTCGGGCCCATATTTTCCGGTATGCCGGTCGCCGGTGAGCGAGATCGGGAGCTCGCGTGGTTCGCTCCAGCTTTCGCCTTCGTCATCCGAAAAAATGATGTGGGAATTCTTTTTTCGGGAATTCTCGCGGAGGAGCACCGCAAGACGTTTTCCGTCTGGCGAGCGGATGATTCCCGGTTCACAGAGATGAATGTCCGAGGATTCGTAGATCGCTTTTGGATCCGACCAAGTCAGGCCCCCATCTGTGGAATTCGTCTGGAGCAGCTTGAAAACAACCGGACTTTTTCGCTTCCCGTTTGGTTCAAGGAAACGCCCGTCGTCATGAAAGAGGCAAAAATAGTGACCGGGTTTTCCTTTCACTTCCGAGTGACAACCCATTGCGACGATCCCTCCAAAATCGCCGATCGCTTTCAGCTCGGACCAAGTCGCGCCCTCGTCTTCGGTGACAGACATCCTGATCGGATGTAGGCCGGAGAACATGATGATGCGTTTTTTCCCATCGGCATCCGTGACCCGATGAAGGGTCGGGACTTCTCTCGAGGTCAACCACGACTTCGGGGTTGGCAACCGCTTGGACCAAGTCAGGCCACCGTCGGTCGACCGTTTGTAAACGATTCCGCCGCGGCCATGGCCCTTTGGAAAAACGGTTAGGATGGTCTTGCCGTCATCGAGCAGGCAAGTGGTGGGGTGACCGAGATACTGGCCGGACTCGTGATCGACCAAGACCTGGCCGTAGTAATCGTCGGCGAGATCGATGAAGGAAATCTCGTTAGTAATCGCGGTTTTCTGGGCAGCGGCCGAGGCCACGATCAAGACGGAGGCGGTGAAGAGTGAAGTGAAGAATTGCATTTCTAATTTTTGAACCTCCAGCTTGAAAAGACAAGCCCGCAAAAACGTGGCCCGCGCTCTTGGGGAGACTGGAAGTTTACTAAGCCAGGATGTCGTGGGTCCATACTTGAAAGAGCTTCGAGCTTGAACACAACACCGTTGACCTTATACCAAGTAGTGTTCCAGAAAAGATAAATGCCAGAGTGGTATTAGGACAATCGCGATTGATCCCCCGCCCTGCTTGCCACCCCTGATCGAGTCTCGCTCGCGCTAATTCCGCAGCTCCAGCACGATCGGGTAGTGATCCGAGAGCTGCGCGGTAACCTCATCGCGAATCACCTCCGCTGAGATCACCTCCGCGGCGAGACCCGCTGGCAAGAACACGTAATCGAGGCGGCGGTCGCGGCCCATCTCCTCTTCCCGCCGCAATTCGGTTGGAAAGGTGCCGGGGTAGGGCGAGCCGGCTAGCCGCTGCGCGTGGATCACATCGTCATAGCCGGCCCCGAGAAATACCTGGATACCGCGGTAGTCGAGTTTGCCCTCGTTGAGGTTGTTGCTGGCATTGCGTTTATCGAGCATGGTGAAGAAGCGCGCCAATTCGCCGCCCTCCTCGAGGTGGGCCCTCTCAGCGGGCGAGAAGCCGTTGAAATCGCCGATGAAGACCACCTTCTTCTGCTCGGCCGGGGGCAGCTTTGCAACGTCCTCAAGCAGCCGCCGCGCCTCGCGGATGCGGGCCGACCAATCGCTCGGGTTGCTTGCTGAAGCCATACCATACGTTGTGGCTGAGCAGGCGCAGGGTGGCGCCCGGCGTGCCAGTGAACGGATTACTCTTTGGGGAGGGGCGCTAGGGCACCCTTTTCTATTACTTCGTCCGTGGCGGAAATTCCGCCTTTGTTTTCACGCTCGTCGTGCTGCGCCTCTCGGTTTGCCACGCCTTGGGCTTCGTTTCGAGGACGGTGGTGTCGCCGTAGCCTTTTTGCAGCTCGAAGAGTTGCTTGCGGATGTCATCGATGAGTTCCTTTTTCTCGGGCTTGCCGTAGAGGTTTTTTAGCTCATCGGGGTCCGTTTTGAGGTCGTAGAATTCCCATTCGCCGAACTCATAAAAGTTAATGAGTTTGTAGCGGTCGGTGCGGATGCCGTTATGGCGTGGAACCTGGTGGTAGGAGGGATACTCGTAGTAGTGGTAGTAGATCGACTTTCTCCAGTCGGCGGGCTTGGTTCCCTTCATGAGTGGGACGAGCGATTGACCCTGCATGTCTTCGGGGACTTTTGCTCCGGCCATTTCGAGAAAGGTCTGGGCATAGTCGAGATTCTGGACGAGATCGGTGTTGCGTGATCCGGGCTTGATGACGCCGGGCCAGGAGACGATGAGGGGCATCTTTAAGGATTCTTCGTACATCCAGCGTTTGTCATACCAGCCGTGGTCGCCGATGTAAAAGCCTTGGTCGGAGGAGTAAACGAAGATGGTGTTGTCGGCGAGGCCTTCGTCTTCGAGGGTTTTGCGGAGGCGGGCGAGGTTTTCATCGACTCCTTTAATACTGCGGAGGTAGTTCTTGGCGTAGCGTTGGAACTTCCAGCGAACAAGCTCGCGGCCGGTGAGTTTAGCTTCGCGGAAGGCCTTGTCCTTGGGGCCGTAGGCCGCGCGCCAGATTTTGAGTTGCTCCGGAGTCATGCGCTTCATGTTCAGGTAAGCCGAGCGGTCTTCGCTGGGGCGGCGTTGTTTCGGGATCTTGAGATCGGGAGTGAGGTCGGTGAAGAGGTCGTGGTCGAGATACATGTGGCGCTCGATTTCCATCTCCTGATGCTGGGCGGGAATGCGGCCTTCGTATTGGTCGAAGAGAGTCGCCGGCTCGGGGATCTCGATATCGTCGTAAAGATGCAGGTGGCGCAAGGCGGGCATCCACGTGCGGTGGGGAGCTTTGTGCTGACACATGAGCATAAAGGGCTTGCCGAGAGCTTTTGATTCTTTGACAAAATCGATGGCCATGTCGGTAACGATGTCAGTGCAGTATCCGGGGACGGTTTTGCGGCCTTCGGGGGTGATCATGGCGGGGTTGTAGTAGTCGCCTTGTCCAGGGAGGACGGCCCAGGAGTCGAAGCCTTGGGGCTCACCTTTGAGGTGGGACTTGCCGTAAAGAGCGGTATGGTAGCCGGCAGCGCGCAGGATTTTGGGGAAAATTTGTTGGTTCCAATCGAAGCTATTCCCGTTGTTCATGAAGCCATTGATGTGGCTGTGTTTGCCACTCATGATGACGGCGCGGGAAGGGCCGCAGATCGAGTTGGTGCAGAAGGAATTTTCAAAGAGCATGCCGTCGGCGGCGAGCTTGTCGATTTCTGGGGTGGGGTTGACGGGTTTGAGCCAGCCGTTGTAGGCTCCGATGGCGTGGGGGGCGTGATCGTCGGTGAAGAAGAAGACAATGTTGGGTTTCTTCGCGTGGCTGATCGCGATGAGAGGAATTAGAAGGAATAAGAAAATCTTCATTTCCGGAGGCTAGAGAAGTGGGAAAGACTTGTCGAGCGGGAGAAGCGTGACTCCCTTGCGGGGGATCAGAGAGGGACTTAAAGTCTTTTACAATGGAGTGCTACTGAGCGTCGCGTTCTTTGGACTTGCCCCAGCAAGGGCAGGTCTCAAACAGAGAAGCGCTGCCAGAAATTCACTTTTTAGAAAACACGCTTCATTCACTTGCCAACCAGCGGATCGAGAAACTTGAAAAGCTCCTCCGTCGCCGGATCTTCGGGTTTGCCGAGATCGTTGTTCAAGGCGCTATGATTACTGTCCCGCTTGCCATAGGATCTGACGGAAATTTCGGCCTCCTGGAGCACCTCTTCAAGGCGTAGCGCCTGCGCATGTGTATCCGGGTTCCCGGGAAAATAGAGGAGGAGAAAGGGAGGAATCCCCTTCCCCTGGGCGACATGCGTGACCGCTGAAAAATCGAGATGTTTCTTAGGACTGTTTCCAAACTTCTGCCGGTGACCGAAGGTATGCATTTTTCCTCCATAGAGCGTCTGCCGGTATTCCGCCGTCATGATAATCTTGGGAATATCGTAGGTGTCACCATCCACCGGCACACAGCCCTTGAGGACCTCAAAGGACACGCCTTCTTTTTGGAGGTATCGATCATCGGTACAGATCAAAGCCGCGAGTTGGGCTCCAGCCGAGTGTCCGCCGACAAAGATCTTTTTAGGGTCCCCACTATACTTCGCGATATGACGATGCACCCAGCCGAGCGACTTGGCGACGTCTCCGACCAGGGCTCCAATCTCTACCTCGGGGAGGAGGCGATAATTGATCGAGACAAAAACAAAGCCCCGCTTGCACAGCACCCCGGGCTTCAGTCCGACATCGGTTTTATCCCCAACCTGCCACCCTCCTCCATGGATCCAAAACATCACGGGCAGATTCTTCCCTCCCGCGGATTCAGGAGAGTAGATGTCGAGAACTTGACGCTCGTGCCCTGACTCAACGTAGGGAATGTCGGATCTCAGATTTTGAGCGATGCCATGATTTGCGGTCAAAAGAAGGAGGAGCGTGAGGGCGGAATTAAGACGGCGTTTCATCGGCGGGCCCTATTGCGAGCGAAGCAGTCTGTCTGGCACTGCGATGGCCGTCAATCAGACAAAACCATCTAAAAAAGACCTTCTCCCCATAAAAGAGAGAAGGCCGATGAAAAATTGATCCGGTTTGACTACTTGGAACGCACCAGAGTCAAGGTGAAGCTCTCACCACCTTCTTCGGCGGTTCCAGATACCTCGATGGTGTCAGCGTTCACCCAGTGATGCTTGAGGTTCATCTCACCCTTCTCACCATCCGCCCGAACAAAGGCAAGCTCAAGAACGGCATCGTCCCCATCCATACTCCACTTGCCGAGGTTTCCCCCACCCTCACTATTTCCGCCCATCATGAAGACCTCTTCAGAATCCGGATTGTAACCCATGAGCGAAATCCCCTTAGTATCGCCCATTGTGGAATTCACTTCGATGAGCTTATTTTCAAACTTCCAGGCATACACAATCTTGACACGCTCGCCCTTGGTCTCGGAATCCACCCAGGATCCAACAATCCCCTTCCAGTTAACATGAGCAAGAGCCTCTCCCAGATCCGTCCCTTGGGCGGGGGTGGTAAGCCCAGCGAACGCAAGCGCAGCGATACCAGTGAGAACGAGAATAGAACGACGGAATTTAGGAATATATGTAGACATAGGTGGATAAGCTATCGGGAATCTACTCACTGTGAAGTGATAAATTCTTCGAAATGAAATGTCAGGCTTCTTTTTTAGAACGAGCGCTCTAACCCCCTTAGATACAGTTATTATCACAGATTTGTGATGACGTTTCATCAAGTCCAGGGTGGGCAAATTTTAGAGCTCACAACAAAGACACAGCTCTTCCAAGGGAGCCGTCAGGGAGCTTGCTCGAAGTCGCTCGTTAACAAAGGCTCAATCAAAAGATCCGACCCTCCCTTAGTCCTGTTCATGCCGTGGATGGCCAGCACGTTTTCTCCGAGTTGCAACAATCCGAGAAACTCGGAAAGATCGATATTTTCAAACTCAACTGCCTCGAGATCGGGATGGGATTTTGTCGCTATGGCATCCCACCCGACGACTGATGGAGCATTGCGTCTTACGATTTCAGTTCCATTCAGGTAGGCGACGTAGCCGTCGTCGTAGCGCATGCCGAGAGTGAGCGTTTTGAATTGTGCTTAGAAGAGCGGGAATGACCGGAGAGGTAAATCCTACCGTGAGTGTATCGGCAATTGGCTCACCGCCGCCTGGTAATATTCCAGAAACGCCAGTGTAAGTTACAGTGTAAGCCGTGCCTCCCACCAGTCCTGAAGAAGTCAAGATGACATTGGTTCCGGAAGCTTCTGCAGCCGTAATAGCGGGTCCGCCTTGAATTGAAAAAATTGGCAACATCCACGGAAGCACTGCTTATTTCTTCGCTGAAGGTCAGGAGAATCTTATCTCCAGCGATTGACCCATTGGCCGCAGTCACTTCTGGTGGTGGGAAGGTAGGTGCCCATTCACGCACGAGCACGTAGAGATTCCTTGTGGTGTGGTTTCCGCCGTTTTCAGAGAAGGTGTAGTCCGGTTCACCCGCGCTATTAGTTCCGATGCCAACTTCACTTCCACCCGAAAAGGCACCGCCCCAGCGATTGAATGCGAAGATCACCTGGCTCGCATCGTGGTTATGAACCTGCATGGATCCATAGCCAACATCAGTAGCCGCTCCACCATCTCCGAAATCGAGGGAGTTCGTGCGCCGGAAGCGCGAGTTTGATTTCAGCTATTCTTCGGTCACGCGGTAGTAAGCTTTGGCGAGATCTGCCGGAACAGCCACATCAACGTAGGAGGTTGAATCGCCTTCCGACGCGATGCTGTCCGTCAGTTCTTCCCAATCGAGAAGGTCGGTAGAACGCTCCATGATGTAGGAGCGGTTTTTCCCGGACGCCCACGTGAGCGTGGCATTGCGGGTCGAAGGATCAAGCTGAATGCTGGTGAAGCGAAGAACTTTTTTCGCTGTCTCGATCAGTTGAAGTGCATTGACCGTTGAGTTGGCCGCTTCGGTCCCCTCATCCCAGAAGTTCAAGGTGACGTTGCCATCATTGTCAGGAGCAATGTCGTCGAAGCGGACGTAGTTGCCCGTGCCGCGGGCCGCGATATCGGTGCTCGTTACTTGCCTGAACTCCGGACTTTCGTTATAAGTGTCCGCGTTTTCCATGGTCATGAAAATGCTCTGCTCGGATTCGAGCTGTTCAAAATCTGCAGTGGGCAATTCGAGAGGCCGCGCAACCGCGTAAATCAGCATCGAATACGATCCATCGGGAACATTCGAGAAAATGATCGTTGAGGGATCGTCCTTGGTGATTCCACCTTCGATCAATCCATTGAGTAGCTTGGCGTTGGTGTTATCCGTTCCGGTTCCTGCGCCCCAGGTGTTGCTGGATATCCATTCCACCGAGATTCCGGAGTTTTCATTTCTGCTGTTCACCAGGTTTTCTTCTATACCGGTCGACGGTCCTTCGGGAGCGTCACCTTCAGGCGGCAGGTTGTTCCAGTATGCCTGGAGAGAGGCACCACCAATTTCAGTAGGTTCGACGCTGGTTGGAGCGCCGTTGGCAAGGGCACCAGCGAAGTTTACACCGATACTAAGCGGCTGGGATGCGGGCTCAAAAATCACCGCTTGAACCGCCTCACTGGTTTCGCATCCCACGATCTCTACGGAATACAGATCTCCGGCATTGGCCGCCGTGATCGGCTCCGTCGTGTAAACCGTCTGAATGGCGCCAGCGATAGGTTCGCCGTTCTTGTGCCACTGCACCGGCCAGGGGCCGTTAACTTTGGTGAAGAACTCGGCGCTTTCCCCCTGCAGCACCGGAGTGTCGACTGGCTTGGTCAGGAAGAGAGCTTTGTCACAATCAGCGGCTCGGCTGAAGGCTAGCAATTCGACTTCCGCGATCTGCATGCTATTCGCGGTTTCGCCTTGGACCTGAAGGACCGTCCAGCGGTAATGCAGGAAGGAAGCCTCGTTATCGAAAAAGAAAAATTCCTGCGTTTGAAAACGATCGCCGCCCGGGAAAACATCGATCCATGCGGGAATTTCTTCATTCTCATAGATCAGCTCCCAGGTCCCGGCCTCCCAGGTGGGAGTCTCGTCGTTTGATCCTTCCAATCGGATCCGGAAAGGGTCGCGCTCGGGAGCGTCGTTTGCCGATTGCAAACTGAGGCCAACTACGTTGGTCTCGCCCACTGCAGGAGAAACCACGAACCCCGAGGGAAAGCCGTCGATACCAAGAGTATCAAAATTGAGATACTTGGTGGGTTGATTGTCAATCGCGTTAGGTGCGGCTTCGGAACCTGGGGTGTTACCCGAACTGGTGATCAACGGATCTCCAGGTTGCGTCACGTCCACCGGCATCGACCTGCCGAGTAATTCAACTTCGGCAATCTGCATGCTGTTGGCGTTTTCTCCCTGCACCGTTACGACCGTCCATCGGTAATGCGTGTAGGGAGCTTGATTTCCAAAAATGAAGGTTTGAGTCTGGAACCGATCACCATCGGGGAACTGGCCCGTCCAAGCAGGCACTTCCTCATTTTCGTAAATGACGGTCCAGCTTCCGGTCTCCCATGTGGGGGCCTCGTCATTGGAACCTTCCAGACGCACCCATTTTGGATCTCTTTCCACCGCATCATTGGCCGATTGCATGGTCAAACCGGAAAGAACCGTCTTACCAACCCCGGGCGTGACGACAAATCCGGAAGGAATTCCCTCGATGCCCAGGGTGTCGAAGTTGAGATACTTAGTGGGCTGATTGTCGATCGCGTTGGCGACTCCTTCAGATCCGGGAGTATTGCCAGAACTGGCGATCAGGGGATCGCCGGGTTGGGTGACGTCGCTTTGGGCGCGGGCTGTGGTCTGTTGGAGCAAGAAACAGCAGGCTACCAATGTGATGGATGAGAGGCTTGAGGAAAATTTCATAGTTATAAAGGATTAATCGGGTATTGCAGCAAGGATGGCAGCGGGGACATCAGCACTAAGATTGCTCACACCGGCCAAGATGGCAGCAGTGGGGGCTAAATGCTTCGGTATTTTATATCGGAGGTTCATATGATTACAGAAGCTAGAGGGATGAGGGATGAGGTGAGTGTTTTTGCGCTCTAGGCGCACCAATTCAAGTGAAGACGTTCCTAAAAAAGAGCAAATAATCGAGGGTAATCCTCGTCAACTCTTACGAAATTGGATATTTTTTTTACGAAATCGGGTAAGTGGACTAGCAAGTCCTTTCATACTTTTCTGATTTCTAGCAAAGCGCATGAATATCACTGCTTCAAGTTCTCGTAAACGAATTGCCCTTCTTGTTTACACTTCATTCGAACCGGGACGCGAAACACTGCGGGGAATCGCCAAATTTGCTCATGAATTCGACAATTGGCGCTTGCTTCGTGTCCCGCAGGGTAATCATGTTGCGATTTCAGAGTGGTTACGGGAATCAGAAGTGGACGGCATTATTGCCCGCGTAGGCGATGGTGCAATGGCGCAGACTCTGCGGGCCAGTGGGCTACCAATAATCGATGTAAACAGGTCCGTGGAAAACTTCGGAATCCCTCAGGTAGACGCTAATGATCGGGGAATCACTGACCTCATAGCCGAGCATTTCTTTGATCGCGGGTTCAATCATATCGGCTTCTATCCCCACGAGAATGGAACCCAAGGTTGGTCTCAAAGGCGATGCCAATTTTTGCGAAAAAAATGCGAGCAGCATACCACTTTTCACGTTTTCGAGCCACCAGTGAATCAAGCACCCGGTTCAAAGGCAGCGCGTCACGCAGTGCGCACTTGGATCAGCGCCTTACCGAAACCAGTGGGAATTATGCTAGCGCGCGATGATGGTGGATTGATGGTTTTAGACGCTTGTCGCGAAGAGAACATGGTCGTTCCTGAGCAAGTGGCAGTTGTCGGGGTGGATGATGATCGCCCTCTCTGTGACCTTTCAATGCCGCCTCTGAGCAGTGTGCGCTTAGATCATCATAAGATAGGCTACGAAGCGGCGCGCTTGCTCGATCAGATGATGGCAGGCTCCAAGCCGCCAAGCCGACCGTTGCTCGTCCAGCCCATCAAGTTGGTCACGAGGCGGTCTTCAAACACCCGCGCGATCACCGATCCCGCAGTTGCCCTGGGGGTCCATCTTATCTACGAGAATCTTTCTGACAGCAAACTGGGCAACGACGACATAGCGCGTGAGGCTGGAATTTCGCGCAGCCTCTTTCAACGGCGATTTCGGATGGAAACAGGACTGACTATTCGAGATTTTTTAATCGAAGTCCGACTCGCCAAGGCAAAAGTCCTGCTTCAAAATTCCAACTTAAGCCTCTCCGAAATCTCCGAAATCGTAGGATTTAACCGTCAAAGTTACTTGGGCCATGTCTTCAAGAAGCAGCTAGGAATCACCCCAGGGAGTTTGCGGGGTGAACAGCCGAAATAGTCAGCTTGCTCTAAGATACTCCAATCAGCTCCTCGAGGGCACCAATGACCTACTCCTTGCGTCTTGATCAGAGGCAAGTTAAGGTTCAAAGAAGTTTACTCCCTCGTCAAATTGATCTCTTCATTCTCAAAAAAACTTCTCTCATTTCTGATCCTCGTAATCGCTCCCGCGGTAGGAAAAAACAAGCCATGGGAGTCTCTTAGCAACACACTCGAAAACACCGACAAAGCCCAGATCCGAGTCTTCAAGCTCCGCGATCACGAAGGTCGGGGCATGGATTGCCTGGAAGTTTTTCAGCCAAGAAACAAAGACAAGGAAGGCTACTACGGAGTCTCGCATTCCTTGAAAAATGGCGTTTTCGCCATCCACTTGACTCACTCGCCTGATTTCGAAAAATGGCGCCATTTGAAGGAACTCGACCAACATGCTTCGCAAGCTACGATCCATGAAACGGGTGATGGCGCCTTCCTTCTCGCCTATGAAAAAGACGCGCCCAATTCCTGCTGGATTCGGCTCCGCCTCTATCAAAGTCTCAACGACTTAAAAACGGGACAATTCTCTCGTGAAATCGACATTCCCCGAACCCTTGCCCCAACCGCAGAAGGTACGCCAAGCTTTGAAGAAGTCAAAACGAGCACCAAGGATTTTTCCAATTCTGAAATCAAACTGCGCTTCCATTACTTCCAAAACGTCCGGGTCGATCAACTCGCCCACGCCACCTTGACCGACTTCAAGGAATGGAAAGCCGCACCTGCGACAACGATCAACACCGCCATCAAAAAACTCGGTGGCAATGGCAATCTCGGAGATCGCAGCAAGTTCTCATGGAAGGGAAAAACCTACTATCTCCAGGAAGTGCAAAGCACCCGCCTTGACTGGGGCTCCTGGGGGATTTTTCTCTGTGATGAAAACGGCCTTCCCCTTGGAAGAATCCGCCCGAGCACGCCCAAAAAATCCTCAGCATTTTCCAACCCCGCAATCTCTCGAGTAAAAGACGCCCAAGGAAACCAGCTCCTCGTCTTCTCTGCCTTTCTTCACAGCAAGGGCAGCGCCCCCCACGAAGCCGGACAAATGCTCATCGTAATCGCTGGGGAATAGTCCTTTGAATCCATTTTCCAGCTCATTCTAGCGCCTCCTCGCTTCCATCGGCTCAACTCCGATCCTCCAGCCTCCTTTGTCCAGAATCAACTCATTTAGAGAGACTCCAAAAACTGAAGAAGCGCCTCGCGATCCGCTACCGACATGGTGCGAAAATTCTCTTTGGAAGCTTCGGCCTCGCCGCCATGCCAGAGGATCGCTTCGGAGAGATTCCGGGCGCGCCCATCATGCAGGTAGGCTTCGCCACCACTGACCCGGGAGGTGAGCCCGATGTTCCAAAGAGGACTGGTGCGCCACTCCGCTCCGCTCGCATTGAGCTCTCCCATGTTGTCCGCCAATCCGGGGCCCATGTCATGGAGGAGGAGGTCGGTAAAGGGCCGGATGGTCTGACTCCGCAATTCCGCCATGGGGTGATAGGGGCTGGTGGTAAATTCAGAGGCATGGCATTTGGCACATTGGGCCGCGAGAAAGAGTTGCTCACCCGCAAGCGCTTGGTCGTCCGAGTGGTCACGACGAGCACTCACCCCAAGCAGGCCGACGTAGCGGGACATGAGATCTAGATCGCGGTCGGAGATTTCCGGACTCTGCGGGGCCGTTCCCCCGTCAAGGGTTGGAAAGAGCGAGGTCGTCACTCCCATGTCCGTATTAAGAGCGCCCGCGATTTGGTGGCTGAGTTTTGCTTGGCTTGCTTTGTAGGTGAAGCGCCCAACTCGTAACTCCCCGGTCTCAGGATCAGTGACGGATTGAATCCGCCCGGAGATGCCGTCGGCATCATCATCACTCGGGTCGGCCAAGGCCATGATCGCGCTTTCCTCGATCGCTTCGAGGAGGCCCATTCCAACAAGAGGCGGGGCGACACGAGTCGAGAAGTGAGAGGGAGTCGTTCCAGTGAAGGAATAATTCGGCTTACGTAGAGAATACGACGTTCCGTCTCCGTAGGTTCCGTCCATCGTGGTGTAGCTCGAGATCATCGCGTAGCCTTCCGCGCTGGGGCTGGTGTTCTGCGGTTGCAAAACGGATCCCAGAGTAGGATGGGCTGATCCAGAGGAATCGCTCCCAACCCTCACGACGGATTGGAACATGTCCGCATTGAGTGCCGGAGTCAGAGCGCGACCATTATTGCTGTGGCACGCGACACAACTATTGGCGATGTAGGAGGGCCCAATCTTGTTTGCGTGAATGGCGAAGTTGGGATTGCCCGACTCTGAATGAGCGCCATTTTCAAAATCAGTATGGTGGAGACGCCGACCGAGCATGAAAGGCTGGGCGTTGATGGGGGCAATGTTGCCTGCCAATTGTTTAAAATGATCCTCTGGTTCGTTCGAATATTGATAAGGAAGAGTCGTTAATCCTCCGAGCCAAGCCGTCTCAGGAAGAGGGTATGAATCCCGCACTGGTCCGGGAGCAATCGTGCGGCCTTCCCAAGGGACAATCCCCTGCCCCACGATATAGAGCATGGTCGTGCCGTAGTAATTATTCCGTCCGTGCGTGACGGCGGCCAGGAACATGCTGATCTCAATCTCAATCCGATCTCCTACCTGCAAAGCACCCCCGTTGGGATAACGTTGGGAAACGGTCGCGCTGTATTGATTGGGTCTGACGAGTTCCGCGATTTGGTTATTGTGATACTCCGCCACGGTGCCAATTCCTCGAAAGAAGGTCCGGAATTCCGCTGCACCCAGCGGAGCCAGAGTGGTGTAGTTGAACGTGATGTCCGTGCCGCCCTTGGCGACCTCATCGACAATCTCAACAGCAATCGTGCGCTCTTCCCAATACCAGGAGAGGTAGTGATCATAAGAATGAAACTGCGACTCCCGGGCATGGCGATCGCGCGCACGATCCGCGATGTGGGTGACCAGTGCGCTTGGCGTTTCTTCCTGAGTAGGTGGTTGCAGCGCAGTGTTCGCACTGAAGAGCTGGATGAAGTTCCCCCTGGAAGGTGGAGTCTCTGCTTGGAGATCAGTTTTAGCGAACAACAAAACGGTGAGGACGAGGAGAAGAGATAGGCGGGGATTCATTGGGATCAGGAAAATAATTGCATTATTTTGCATGCTCCAACAAGAACTGAGATCCTAAAAATTCTCCCCAAGCATGAATCACAATAATTCAATAAAAGGCCTGTCCCGAATGACACGCAGGCAAGCCCGCCTATTGCGCCGCTGGCTTGGGAACGGACACAGTATCAACGTCCACTTCGCCCAGCACATATCGAAACCCTTCAGTCCACATTTTAAGAATCTCCGGGTTATAAAAGACCTCCTTATTGTGACCAAACGAGCTCACGAAGACTCGGCCTTTGCCGTATTTTTTCAACCAGGCGAGCGCGTAATCATTGTCGGCGCGATTGCCCTTTCGCTTGAGGTTTTCCTCGTGGGACATGTCGAGCGCCAGAAGGACGCGGTTCTTGGCACGATCAAAATCCTTATACTGATAGAGTTCATCTTTGATCGTGAAATTCTTCCCCCCAAAAACGTCCTTCACCACGGGATGCTTGGAATCTTCGTTAGCGATCCCCCAAGTGCCGCCGGCTCCCCAGGGATGGCCGGCGAAGTTGCCGCCAATCATATCAACATACTCAGGCCACCCACCGTCGGTTGCGGAATGAATGGCGAAAATTCCGCCACCCTTCTTGACATAGTTGATGAAGGTCTCGCGCATTTTGGGATCCTTCATCCCGTTTTCAAGGTGCGTGTTATTGTTCAAACAGATCGCATCATACTGCTTAATCTTATCGGGAGCGAATTCGGTGAGATCATCGGAAAAGGTGACATCAAATAAGCCGGTCTTTTCCGCCATGACTTCCATCATCGTTTTTCCAATCTCAATCGAAGAATGCCTAAATCCATAGGGCTTTGAAAAACAGAGCACCTTGTATTTTTTCGAAGGAGCTTCGATCTCCGGCATGTTTTGAGTTACCAGTTCACGTTCACTCGGCTTCTCATTCGAAGCCGCATAGAGGCCAATGGAGAGGACGCAAAGGAGGGTAAGAAAGAGTGGCTTTTTCATAAGATGAAGAAATAGGACTACGGGAAGATTTCCTTCCAGCTTTCAGGATAATACCACTCCAAATCCCAAAAGAGAATGTCCCATTATTATTTGTCCACCTCTATGGGGGGACGCGCCAACTAGGCGATGATGGCTTTCTCGACGTTTCCGGCGATGTCGGTGAGTCGGAAGTCGCGGCCAGCGTAGTTATAGGTGAGGCGTTCGTGGTCGAGGCCGAGGAGGTGGAGCATGGTGGCGTGGAGGTCGTGCATGTGGAGGCGGTCGGTGACGGCGGTGTCGCCGACTTCATCGGTCGCGCCATGGGCGTAGCCGGGTTTGGTGCCACCGCCGGCGAGCCAGGTGGTGAAGCCGCGCGGATTGTGGTCGCGGCCGTCCTTTCCTTGAGAAAAGGGAGTGCGCCCAAATTCGCCGCCCCACCAAACGAGGGTGTCTTCAAGTAGACCGCGTTGTTTGAGATCCTGTAGAAGAGCCGCCACGGGTTGGTCGGTGGCGCGGGCGTGATCCTCGTGCTTGGGCATGTCGGAATGTTGATCCCAGCGCGGGTTGACGGATTCGTCGGAGTAGTTGACCTGGATGAAGCGGACGCCGCGCTCGGCAAGGCGGCGGGCCATGAGGCATTGGCGGCCGTAGTCCTCAGTTGCTTTTTCGCCGATGCCATACATCGTCTTGGTGGTTTCGGATTCACCGGAGAGATCAAGAATGTCGGGCGCATTCATCTGCATCCGAAAGGCGAGGTCGAAGGAGTCGATAGCAGCGTTGAGATTTTGGTCGCCTTTGCTTTGCGCTTGTTGCCGGTTGAGTTGTTGGAGGAAGTCGAATTGTTCCTTCTGTGAATTGATGGGAAGGTGGGGATTTTTGAGATTGCGGATGGTGGCTTGGGACGCCGGGAGTCCGGCGCGGCCGACGCAGGTGCCTTGATGGATGGCGGGAAGGAAGGCGTTGGAGTAGTTGCGCGGTCCGCCTTTGCTGGCGGAGGGCATGATGGTGACAAAGCCAGGGAGGTTTTCGTTTTCGGAGCCGAGTCCGTAAGTGACCCAGCTTCCCATCGACGGGCGGACGAGATTGGTGGCGCCGGTGTGGAGAAAGAGAGTCGAAGGACCGTGGGCCACTCCCTCGGTGTGCATGGAGTGGATGAAGCAAAGGTCATCGACGTGCTTGGCAATGTGAGGAAAGAGGCTGCTGACCCAACGACCGGATTGGCCGTGTTGTTTGAAATCCCAGAGGGGCTTAAGGAGCTTGCGTTGGCTCTTTTTTCCGAAGGTGTCTTTGCGGACGCCGACGAAGTCGAAGGTCTGTCCGTCGCTTTTGATGAGTTCGGGTTTGTAGTCGAAGGAATCGACATGGCTGGGGCCGCCCGCCATGAAGAGGAAGATGATGCGCTTGGCGCGGCCGGGAAGGACGGGAAGCTTCGGAGAGAGCGGATTGTTTTGCGCGGCTTGCCCAAGGAGGGAGGAGAGCGCAAGGGAACCGAAGCCGCATCCGGCGGACTTGAGAAATTGGCGGCGATGGTGGCTCATGGCTTTTTAATCGAGAAAGCGGAAGTCGAGGCAGGCGAAGAGAGTTTGGCATACTTGAGTCCAGGCTTCTTCCTTTTGATCGGGATTAAACCGGTCAAGAAAGGATTGGGTGGAGGCATGTTCGCTCCCGGTCGGCGGACGGGAGAGAATGAGTTGATAGGCCCGGGTGATGGTGGCTTTTTCGCTCAGGAGGCGTTGGGCGGTGAGATTGGCTTGTTCGCGGATGAAGGAGCTATTCATCAGGAAGAGGGCCTGAGTAGGGAGGTTGGTGACGGTGCGTTTTCCGACGACGAGGTTGGGGTTGGGCGCATCGAAGACTTCAAAGAGATCCAGCATGGAGTTGCGGAACCAAGGAACATAGACACTGCGGCGGGTGGAGTCGAAAGTGTAGTTGAGGTCGTATTGTCCAGCCTTGCGGATGGTGGGTCCGCCGCGGGCGGGGTTAAATTGCCCGCTGACGAAAAGGGCAGTGTCGCGGATGAGCTCGGCTTCGAGGCGCTTGCGAGGCGCACGACCGAAGAGACGATTCTCGGGATCGCGGTGGTGAGTGGTTTGTGAGGAAAGTTGGTAAGTGCGGCTGAGGGTGATTTCGCGGATGAGGGATTTAATGGACCAGTCGTCCTCGATAAAGCGAAGCGCAAGGTAGTCGAGGAGTTCGGGGTGGCTGGGAAGTTCGCCGGTTTGGCCGAAGTTGTCGGGTGTGCGGACGATGCCTTCGCCGAGAAGGTATTTCCAAATGCGATTGGCCATGACGCGGGCGGTCAGCGGATTTTCGGGGTCAGCGATCCAGTGAGCGAGTTCGAGTCGGCCGGAGTGTTTCGCTGGAATATTGGCGGAGGTCTCGGGTTTCATCGCGACGGTGATGAAACCACGCGGGACTTTGGGGCCTTTATTGCGGACCTGACCGCGGATGTGAACATGGCCATCGGCGATGGTGTCTGCTTCAGAGACCGCCATGGTAACAGGTTGGAATTTCTTGAAATTGGAGGTAAGAGATTTATGTTCTTTTTCGAGAATTTTGAGCTTGGCTGCGTTTTTCTGGCGATCACTGGACGGCGTTTTGAATGAACCCGGGGCCACGAAGCTGACGGCATCGGCAATGACGTGGTTGGTGGTGCCTTGGGTGGAGATGGTGATGGAAGCGGACTGATCTTTAGTGAAGGGAAAGGTGCCGACGCTGATGAAGCAGCCGTAAATGAGAGCCGGTTTGCTTTGGTCGATCGAGATGGTGGTTTCGCCATCGGCGTGACGGATGATGACAGGGACGTTGGTGGCGCGGTTGCTTCCCGCACTGTAGGCGACGAGAACTTCGTAGCTTTTGGTCTCGGGCAGAGTGGTGGAGAACTCGACCTGCTTCTTTCCTTTGAGGAGGTTTTCGTCGTGAAGGTAGCCTTCGCCGACCCATGGGCTCGTTTGGCTCGATTTTTTCCAGTCGCCAATGAGCTTGGCCTCGGCCGAGTCAATGACGATGCCGGGGAGGTCAGCGGGATTGAGAGAGCCTTGCGAGAGCTCCTTTCCGAGTTGGCTCTTGAGGGTGAAAATTTGGGTCGAGAGTTTTGCAAGCGACTCGCGGGCTTGCTCAATCTCGCCTGAGTTGGTGACTTCAAGTTTAGTGGTGGCGAAGGAGGTCACGCCGGAAGCGGCGCTGCCCTTGCCCATGGACTCGGTGCTCTGGAAGATGCCGGCGAGGGCGTAGTAATCGGCAGTAGGGATGGGGTCGAACTTGTGGTCGTGGCAGCGGGCGCAGCCGAGGGTCATGCCGAGGAAGGTCCGGCCGAGGGTGTCGATTTGCTCATCGACAAATTCCATTTTGAGCAGTTCGTGGTCCTGCAATTCGTAGTTGAGGGCTCCGAGGACAAGGTATCCGGAGCCGATAAGTTGGGTGTTTCTTTGCTCGACGGATGAGTGCGAAAGGAGGTCGCCGGCGAGGTGTTCGCGGACAAGTTGGTTGTAGGGTTTATCCTGATTGAAGGAGTCGATGACGTAATCGCGGAAGCGCCAGGCATCGGGAAAGACGAGGGAGCGGCCGCCACCGCTAGACTCGGCGAAGCGGGTGACATCGAGCCAATGGCGGCCCCAGCGCTCGCCGAATTCGGGGCGGGCGAGGAGGTCATCAACAACAGATTCAAAAGCGCTGTGCGATGTGTCATCAAGAAAGGATTTCATCTCCTCTGGTGAGGGTGGCAGGCCAATGAGGTCGTAGAATACCCGACGAAGAAGGGTGTGCTTTGAGGCGTCACCAGACGGGGTGAGGTTTTCGGATTCGAGGCGGGCGAGGATGAAGCGGTCCATCTCGCTTGTGGGCCAAGAGGGATCTTTGACCATGGGAACGGGGTGGTTGACGGGTGGCTTGAAGGACCAGAACTCGCGGCCTTTCTCAAGGTCAATCTTGGGTAATCTTTCTTTCACCTCGCCTTCGCGTGGGTCGGGCGCGCCCATCGCGACCCAAGTAGTGAATTTTTCAATCGCAGAATCGGGAAGCCGTGTTTCCGGCGGCATTTTGAGGTCGTCATCGGTATGAGAAACGGCGTGGATGAGGAGGGATTTTTCCGTTTTACCGGGAACAATGGCGGGGCCGGAATCGCCGCCGCTTTGCCAACCGGCACGGGAGTCAAGATAGAGGTTGGCTTTGAGCTTCTTGGCATCGGCCGAGTGGCACTTGTAGCAATGCTCGGCGAACAGAGGCCGAATATGGGTTTCGAAATACTCGATGCCCGCGGTCTCATCTGCCCGAGTCAGTTGTCCGGCAATGATCATCACAAGAAAAATCATGACCGTGGCTGCCGGGAATTTTTTTGAGTGAAGCATGCGAATGGAAATGTGACCTAAAGAATGAATTTCTCTGGGAAGGTATTAAAAAGATGAGCTCAGGTCGAGGGGAGAAACTTCAAGGAAAAAGAACAGACCTTTGATTGGTTTCCGGGAGGCTATGAATAGCAGAGAGCCTCCAGGGCAAGCTCTCAGGCGGAGTAGATATTTCGCTCACGAAGGAGCTCGCATTCTCCACCAATTCCTCCGTTTCTAGAATGAACACACTGTCACCCAAAAAGCTAAATCTCTTCCATCCTTGGCATTTCTGTTTTTTATTCCTATACTACCCTGCGATGAAAAAAAAATCTTCTCTTCCCAACTTGACCGCAGGGTCAGTCATCCCCCGGCTGGCCATCGCTTTCGGATTTTTCACTGTCGGAGCCGCCCAGGCTGCAAACTACCAGAACACCGTGGTGGGGCTATCGCCAACCTACTACTATGAACTGAATGAAACGGACACCGTGGGTGGTGCCATCGATACCATGGGCAATGCGCCCGCTCCCGGCTTGTTCAACGGATCCTACGCCAATGGTCCGATGGTCGGCGGACCCGGAGCCTTGGAACTCTTTGAAGGGGTCGCGGTGCCGGGCCTCGGAGGTGAGGACAATCTAGCTCACTATAGTAACGACCAAGGGCACGTCACCCTTGGCGCTGGCAACCTCTATGCCTCCAGCTCAATCACGGTGGCCTTTTTCTTTAAAGCCGGACCCGCGCAAGGAGGCGACCGCCTTTTTACAAACAACATCACGGACCCGACCAAGAGCTTCCAGATTGTCACCGCCAACAACGGCCTCGTCCTGGCCGTTGATCCCGGTAATTCCGGAGAAGGAGCCGAACGCACACTCTACCGTGAGGATGACAGCGAACCTGACCGCCGTCTAATTGACCCTGAATCTGGTTGGTTCCATGTCGTCGCCTCAACCCAGGGGGCCACGGGGACCGAGCGGGCCGCCAACTTCAAGTTATGGATTAACGGCGTTGATCGAACCAAAAATCTCCAACCTGATACCACCGGCTGGGGAACCGACACTGGATTGGCAAAGATCGGTGGACGCCGTGCAGATCCCACGGATTCAACCACGCACTCGGGCGCGCAAGATGAGGTTGCGATTTGGCTGGATCGAGTTCTTACCGATAATGAAGTCGCCGCACTTTGGGAATCCGCGATTTTCGAAAAAAAAGTCCCTCTTGAGTTTACCGACATCGAAACCCTCGAAGTCGAGGGAGAACCCTCAGTCAAGATCACGTGGCAATCCAAGCCCAACCGCAACTACCTCATCTTCTATTCGCTCAATTTGGAAGATTGGGAAGAGATCACCGATAACCACCCGAGCGAAGGAGCAGTGACCTCCTACACTGATTCCGAACTTCCGGATGGTGCCACGCGTCTCTTTTACCGGGTTGCCGAGGCTGAATAGTAGATAGAATACAGACGATCTCCGTCATGAATGCCGTCTGGTCCATCGGCGGCACGAACGGCTGGACAAACTTCTTAGTCGTGCCGTGCCTGAATTTAACATTCCAGCGCAGGTTTCATTCGAGCTTTTTCCTCTAACTCAGGCAGCCCAAGCCTTCGTGTAAAATTACGCAATGAAAGGACACCTTTTGTGGCGAGGACTCTCTTGGTTCCGCCAAAGCAAGTATCGTAGGCCTTTGAAGCATCGTAGGCCCTCTACTTGAGGTCCTTGATCCAAATATTGCGGAAGCGGACGTCTTGTCCATGTTCCTGGAGTTTGAGCGGCTCGTCAGTGGGTCCGTTTTTAACTCCGCCATTGGCGTGTTTCACGGGGACGTTGTCGTGGACCTTGATACCATTCCACCAGAGGGTGAGACGAGCGGGCTCTGTCCTTTTTTCACCGTCCCACTTAGCAGCCTTGAAAATAAAGTGGAAGGAATGCCACTCGCCATTGGGACGCCAGGCGTTGCCCTTGGGAACATGCTCCATGCAGACCGCCCCGATTCCGTGGGGCCCTATCTTCCAACCGTAAGGATCGGCGATGTTCTTGCCCTTGGGCGATTCGATCTGTAACTCATGACGGTTCTGCATGTAAACTCCGCTGTTGGCATAGCCTTCCGCCTTGTCATCGCCTCGGCCGCCCATCAGAACAAACTCCACGTGGCCTTCGAAATCGTGATACTTTTTCTTGGTGACGAGGTCGTGGGTTCCCCACTTCTTGCCGCCATCGGTCATGAGCACCTTGCTGTCGTCGGTCGGACTTTTCACCACCTTCCAAGTGACGGCCATGTCCTGCTTGGGCCACATTTCCCAATTCTCTTTGACTGACTCCATCGTTCCATCAAAGGGCATATCAGCGCCCTCCGGTGCTTTGACGCCTTGGTCCTTGGCTTTGTCGTATCCCGCTTGTTCTTCGGGTGCCTTTGCATTCGCAGCCGCCCCAATCAGTGAGAAGGAAGCGCAAAAAGAGATCAGTCGTTTCGTCGTGGTTGGTTTCATTAAAATGATTACGTGCTAGCGTGCAGTCACCTATCGAAAATGGCGCCTAAGCCTTAAGTCATCTCCTCAATCCAGGCATGCCGTGGGTCCTTTATTGGCACCTGCCCTGAATGGTGCGGATTTCGGCTGTTTCGGAGTGTAGGATATAATATGTTTTTATGTGATATAGAATCTAAACGGAGGAGCTGGGTTGAAGAGGCTATTCGCAGATTGCACCGATGCCCGCAGATTAGGTTGCAGGGCTCCCTTCTGCGCCCAAGGCTTCGGCGTAAAAGGACCTAGAGTAGGTCGAGAGAATCGAAGGTGATCGTTTGGGACCGGGCCCCTCAGAGTGAGCCGATCCTCGTTTCGGCGCACGTTATTCGCAAATCAGCCCACACTTGTCGTAAGAGTGGGCGGCGTTGAAGCCGTATGAGATCGGACTGCGGGTCATTTTTTGTCATCCCGCGAAAATCTTTAAAAGATCCTATTCATGAAAAATTACAAAGCAATGAAAGTTACAAGCCTCTTGGCTGTAATGAGTCTAGCCATTACCGGTGGCGCGAGTGCCGAGAGCAAGCCGGCCGATATGAGCAAGCCCGTGCAGGTATACATCCTGATGGGCCAATCCAATATGCTCGGCTTTGGCAAGGTGAGTGGAGGAGAAGGCTCGCTCGAACACGCGGTGAAGAAAAAGAACTTCTATCCCTATCTCGTCGATAAAGAGGGCCAGTGGGCCGAACGTCAGGACGTCCGCAATGTGCGCGTGATGGGAAGTGGCGGCCCGGGTAAAACGAGGCTTTTCAATAACGAGTGGATGACCATCGGGGAGGGTAAGATTGGCCCTGAATTTGGCATCGGCCATCATGTCGGAAATGCCGTTGATGCCCCCGTGATGATTCTGAAAAGCTGCATCGGAAACCGCGGCCTCGGTTGGGACCTGCTTCCTCCGGGCAGCGAGGGTTTTGAGCATACCGACTCAAAGGGCGTCACTTGGGTTCACCCTGGCTACAAGGGATCACCCGAAAAGTGGAAGAAAGGCGAGGAGCCCAAGAAGATCGGTTGGTATGCCGGTTTGCAATACGATGGTGATGTTGATCGCGCGAAAAAAGTCTTGGCGGAACTCGACAAATATTACCCCGGGGCAAAAGAGTATGAAGTCGCCGGGTTCTTGTGGTGGCAGGGTGACCGCGACCGCCGGAGCGAGGCACTCTCAAGCCGCTACGAACACAACCTCGTGAACCTCATCAAAGCCCTTCGAAAAGATTTCAACGCACCCAATGCCAAATTCGTCACCGCCTCGCTTGGTCAGACTGTGAAGGGCGCGACCGATGGCGGCGGAAAGATCCTCGACGCCATGCTCGCAGTCGATGGTAAGTCCGGAAAATACCCGGAGTTCAAAGGAAATGTCGCCGCCGTTTACACGCACCCCTTGTCGAAAGGCGGAGACTCCGGCGGCCATTACAGCGGCAACGCTGAGACTTATATGAACGTGGGCGACGCCATGGGCAAAGCGATGGCTGAACTGCTCAAGGCTCAGTAAATGATTATTTCAAGCGGCCCGGTAGAAATGCCGGTCTGCGAAACTCGGGAGAATCCCCCCAAGAAATAAAATATCGGAAAGAATTTAGCGACGACCTTTGTTCCTGCGATGATGGAAAAATTGCTGACTCCGGCTCAGCTCAATTGTCCTTGGTGTGGGTGCGGCTGGCTTTTTTATGTATGACCTGCGGTAACGCATTCACTTTTCCCGAAGGTCCTGAAATTACCGATAAAACATGGAACGCGCTTTGCCGCATCAAGAATAAAGTCCGCTTTCGATTACCATTGGTTCAGCAGGAGGTTCATGAACCGGAGAATCCATGTCAGCGAAAAATCTGATAATTGAAGGGTGTTTGAGTGAGATGTCGAACTCGTTAATTCTGAGAGCGTTTGACCCCACCTTTTGCCACGTTCTTTTCGATATACCAATCCGTAAAACAGAAGAGACAAATATTTATTTTAAAGTTTTCAATTCTAGCGCTTCGCGGAAGTGGAGAGAGCCGGGTGCTTTTTAAAGATGGCTGCGTTCCCAATCAGTCACCGTGCCCAACCCCTCGCCGCGCCTTGCCCTCTCGCAAAATCACTCCGGCATTTGTCTCTTCTATTCTGCTACTTGGTATTAGATCGAGAAAGAACGCCCCATTGGAAGGAGTCCCTTCGGCTGCTGACGCAGCTGTATTTGGGAAAATATCCCACGCCAAATTATCGTTAATTATTTTCCATCCGGGGCATTCGTATTTGGTCAAACCGGTGATGACATCCGTCACCGATGCGGTCACTGGGTCGCCCCAGCTATCGATGTGGATCCCGACTGCGGGCGACGGGTCAGGGTGACGGGATCTCCTGCCGGAATAAAGGCCACCTAGAGTTCCAAAAGAGCGGAATTCCTGGGCGATTTTCGGAAAGGGCGGTCCCGAATGTGGGATCAATCGGACAGGAACTCAGTGCAGGCTGTCTTGTTTTCGACCGCGGGGTTAGGGGCCGGCCCAAGCGCTCTTCTTGACCATCATTTCCAACATCGCGGGTTCCCTCACGGCACGAGGTTCAGCAATCTTTTCAGCGATGTCGTCAGCACGTTCGACGCGCCACGCTTCGGAGTAGCCGCACGACTTCACGATCTCCGTAAAAGAGACTCGCAAACCAGCTGTCGCCATCCCTCCGACGGAATCGTGCACGCCATTATTTAAAATGACGTGCTTGAAGTTCGTGGTGCTGCCCATGTGCATCAACATCGCGCCATCACCGTCTAGGCAGAACACCTGTCGTTCGGGTTTGGCCAGAGCGATACCCCTCGCGATCTGCGAGGCGTGCCCCTGATCGTCTATGCTTTGCGGACGGGGAGAAAAGTGGTCTGTCCGATCTTTGAGCCGAGCTCAAATCTTAAGTGGCAGCGGCCTTTAAAGGCCATCAAACCTTCCCCGGATAATGCCTGTAAAAAGAATCGGTAGCCTTTTATCTACCAGCATTTCATGGAAATTTTCTCTAAAAGATTCGCTGCATATTTTCCGCACCAGGTTCAGTCTGGAATCGGATTGCCTTTGACTGATTAACCTCTCCATTAAGACATTAGAATTTTTCTGATACGAATGTTGTCATCACCATTTTTTTTAAACCGAAAGAGTTTGAGCAACTGCCCGTATAAGAGCTTTGTGAGGGCAAGTAACATGATGTTTCTCGGGCCAATGGTCGCCCTTACAACAAGTTGTGTTCAACAACAAGTCATGGATTCAGTAACGGAGCATTCCGTTGTTGAGGGCGCGATATATGCCGAGGAAGTTTCAGCGCAGTCCCCCTTCGATCTAGTGGAGATGAGCTGGAGCGAAGCTGCCGAACTCATGAAGGTGCGTAATCACGATTACAGCGAAGCTCTTAGCGCCTACGAGCAGGCCAACGAAGAACAGCCACTTATCCAACAATTCACGCAGAACGTCAAAGGGACGGTAAAGATTTCGGCGGGTGAGGCGCTGAATCCTCAGTCGCTGATCAAGATGCTCAATGAGCCAGTCAGCCAGATCCCCAAGCAACTCGCCTCTCTCAGTAAGATCAAAGATATCTCCCACACCGCAAAAACGGACGTCTGGAAGCATGCTGCGGTTGCCGTCGACGCTGAAATCAAGATGCGGGAAAACAAGGTCAAATTACAGAGCCTCCTGCGCACGGGAGGGCTCATTGACGGCGAAATAGAGAATCTAAAATCCGCCTTTCCCTTACCCGCGAGCACCAATCCCAAGGTGGCTGAATCAGTGAAGAAGTGGCAAGCCATTCTGCAAAGCGAGAAAGGAAAGTGGTTGGCGCAAGTTCGGGACTTCTTCGACGCGGAATACAGCGACGTTCACTTCGTGAAGGACACCTCTGGGCTGCCTACATACAAAAACGTAAAGCGTCCCGATCTCACAAAGTGGGCGCGATGGGGTCAGCTAAAGCGCTCCAAGGAATTGGTGAGCGGTCTAGCAAAGGCCCATCAGACGGAAAAGCCCGCGCTCCCCGGAGCGACTTTGGTCACTGATAAGATCAACACCATGCTCCACCTCGGTGAGACGGAGACGAAGCCCGTGCGTAGTACGGAGTCGGTAAGAAGCGAGGCAAGGCAGTTGATTCAGAGCTGGCGCGCAATGAAAGAGGCTCAAAAAAAAGCGGAAGCGCTAGAAGCGGAAGCACTAGAAGTAGAAGCACTAGAAGTAAAATTACTAAAAGCTAAAGCACTAAAAGCACTAAAAGCACTAAAAGCACTAGAAGTGGAAGCACTAGAAGCTAAAGCACTAGAAGCTAAAGCACTAGAAGCTAAAGCACTAGAAGCTAAAGCACTAGAAGCTAAAGCACTAGA
>OJFK01000042.1_pt1 | contig 46320 bp, 36 predicted proteins | sample 1594101 | NCBI WGS metagenome assembly OJFK01 (sample SAMN05416723, study PRJEB24817) | seawater metagenome | isolation source: Sea water | place: Canada:Atlantic | collected 2013-07
CGAGCGAAAAGCGATGATCACACCGAACCACCCCAAGCTCTCAGTTCGGCGTCAGAGCAAGCTGCTCGATGTGAATCGAAATCGTCTCAAAAAACACCCGGTAAAATGACTCGTAGTGACACTGAACTTGTCGCCCTCATCGACGAAATTTACATGGAGTGTCCCTTTTTTGGACAACGCCAATTGCGAAATGAACTCCAAAAACTGGGACATCGTATTGGACGTAGCCGAATCCGTCGGCTCATGAGCATTGAAGCTCTCTGCCCCAAGCCATCGACCAGCAAGTCTTCACCAGCGCATAAAAAATACCCCTACCTACTTCGAAACGTCGGAGTGACAGAAGTTGCTCAAGTGTGGTGCACCGACATCACCTATATCCCAATGCCACAAGGACACTGTTACCTCGTTGCGATCATGGACTGGCATAGCCGAGCGGTGCTCGCGTGGGTGGTCTACGAACCCGAAATCACGACTGCAACCGCGGCATAAAATCCAGCCCCACAGACCAGCTCGATCATCAATAAGCCCAAGATTTTACTGGCTACAAAAACGGAACCACTTCAATTTCATCTTAAAGAATTATTGAGGGTCTTGAGTTCGGAAACCGCTATTCTTAATGTCGTAGAGTGTTCCTCTTCTCTTTTGCCACTGGAAAAAGGACCAGCGATATCTGAGCGGGGAAGTGCAGTGCTTGCCCACCTTAGACTCATGCAGGGTCTGATGATTCGTCGTTGTGCGAAGTCCTGGATTTTCTACTCTACCGAATAGCTTCGTGATAATGAGGGAAGCCCGCTGGTTTTAAACTGCTGATCAACGCTCTCTGTGAGAATCTGATCGAGATAGATTCGATAAGGAATATCGTCAGTTTCAATTTTGTGGAGACCGTTTTCTGGGGTTTGCGCTAGGGCCTTTTCTAATTCAGGAAGCCCTCGAACGGGCTGGCCGTTCACTGATTCGACAACTTGATTGGACATCCGCTCGTAGCCAATGGTGGCTTGAGTGGGAATGACCCGGGTGAGAACGACAACGCGACGTCGGCCCTCTTCGAAATCCTCAGGATTACTAAGAATTTCGAGTAAATTCATCGGAGCACGGGTGGCCCAATCCTTTCCAAATGCCTTAAGGTAAGGCAGAGAAAGTTCCTGAAAAACGAGCCCACCTTTAATGAGGAAGGGAGGTGCCTGGCCGTAGAGGTGGGATGCGAGGAGGCGTTCACCTGACTTTCTGAGTAAGAGATCAAGGTTTTTGATTTTACCCTCGCGGAGGACTTCGACTTCCACATTTTCACCGACTTTTCTAGATCCCTTTACTAAGTGGGTCCAATAAAGGGGGCCATAGTCCGGATGTTGGAAGTATCCCTTGCGATCGATTGGGTGTCCGCCGATCGAGAGGAGGACATCTCCTTTTGTCATCCCAGCGGCATTAGCAGAACTTGTGGGAAGAACGCGATTGATGTAAAGACCACCTTGATCGGCAGGAATCTGCAGCCATTTTCGGAAATTAGGGTCCTCGGTTGTCGTAAATCCAACTCCCATACTTGGAAACCCCTGATATTCGCCATCCTCGGCGTCCTTCAGGAAGGCCGAAATGATATCGCTGGAAAGGATGTCGCAGATCTGATCCTTGGAATTGTAGCTTGTGAGGAGGCCGCAGAATTTACCGTCGCGATAGGCAGGCAGAGTGAAAGAATTCCCCTCGGTCTGCATCGAGGCCTTCACTTCGTAGCAGAGAAAGTAACGCCCGGAGACAAATGTGCTCAGGAGTTCGAGACTGCGGATCGATCCGCTGGTGGTTTGAGAGGAACCGTTGTCCTCGAGTTGGACAATATCGACAGAGTCGCCTGGCTTACTCGGGGGGCTGACCTCTGCGGGCACCATTTTAGATAAGAATCCGCTCTCGCCGATGGGTGCGAGGAGGGCGAGGTTGGCATCGTAATCAACGGCGATCACCTTGGCGGGGACTGACTGGGTGGAATCGGCAGATTCGAGCTCGAGATAGATTTGATCAGCCACCATCTGGGCTGTGGTGAGAACACGGTTTCCGGAGAGAAGGGCCCCGAGGCCGCGCAGCTTCTGGGGGCTGGTCTTTTCCCATGGCTGGGAGGGGCTATAGCTCTGGAGGGTTGAGTTAACACGGAGAACTGAGTCCTCGATTGCGGCCGAAACAGGAATCGATAGAACGGTCAGAAAAGTCAGCGCGAATGCTGGAAGAAAATGGAGTTTCATGAGAAAAAAGAGGGTGTGCTTAGTCGAGTTGGGCTTCGCGGCTGATGCCAACCTGGGCCATGATTCGGGGGTGGGCCTTTGCGGCATCTACGGAAGGAATCACCAAGGGGCGTGAGCCGCCGTCGAATTCTATTTTGAGAAACTCCGGGGCATTCTTTTGATGAAGGATGTCGTGGAGTTGTTTGAGGCTCACGATTTCGACATCATTGACCTTTTCAACCACCATCCCGGTAAAGCCTGACAGATGGCTGGTGAGTTGGTCGCTTTCGACACGGGTGAGGACGACGATATCCTTGCGCTTCTCGAAGACGCCTTCGGAAATATATTCTTCATAGAGCTTCCGGAGGTTCCGGTTTTCGAACTTGTAAGTGGCGAAGAGATTGAAATCGAGAGGTTGAAAGACGAGACCGGAATAGACACTGAAACGGGGCGTGACTCCATATTTCATGGCATAAATGCGGGAGGCTGCGAAGGCCTTGAGGGTGACCTTGGCATCCTTCTTTTTACCCGTGCGGAGGAAGGTAAAGGCGACCTCATCGCCTGCGAATTTGCGTTCGACCACTTCGTTCATGTCGAGGAATTCTCCGCCAACATTGATGTTTCCGGCGCTGTCGATTCCATGTCCATCGATGCTTAGAAGGATGTCGCCGCGTTCCAAGACGCCATCGCATTGGGACTCGGGGACAACTCGGGTCACTAGGACTCCTTTTCCGTCCGCTTCGAGCTGGTAAGCTTTGCGCATGGCAGGGTTAAAGAGGGGGAAGGTAGAAACGCCGATGTCGACGTAGTGATCATATTCTCCATCTTCGACATCCTTGAGGAAGCGACTGACAACCGGCATAGGGATGATGTATCCGGTATTGTCTGCTTGAGTAAGGCCCTGAAAGGCGACTCCCATGACCTTGCCGTCTTGCACGACCGGTCCTCCGGAGTTTCCGGGGTTGATGGCGGCATCAATTTGAATCACGAGGTGGGAATCAGCGCGGGAATGCGAGTAAGGACGGAAGTCGATCCGTGAAACAACGCCCCGTGTGACAGAGAGTCGGTCTCCGCCGACTGGGTAGCCGATCGCGCTCACTTCGCTTTCAAGTTTCGGCATTCCCCCAAACTCAAGGTGGGGAAGTTGGGAAAAGGGCGCAAACTGTTCAACCTCCAGGAGCGCTAGATCGCAATCATGAGCGATGTGGATGACCCGCGCGGGGTGCTTCTGAGAAGATCCTCTTTTCGTGATGAGCACTCGACGCGCGTCAGAAACAACGTGCGCATTGGTGAGGAAACGATTCTGCCCGATAAGGAATCCGGTGCCGATCCCGCCGGAAAAACGTCCTGAGTTCCAAGGAGTGCGGTAGTCGAGGGTCTGGGTAGAAACTTCGATCCGGACGACGGAATCGTAGACTGTCACTGGTGCCGCGGGTGCCGCTGCCGGGTCCAGGAACTGGCCAAGCGATGGAAGGATGAGGATAACCAAGAGGGCGGGCAAGAGAAAGAAACGCATCAGGATGCAAGCTACGCTTGATGATCATTTTGAAAAGCAGGAAATATTTTCTAAAAAATCGATAATTAATTTCACCTATTTAATAAGAGGGCCATGAGGAGCTCACAATATAGTCTTGGCTCTGTTAAGGACTGATTTAGAATATGTTGGGAAGGGGTTGTGCTGTTAAGGGAACGGCGGGACTGCCAATATTACGCAGCCAACTGCCGCTTCCGTGGGCGTCCACCAGAGGTGATCGAGAACTTTTGAGCGAAGAGTTCGTAAGTGAACCCAGACGCCGTCCTGCAGGAAAGAGCCCGCTGCCGCAGCGCCGCATCAGGAAGAGTTAGACGTTGAATCGGAATTCGATGACGTCGCCATCTTTGACGACATATTCTTTTCCTTCGATTCGGAGTTTTCCAGCATCGCGTCCGGCCACCTTTCCGCCGAGTTCTACGAAATCATCGTAGTGGATCACTTCAGCGGCAATGAAACCGCGCTCGAAGTCACCATGGATGACACCGGCTGCAGCGGGCGCTTTGTCTCCTTCAGTGATGGTCCAGGCGCGGGTTTCTTTTTCTCCGGTCGTGATGTAGGTCCGGAGTCCCAAGAGGTGGTAAACGGCCTTAATTAGGTCGGAAACGCCAGAGTCGGCTACGCCCATGTCTTCAAGGAACTCGGTCGCTTCCTCGGGGGAAAGATCGACAAGTTCTTCTTCGATCTGAGCGGAGATCACGATGATTTCCGCGCCGTGTGATTCTGCGGCGTAGGCTTTCACCTTGGATACCAGAGGGTGGGAATCGGGATCAGCAACGGCGGAGGCGAGTTCGCTTTCGTTCACATTACAGGCGAAAATGGTGCGCTTGGAGGAAAGGAGGAAGAAGTCCTTGATAAGAACTTTTTCGTCGTCGTTCAAATCTACCGTCAAGGCAGGTTTACCCGCGTCCAGGTGGGGAATGAGTTTGGTGATGAGGGCGACCTCGGCAGCAGATTCCTTGTCACCTGATCTTGCTTTTTTCTCCCGTGATTGCTTCCGTTTATCAAGGGCAGCGATGTCAGCGAGGATGAGTTCGGAATTGATGATCTCGATGTCGCGGGTGGGATCGACGGTGCCGAGCTCGTGAATGATATCCTCATTCTCGAAGCAGCGAACGACCTGCACGATGGCGTCGACTTCCCGGATGGTGGCGAGAAACTTGTTTCCAAGGCCTGCGCCTTCAGAAGCACCTTCAACGAGACCTGCGATATCGACAAATTCGATCGCGGTGGGGATGACCTTAGTTGATTTGGACATTTCCGAGAGCTTGGTTAAGCGCTCGTCCGGCACGGTGACCATGCCCAGATTGGGGTCGATGGTGCAGAAAGGATAATTCGCGGCCTCCGCATTTCGCGTACGAGTGAGGGCGTTGAAAAGGGTCGACTTTCCGACATTGGGCATTCCTACGATTCCGGCTTGAAGCATGACGCCGGTTGGAGTAGCGCAGGAATGGGCGGGTGAAAACCCTCAAGTCACTCGAAAGGGTGGATTATTCCGAAGAAGTAGGCTCCTCGGTCGTGATCTCGGGTTCTTCGCTTGTGCTTTCTGGCTCCCCGGGTTCAGGAGAATCGCTCAAGCCATCAAGATCCTCATCCGTTTCTACGCTGGAAATTCCGGCAGGATGAAGAGGCGGAAGGAGTCCAAGTGAGGGGAGGTTCGCTGAGGTGGGGAGTGAGCCCGCATCGAAATAAGCGGGTGCAAAAAACTCACCGATGGCAGGAGTATTGCGACTTTTACGAGAGGATCGGTGGAAGGCGAGAGCCTGTTCCCTGTCACTTTTTAATTCTTTGAGGGAGTCTTTTTCAATCGCAAAACGAAAATTTCTCGTTGAAATATAAGGAACTCCTAGACAAACGGGAGGGATCGCTTTGACTGCATTGAATGAGCGAAATTTACGAGCAGAGCAAAATCGTCGATGAATATCTCCTGTTTCACTACGGGTCGCCAAAAGAGATTCTCGAATGGACAGGTGGACCTTTTCAGGCTCTTGATTTTCCGATTCGGACGGTGGCTCATTTTTCCAAAGGTGAGGTGGGTCGCGCTCTCGATGTGGGTTGCGCGGTGGGAAGGTCATCATTTGAGCTCAGCAAGACTTCTGCCGAGGTGGTGGGGGTCGATTTCTCAAAGGCCTTTATTGAGGCGGCCCGGCGAATTGGGGAGGGGGAGTCGCTTACTTATCAACGTCTGGAAGAGGGGGCTTTACGGAGCCAGCTCAGTGCGGGTTTGCCCGAGGGGAGCTTGCCAAATCGGGTGAACTTTGAGGTGGGTGATGCGATGGATCTTTCGAGTGATCTCGGAGTCTTTGACCGGGTTCATGCGGCAAATCTCGTCTGTCGTCTTCCAGAGCCTCGACGGTTCCTGGAGCGTCTACCAGATCTCTTGAGAGGAGGAGGGGAACTCGTGCTGGCGACCCCGTGCACTTGGCTGGAGGAATTTACGGATCGCGAAAATTGGCCGAAGGGTCGAACTCTTGACTGGCTGGTGAAGGAGCTAGGAGCTTCTTTTGAGTTGGTCAACCAAGCCGATGAACCTTTTTTGATTCGGGAAACCGCGCGCAAGTATCAATGGACCGTTTCGATGGTTACGCGCTGGGTAAAAAAGTAGTAATGCCAAGCAGCAGAGCAGAAGAGACAAATACCGGAGTGATTTTACGAGAGGGCAAGGTGCTGCGAGGGAGCGGTGCGGGTAGCGTGACCGAGCAGGAACGCAGCTATCTCGAAAAAGTAACCGGCTCTCTCCACCTCCGCGAAGCGCTAGAATTGAGAACTTTAAAATAAATATTTGCCTCTTCCGTTTTGCGGAGTGGTATTGGGGGAGGGGGCTAAGCTGCCAGTGGGAAGGATTATTGATCCTGTTTCCTAAAAAGTGGAGCAATGGTCACCTTTCCGAAGCCTGATGGTGAGGGGCTTAGAAATTTGGCGATTGAAGTGGAAGCGCAGTGGAGGGTTTGATTTTTAGGCCATTTTGCAAAATGGGAGTAAGAGTAAAGTTTTCCTTGCTGGAACGTCGTTCTGGAGTAGCTTGCATAAAGTTGCATTAAAAATTCAAATGCAATCGTAGGTAGAATCCAGCCTGACACCCCAGATTATGAAGCAATATTCCCCATTTATTAGTGCCGCAGTCATCTTGGCAGCGACGTCCAGTGTCCATGCGGCACCTGTTACTATTCCTGATGGAAACTTCAATAGCGGCCAAGGCGGCTGGATTGAAACCAACGGTGGGGATGGAAGCTTCGTCTACCGCTATCCCTCATCGGGAGGAAATCCCGGGAATCACGGAGTCATCGACAACACCGGCGGCGGTGGCTGGGGTATCTGGATCTCGAATTCTAATTTTCCGATCCTCCTTGCTGACCTGGGCTTGAATGCGGGTGAGATCTACACCTTCAGCCAGGACATGAAGATTCTTTCTGGTTCCACTCTCGGAGGTTTCAAAATCGATTTCTTCAGTGAAACAACGGCCAATGGTTCTACCGGAGATATTTTTCCAGCCTTAATTGGCGACGGATCCACTTGGGAAACCTACAATTTTGACATTTCTATTCCCACAGGAACTGACGGAATTAAGATCGTGCCACTTTGGGGGGCAAACTCGAGCGTTGCCTTTGACAATATCACTGCCGATGACGCGCCATTAGCTCCACCTGCAATGATTCCAGATGCAGACTTCGAGGCCGCTGATGGGTCGAATTGGGAGCAAAGCAGCGGAGGAGGAACCTTCGTGTTCAACTTTCCTGGGACGGGAGGAAATCCAGGCGGCTATGGCGAGATCGATCACTCTGCCGATGATGGAGGCTGGGCTGTCCTGGTGACTTCGGACGGGGTCGCGATTCCTCTGTCCGGGATTGGCTTGACTGCGGGTCAGGGCTATATTTTCAGCCAGGACATGAAAATTTTCTCGGGCACTAATCTTGGTGGCTTCAAAGTTGATTTCTTCAATGGTGCTGCTCCAAACGGTTCCACGGGTGACGTTTATCCTGACCTTATTGGCGATGGCTCGACTTGGGAAACCTACGACTTTCAGATTAATATCCCTGAAAGCGCAACGGCAATTAAGGTTGTTCCTCTTTGGGGACCTGGCTCGGTCGTTGGTTATGACAACATCGCCTTCAGCACCATTCCGATCGAGGTGCCCGATATTACTGAGATTCCCAATGGAGATTTCGGGGATGGACGCACCAGCTGGGCCGAGGGCGGCAATGAGCACACGACCTTCGCTTATGAAACTACGGGCGGCAATTCAGATGGTTATGGAGTCATGACCAATGACGGCGAAGGGTATGGTATTTGGGTTGGCAATGGAGGCGTCGGAATTCCGATCGCTGGTTTGGGCCTCGTTGCCGGAGAAACCTATACCTTCAAGCAGGACATGCGCCTTCTCGCTGGATCTGAGATTGGCGGACTCAAGGTCGAATTCCTCAATGGCTTTGCGACCTTGAGTGATAGCGGAGACATGCGGGTGCCGCTGATTGGCGACGGGTCGACTTGGGAAACCTATGGTTACCAGGTTTCCATTCCCTCGAATGCCAATGCGATCAAGCTTGTCCCACTCTGGGGAGGAGGCTCCTCGGTGGCCTATGACACTTTTACGATCAATACGGAAGCCATTGCGGTCCCTCCGGTTTTGAATCCTGGCTTCGAACTCGGATCAGCCAATTGGGAGCAGTACTCTGGTAACGGTACCACGACATTTAGTTTCCCCGATGCGGGAGGGAATCCTGGCGGGTTCGCTCAAATTACCAACACTGATGGATGGGCCGTCATCGTTTCCAACGGTGCTGCCATCATCCCTGCCGAAAAATTCGGAATCATCGAGGAAGGGAACTATGAGTTCAAGATGGACATGAAGATCTTTGCTGGAACAGGACTCGGTGGATTGAAGGTCGAATTCTACGACGATAGCGAGCAAGGACTCGGCGATTCGGGGGAGCTTTTCCCTGTCCTCATTGGCGATGGGTCGACTTGGGAGACCTATACCTTCGAAGTCTTTGTCTTTGACGGTGTGACAGGCATTAAGGTCGTTCCTCTGTGGGGCAGTGAATCCACGGTTGGATACGATAATATCCGCACTCCGGGACCTGCGGGGTTCGCAGGTTGGATCTCTGGATTCCCTGGAGTGGGTGACCAGGCCGGATTTGATGATGATCCTGATCAGGACGGTCAGCCCAATGGAGTGGAAAACTTCTTTGGCACCGATCCTTCGGTAAGCTCGCAGGGGCTTCTGGTCACGGAATACGATAGCGGCATTCGCGCTCTTATGTTCACGCACCCCAGGAATGCTGACCCGGCTCCGGAAGCAGAGGGTTTCGTCTACACGTGGTCGACCGATCTGGAGACTTTCTATCCCAACGATACTGAGAATCCCGATGGCACGATTGTCGATTTCAACGCAACTGAAAATCCAGGGGGTGGTTCCGTCACGGTGGAAGCATCCGTTTTCGGACCGGTTCCGGAGAAGATCTTCGTCAGGCTCGCGCTTCCAGCTACGGAAGAGTAGAGATAAATTTCCGCACACACAATCCAGTGCAGAACGGCGATCCGATGATTCGGGTCGCCGTTTTCTTTTATTGAGTGAGTTTCTTGACAACTGTTTAAATGAACACTTATATACAAAGGTGATTGCGAAGCTCTACAGCGCGGCCCTTCAGGGGGTGGATTCGGCAGAGGTGGAAGTTGAGGTGAGTTCCCGAGACTCGGAGAAAAGTGCGACCATTATCGTGGGACTTCCGGATGCGGCGGTGCGGGAGAGTGCGCAGCGGGTTACGACGGCGCTGACGGCGTCGGCGCTTCCGTTTGGATATGGGGTGCAGACCGTGAACCTGGCTCCGGCTTCGATTAAGAAAGAGGGGCCTTCTTTTGATCTCCCGATTGCTCTGGCGATGACGGCTTGCGCGCAGAACTTTGACCTTTCCAAACTCACTGAAGATCTCTTGGTCGTGGGTGAGTTGGCGCTCGACGGGACCCTGCGGCCCGTGAAGGGCGCACTCTCGATTGCACTGGGGGCTAAGGCCCGGGGACGGCGACGCGTTCTCGTCCCTAAGGCGAATGCCCGCGAGGCAGCCTTGGTGAGTGGGGTCGAAGTTTATGGGATTGAGAACCTCCATGAGGCCTGGAAGTTTGTCAGTGGAGAAAAGACTCTCGCGCCTGAATGCAAGCCGGCTCTCCGTCCTCCTGCGAGAGATGGGATCGCGCTCGATCTCGACGAGGTGAAGGGACAGCACCAAGTGAAGCGGGCCCTCGAGATTGCGGCCGCTGGGGGTCATAATATTTTGATGGTTGGGCCACCGGGAACGGGTAAATCGATGCTCTCGAAGCGCATGGCCACGATAATGCCGGATTTGTCGGAAGATGAAGCGATTGAGACAACTCGGATTCACTCGGTGGCGGGATTGCTCGATGCCCGCGAAGGTCTCGTGCAGCAGCGGCCCTTTCGGGCTCCCCATCACACAATCTCAGATGCGGGCTTGTTGGGAGGTGGAAGTAACCCCGGTCCGGGTGAAATTTCCCTCGCTCACAATGGGGTTCTTTTTCTCGATGAGCTTCCCGAGTTTCGGCGCTCGACTCTCGAGGTGCTGCGACAACCGCTGGAGGATGGAAACGTCACCATTTCCAGAGCGGCCGGGACTCTCACCTTCGACAGCAAGGTCTTGCTTGTGGCTTCTTTAAATCCCTGTCCGTGCGGATTTTTCGGGGACGCGAAAAGGCAATGTCGGTGCAGCCCTCGGCAGGTGGAGCAGTATCGTCAGAAGATTTCGGGTCCTTTGTTGGATCGTATCGATCTTCATGTGGAAGTGCCGCTCATCGATTTTAAGCAGCTTTCTTCAGACGAACGCTGTGAGTCATCAGCCACGGTGAGGGCACGGGTGATGAAATGCCGGGCACTGCAGGAGGAGCGCTTTGCGGAGGTGACAGGGACGCGAACCAACAGTGATATGGGCCCTAAAGTGATGCGGGCGAATTGTCAGATCGATGAGAGTTGCTCGCAGCTTCTTGAGCAGGCGATGGAGCAACTTGGATTTTCGGCCCGGGCGCATGATCGTATCTTAAAGGTCGCGCGCACCATCGCCGATCTCGCCGGGCTGGAAAGCATCACGGCAGATCATGTGCTGGAAGCGATTCAGTATCGCAGCCTCGATCGGAAGCTTAGTTTTTCATGAAGAGATCCTTATTAAATGATCATGGTCAGACTATAGTCGTTATATGGAAATGAGCGTGCCACGATTCAAGGCGACCTGTTTGGCTGTGATTGAAAAAGTGCAGCGAGAGAAATGCCATGTTGTTATTAGCCGACATGGAAAGCCGGCTGCTGAGCTGTCTCCTGTCATTGGAGGGGAGGCTGGATCGTTATTTGGACGTTCCTCCAAAACGACCCTGATTAAGGGGGACTTAAACAGCACGGAGGAGACTTGGGATGCCGAAGATTGAAGATCTGGCGATGCTAGAGATGAGAGGGAGGCTGGGTCTTGAGCCAGATTTGGAGACCTGGCTGGGGAAGAATCTTGCCTGTCCTGTTTCTTTCGTTCCTCTCAGTGGCCAGATCTCGGTTACCAGTTGTCAGCTCCCGGATTTTCATGGCGACCCGGCGGATCGTATGATCGTGGCCACCGCAATGACCTTAGGGATTCCCTTGGTGACCGCTGATGAAAAAATCATTCGCTGGAGCCGCGAACATTCGCTTCTGCAGATCATTTCGATCTAGAGCCCGGAAATTTTACTGAAAGTATGAAGCGATGAAAAAAGGGCTCATAAAAAGTAACGATGGCAAGGTTCGGTGCTGGTGGCCGGAACATCACGAAGACTACCTTAAGTATCACGATGAAGAATGGGGGCATCATGTCACTGATGACGTTCGTCTCTTTGAAAAGATCTGCCTTGAGGGATTTCAGGCCGGGTTGAGTTGGCTCACCATTCTGCGGAAGCGGGAAAATTTTCGAGTGGGTTTTGCAGAATTTGATTTCAAGAAGGTTGCCAAATTTGGTGAGGAAGATATCGAGCGCCTTGTGAATGATGCTGGGATTGTGCGGCACCGCGGGAAGATTTTATCGACGATCAATAATGCGAATCGAGCGCTGGAGTTGAAAAAGGAATTCGGAAGCCTCTACGATTACTTTCAGCAGTATCGGCCCGAAAAAAGGCCCAAGCAATTTGACGACTCGATCTTGAGCCAGATCACGATGACTGAGGAATCGACTGCGATGAGTAAGAATCTTAAGGAGCGTGGGTGGAGCTTCGTGGGGCCGACCACTTGTTACGCCTTTATGCAGGCGATGGGGCTGGTGAATGACCACATCGAGGGCTGCTTCATGCGCTCGAAGATGTGACCTTTTCTACTATTTTCAGAAGTGCTTTCCCCTGAATTTGTTGAGGTCTTTTTCGCTGTCATTGAATCAGTTTCGCTCGGTAGGGCGGTCGAGGGTGCCGAAGTGAGCTGGGATTTTCCAAGCGCCGCGTGAGTGGTGCTTTGCGTGTCAGGCTGGAAAAATATGGGGTTCGTGGTAGATTATGCGCGTGCAACCGATCATCCATCACCTCTTTGTCTCCGAAGGTCACGACTTCTATGGCCGACACGGGAAGGGCAGGAAGGAGTTTCCTATTAACGACCATGATGAGATCGAGTTGGTGGCCGGGAAGGGGATCGTGGGGGATCGTTTTTTTGACTATAAGGAAGACTATAAGGGGCAGATCACCTTTTTCGACTTAGCCGTTTATGAAGCGGTGAAATCGGAGTTCGCTTTGCCGGAGCTCGATGTGAGTGTGTTTCGTCGAAATGCCGTGGTGAGCGGAATGGATCTCAACGGACTCATTGGGGAAACTTTTCAGATCGGTGATTGTGAGTTCGAAGGAACTCAGGAAGCAAAGCCGTGTTACTGGATGGATCAGGCCTGCGCGCCAGGGGTGGAAGAGTTTCTTAAAGGGCGTGGCGGCTTGCGGTGCCGGATTCTAAAAGGTGGGATTTTTGCGAAGCAATCTTTTGCATCATAGAGAAAACAGGAAAAAAACGAGTCATTCTGCAGTCTGGACGGCTTTAAAATAGGTGCTTGGTCGAGAGATGAGGTTTGGGTTCATCTCCCCAAAAGTGGATATCGGTAAGGGAAGAGCATCCGGAAAACATGTGAGAGCCCATACCTTTTACACTGGAAGGTATCGCAAGAAGTCGCGTCGTCTAAAGTGAATGATTAAGTGGAGGCGATGTGCTTATTGAGCGCATATTCGAAATTCAGTGACTCCATGATCCTTCGATTTCGTTTCGGAGGTCCAAGGGCAAACGGCGAATTGGAGAACGAAAAAAGCCACGGCGATAATGGCCGTGGCTTTCTGAAATATTGAAGAACGTTCGCTTAGTTGCGCTTCCAGTCGTCGATGCGAGACTGGTTAGCGGTGAAGAGCTCGTCGGTTGATCCGTGGATCGTGATGGACTTGATGAGGTCGCCTCCTTTGATGGCGTTGATGACATCTTGACCTTCTGTCGTTTCTCCGAAGACAGTGTGCTTGCCGTCGAGGTGTGGCGTGGGGCAATGCGTGATGAAAAACTGCGAGCCGTTCGTATTCGGTCCGGCGTTTGCCATGGAGAGCATTCCGGGCTTGTCGTGGCGGCGGTGCGCTTTGCACTCGCATTCGAACTTGTAGCCGGGGTTGCCTGTTCCGGTGCCAAGCGGGCAACCGCCTTGGATCATGAAGTTAGGAATGACGCGGTGGAACGCAAGTCCGTCGTAGAAATTCCGTGATGCGAGATGCAGGAAGGAAGTGACGGTGACAGGTGCGTCGTCGGGGAAGAGGGTGACGTTGATGTCTCCCTTTGAGCTGTGGATGGTGATTTTGATGTCGTCCATGCCGGAAAGCTAGGACGGGATCGCCATTTAGGAAAGAAACTATCGGCAGCTTTTCAGCAGCTGGTCGACATAAAGGGTGATGTCCTCCAGCGCCGTTGTATATTCCGAAGCGTTCAGGAGGCTAAGTGAGCCGCGTGCCTCCGCAACAAGTTGCGAAGCTGTTTTCAGCGCGTCGTCAACCGCTCCTTCGTAGTCGGCAATGCCGCCGAGGATGTGGAGGTCCAGGGGCTCCTGCTCAATGATGCGCTTAGTGAGCTTCTCCTTCTGCTTAGGTGTTGCCGTATCGAGGAGGTTCAGAATGGGAAGGGTGAGCTTCCCTTTCTCGAGGTCGGTGCCAAGGGTCTTGCCGGTGACTTCTTCGGTGCCAATGATATCGACGACATCGTCATAGATCTGGTAAGCCGTTCCCAGCTTCATGCCGTAGCCGTGCATGGCCTCGCAGATGGCCTCGTCCCGTCCGGAAATCCGGGCGGCAAGACCGCTGGCAGCCGCGAAGAGGGCCCCGGTCTTCATCTCGATCATGCGGAAGTAATCCTTCTTCGTAACGGTGAGGTCAAAACGTCGCTGGGTCTGCAAAATCTCGCCTTGGCAGACTTCGCGTGAGGCAAGGCTGATGGCGCGGCTCAGTTCCAGATCGTTGAAGTCAGTAGATAGTTTGAGAGCGTGCGAGAAAAGGGCGTCGCCAAGGAGAACGGCCATGCCATTTCCCCACTTGGCGTTGGGAGTAGGAACTTGACGGCGGGTGGAGGCACCATCGATGATGTCATCGTGCACCAATGTCGCCATGTGGACTAGTTCCAGAATGACGCCGAGATTGATGTGGCCTTGGGTGAGCTCGCCGGTCGCTCCTCCGGTGAGGATGGCCAGGGTGGGGCGGATACGCTTCCCGTTCGTATCACAGATATAAGTCATGTAGGGCTCTACCCCGGGATCGAAGTCGCGAACTTGCTCACGAATCTGTGTCTCGACCTTCTCCAAATGAGGGGAGACGAGTTCGAAAGGAAACTTTTCCGTGGAGCTTATATTGCTGGTCATGGCCGAAGAGGACGTGGATAGGTTTCACAATGTCCGCATTCCCGCAACCGCAATGAGAAGGAAATGAGAGATTTTCCAAGATTCTGTTGCGATTTGGCGCAAAACTCGCTTGGGTATCCTCTCATGAGGCTGAATTATCTTCTTCCAACTGGATTCTTGATGATCGCTACTGGGATCGCTGTTGCGGTGAATTTTGGTGAAAAACCTGACACGCCGAAGCTTCCTGATGTCGGATGGCGCATTCCGGCTGACCGGAAGGTCAATGGCCTGTTAGGTGGAAACAGCGGGATCTTTCTCATGAGGAGATCTGAAGTGCAGGTTCTTGCTTGCTACGACAACAAAACCTATCCAAAGAAGCACGCGGAACGTGGCCCGATCAGTCTGCAGGATCGCAATGATCCCATCCAATTCCGCAACATGTGGATCCGTGAGGTCGGCGAATACGCCAACAATAATCACCATTCCAAACTGCGCACCGCCTTGTAATAGGATTTTGACGCCAACCCTCCAATCTCTATACGTCTATGAAATTAAAAGTTATTATTCCGTCCGCTCTTACTTGCGGACTTCTTCTGACCTCTTGTGGTCCGAAAAAAGAAACTGCCTCTTCAGGCGAAAGCACTACCTCTAAAGAATTAGCAACAACCATTGACAAGGTGGTCGACGTCGTCACCCCTGACGCCCCTACCACCCTTGACAACAAGGTCGCCGAAGTTCCCCTGGAAGATCTTTCCAAGGTGACCGGGTTTGCTCAGCACGTCCCGGCTGATGTCGAAGGCTATTTCTCTCTTCTTGAAGGAAATGACCTCATCGAGCGCGTTCTCGGAAGTGAAATTGCCGGATTGGTCATTGAAACTGCCATGGGCGGAGGCACCCGCGCTGATCTCGATCAGATGCTAGAGGGGCCTGAAGCTCAGATGGTGCGCGCCGTGATTGGTGAGGAACTCTTTATCTCCGTGGGCGACACGGCTGGTGATCAGGCTGGAGCCCTTCTCGATTTCAGTAATAGGAGCAGCCGGGGCCAGGCTAAGTTCATGGTGGAAATGGCTTCTATGGCACTTACTGGACAAGAGCCCGAGATGGGCGATATGGGAATGTTCGCCACCATGTTCGGCGACCCCAAGGGGATTATCGATGTGATCGAAAAGGCGACGATGCCACCCATCACGATCGGTTTCAAAGTGAGCGATCCGGAGATGCGCGATAACCTTGCCAATATGATTTCTGGTCAGATTGCCATGGGGATGCAGGCCGAGATGCCCTTTATTGAGGAACTCGCGCTGGAAAAAGAGGGCGTTCAGCTCAGTGGCTTGACTGTTTCCGGAAAGGAACTGGCCCTTCTCGCGGCCGATGAAAAAGAAGGCATGTCAGAGTTCTTCGGCAGTGAAGTCGAAGCGGACCGTCTCATTAAAGCGATTGCGAGTAAGAATCTCCACGTCGCGACCGGCGTCTTCGGAAAATACATCCTCGTCTACGCAGGTGGCCGCATGGAAGACTTCAAGCTCGCGAAAGACACCGAGTCTTCCTTCCTCGCGGAAAAGGATGCGGAATTCCTGAAGCGTTATGCAGACAAGAAGATCCGCATGGTTTCCTACGTTGAAAAGGATTCCATCAATGCCATTACTTCCAAGTCGAAGATCCTCTCTGCATCCCTTCTGGGATTGAAGGACGGTCTGGAAGAATCTGAAGCCTTTGGCGATACTCGTGACATCCAGGCTCTTCTGGTTCACGCCTCCAAGACGGAAGATGCTCTCATGAAGATGGGCACTTACGAAGCATCTGGCTCGGTGGGATTCATTGAAGAAGGATTCAAGATTGAAAGCCACGGTGGTTCTTCTCTTCCGCATATTGATTTAGAATCTTCCCACCAGTTTGCCTCCTTGGGCGATGGCAGCGACGTCGTTCTTTTTGCCAATTCCGCCAGTGATCCGGACTTCTCCGGGAAACTGCTCGATTACATCAACACCTTGGGTGAGTCGGCTTACATGCTTGCCAAGCAAGTGAGTCAGCTGACATTCGACGATAACGATTTTGAGGAATTCAAAGAAGGCTTCGGCATGTTCGACCAGTTGGCAGGTAAGGAGCTCGCCAATGTCTGGGGAGCCCTCGCTGAGGACTTCAATGCTGGAACCGGAACTGAGTCCGCGCTTGTGATCGATCTCAAGGGAACCTTTCCAAAGGTCCCTGGAGTGCCTTCGGAGGTTATTGAAAAGGGACGCATCCCGCGCCTTGCTCTCATCATGCCCGTCACTGATCGTGAAAAAATTGGTGAGGCTTGGGAGAGTGGAAATGCTGCCGTCACCAAGCTTCTGGCCAATGCTACGGAAGCCGGACTCTTCGAGGTCCCGATGCAGGAGCCAATCAAATCGAGCGAGGATGGTGTGGCCACCTATTTCTTCTCCATCCCGACAATCACAAGCGATGCCAATCCGAACGTCACGGTGAGTGATGACTTCTTCATCGCTTCCACCTCGCCCAAATTCAATGGCGAGTTGACCACTGCGATCAAATCCGGAACTAAGATCGACCGCAAAGGATCCTATATGAAGGTCAACTTCAAGACCCTGCAGGAATTTACCAGCTACTGGGTCAACTTCGTGAAGGGAAATCCTGACGCTCTTTTTGAGGATAACGAAACTCAAAAAGAAGACTTCATGGCGAACCTTCCCATGATTGAGAAGGCCATTGTGGCCTTCGGTGAGATCGATAGCCTCACCGCTCACACCCGCCGTGAAGGCGGAGAGACTCGTCGCTCGGTTCACTTCAAGACGAAGTAAGCGGAACGTCGCACTTTCAAATCCCGGTGGCTTTGGTCACGGGGATTTTTTTATGTCGTTGGTGAAGGAGTTGGATTCATTTCCTTGTCGATTGAATCGCCTTCAGCTCAATGACGTGCGAAGGGTCGAGGAAACTGCTCGCCAGCGCTTTGTGAGAAGCGTAGCTTTATGACGGGGTATGAAAGAACTCTTTGTAACCGAAACCGATGATGAACGGCTGAAGGCGACCGCAAATGCTGTCGACAATGCGCTGGAACAGCAGCGGAGGAAGGAGAGTATCCAGTCGGCTGTCACCGCGCTCTTCGGCGTGGCATTCGTGGTCGCGATTTTGGCTTTGATTGCGATGATTCCGACGTCCAAGGATATTCCAGTCATCTTGGCCTACAGTGCGCCCGCGGAAGAAGAGCCACCCAAGCTTAATAAGAAAGAGCTGACAAATAATTTGCAGCCCCGCCCGCCGGGAGCGAGCTCTTCGATGGCCCGAGTGATTGCTTCTACGGCTGCCACTACGGTATCGGTGCCCATTCCAGAAACGGCAGTGCCGGATGCCATGATCGGGATGGAAGAAGACTTCGGTGATGGATTTGGATCTGGTGATGGCGACGGAAGCGGAGGTGGAGGGGCGACCTTCTTCGGCGGTCGTATGAAGGGAAAGCGGATCGCCTTCGTAGTCGATTTTTCCCAGTCGATGGAGCTCAGCGCCGAAAAAGGAGGGAGCAGAATTTCAGCTCTGAAAAAGGAGCTGGAGAAATCGATCAACGAACTCGGAAAGGGAATGCAAGTGACCGTGATCTTTTTCTCAAATACCGGCTGGACCATCGAAACCAAGGGACCCAATCAAAATGACAAGGGCTGGAATGGTTTGGGTAAGACTCCGGTGGTGCCCTGGTATCCTGCGACTCCCAAGGTGAAGCAGCAGATGATCTCCGATATCAAAGCAATGCCAGCGGCGGGAGGAACAGTGTGGTATCCTGGGCTCAAAATGGCGCTGGGCATGAACCCGGCACCCAACGGCGTGTTCCTTCTTTCCGATGGATCTCCGCGCGACGGAGATATGGTGCTCGATGAACTGAAGGAGATTAATCCCAGTCATGTGCCGATCAGCACGGTGGCCTTTGAGCTACCCGGCACACCAGCAGCACAGCTTCTTGAAATCTCTGAGAAGACCGGCGGAAAATTCAATATGGTTTACAAAGGGAGACGCTACAGCGGCGGAGCTGCCGAGCGCTTTACCAACGTAAAATACGACGAAGATTAACTTCGTCTATCTCTGCTGAGCCTTCGCTTGAGGCAGGAAGTCCTGAAGAGCCTTGATGCGGGTCGCGCTGACCGGGTGGGTGCTGAGGAATTCAGGGGTGCCACCATTTCCCTGAGCGGCCATGCGTTTCCAGAGCTCGACGGCTGCTTCCGGATTATAGCCGGCACGAGCCATGAAAATGGTGCCGACTTTATCTGCTTCCAGTTCTTGTTGACGGGAAAAGGTGAGACCGAAGGCGATGTTTCCTACTTTGGGGGCGAGCTTGCCAAGGCTGCTATTCTGACCAAGAATGACACCGATGAGGGCGGCGCCAGTGGCGATGGTTTGGTTGTTCTGGATGCGGGCTTGGGCGTGATTGGAGGTCACGTGCGCCATCTCATGGGCGAGGACTGCGGCGAGCTGGCCGTCGGTCACTGCGACTTTTAAAAGGCCAGTATTCACGCCCACTTTGCCACCGGGAACAGCGAAGGCATTGGCGCTAGAGTCATTGAAGACTTCGAATTCCCAGCGGGTTCCTGGAAGGTTGACGACTGGCTTGAGGCGGGAGGCCACGCGATTGACACGAGCGCGTGCATAGGAGTCGGCGGAGATTGGTGTTTTTCGCCGATGCTGATTGAAGGCGTCGCGGCCCGCTTTCTGGATGCTGGCCGAGGAGGGGGCCATGGCCACGGCTCCGGTTTGGGAGTTAAAGGCGGTGGGTGCGGCGCAGCTGATGATGGCGACGGGTAGGAAGATCGAGATGGATTTTGGGGAGAGACATCTTTTTAGAATCGGCTTCATAGCGGGAGTTTAACATCTAGCGTAAACATCTCCACCGAGAATTCCCTATTCAGTCCGCTTCCCGCAGTATTGAATGGGTCCGCAGGTGAATCTTCCTAATTCCATCACTCTGGGACGGCTTGTGCTGACCGGAGTCTTCATCATTTCGGCCAGCATCGGTGGCTTGGCGGCTCATATTGTTGCCTTGGTGAGTTTTGTCTTGGCGACGATTTCAGATTGGCTCGATGGCTACCTTGCTCGGAAGCTCAACTTGGTAACCTCGCTTGGGAAGCTTCTTGATCCGCTGGCAGACAAAATTTTGGTGGCTGCTGCTTTCGTCTACCTCTCCGCCCAGGGGCTCTGTCCAGTCTGGGTGACTTCCGTCATTATCGGCCGCGAGTTTCTCGTGACCGGTCTCCGTCAAATTGCGATCGAGAAGGGCGTGATTATCGCAGCTGATAACCTGGGTAAGTGGAAGACGACTTTCCAATTGGCCTTCGGGATCACCTGCATGGTGTGGTTGATTTTTGATCAGACCTCGCCTCATTCCGGCTTGGGTTGGTTGCTGCATTGGCTTTCGAATCCGGACCATTTCCTCTTTCAAACCTTCCTCTGGGGAGCTCTCGCACTGACCTTGCTATCGGGCGTGAATTACCTGAGAAAATCTCGAGCCCTTTTCCTTGATTGATGATTTTTAAGAACGCTCATCTTGTCTCGCCCGGTTTTGAAATCACCGAAGGATTTTTACAGGTTGAGAATGGTATCATTCTAGCTATCGGGCTCGAATCCGAAGCTCCTGAAAGCGGTGAAGTGATTGATCTGGAAGGCCGTCGGCTTCTGCCGGGCTTTATCGATATTCACTGCCATGGTGCGGACGGCGCGGATGTCTGCGATGCCTCAGTCAAAGGACTTCAGCACATCGCCGAGACCAAACTCAAGGAAGGGGTGACGACTTGGCTGCCGACGACCTTGACGCAGCCTACGGAGAAGCTTGTTGAGGTTGTTAAGACGATCGCAGAGTGGGCTCCGGGTGCGCCGTTATCGGTTCCCGGATGTCACCTGGAAGGTCCCTATATCAATCGGAAAAAAGCGGGTGCGCAAAATCCTGAATTCACCCGTCTGCCAGATCCGCTGGAGCTGAGGGAGCTGCATGATATTTTTCCCGCGATGATTCTTTCTTTAGCTCCGGAATTACCGGGAGGTCTGGAGATCATCCGTGAGGCAAGAGCCTTGGGGATCACGGCTTCGGCAGCGCACAGTGATGCGGACTTTTCAACTATCAGTGACGCGATCGGCTTCGGGCTGACTCATTTGACTCACTTTGGAAATGCCATGACCGGACTTCACCATCGGGAGATCGGCATGGTGGGAGCAGGTCTTTTCGAAGAGAACCTCATGCTGGAAATCATCGCCGATGGGGTACACCTCTGCGACGACATGCTAAGTTTGCTTTTAAAATTGGTGACTATCGATCGCCTCATGCTCATCACTGACTCGGTGGCGGCATCGTGGCAGAAAGATGGGGAGACAAGTTTGGGTGGTCTTGATGTCATCATCAAAGACGGCCAAGCACGGCTGAAGAGAAATGGCTCCTTGGCAGGATCTACCCTGCACGCGAATCACGGGTTAAGGCGCCTCGCCGGACTCTACGAAGGTCCGCTGAGCGAGATCGTGGCAGCAAGTTCCGCGAATCAAGCTCGCTCACTGGGAATGCGGGATCGAGGTCATCTTGAAGTGGGAAAGCGTGCCGACCTCGTGGTGCTCGATGATGAGTTTGAGGTGTTGCAGACTTTTGTGATGGGAGTTATCCCTGGGGTTTAAGGGTGAAGGTGATGCCGTCCGAGCTGATAGAGTCGAGAGTGGCTTCGAGATAAGAGGGTTCTTATTTCCATGGTGGCTGTTTGGTGAGGGCGGGCGATGTTGTTGGGGGTGGTCAGGATATTGGTTCCCACGGTTTGGCTCAGCTGACGCATGAACTGCTGACTGCTATCGGAGTCGACTTTCAGCGATCTTGGGTCACCTGGTTCCGAGCCGAGGCCAAGTTCGGAGAGGCTGGCCGGAGAGGTGTGGCATATCTTGAGGAGGATTCGTGCACTGAGGGTGCCGGCATCGAGAGTGATGGATTCTGCCTGAGCGCTGAGGACTTAGTAGTTACCCTCGGGGGTCTTTACTCTGGAGAAGATTACGGTTTCTCCTGGAGTGCGGGTCATCTGCATCAATGCGATAGCGGGCTGGGGCTCGGTCTAAAATGTCGTGAATTACTTTTGGGTGATTTGCGGCGAAGGCTTTTGACTTATTCATCGGGGCCACGGCAGGCGGTGCAATTCTTGGAGAGGATGGGGCGAACCTGTTCATTAACAGCTGATTTCGGTGAAAGAGATTACAGGGAGGAGGAAGAATAAAAGAAAACGCATTGGCTTCAGGGCAAAATTAAAGCGGCCTCTAGCCGCTTTAAAGAGAACTTGTTAGACAAGTAGTGAGGGGCCGAATTTATTACGGAGCGTTGTTGTAATTTTTTTCGTTAGGCGTGGTCAGAAATTCGAAAACAGAAGGTTTCTTGATGATGGTGTTCGGATACGAGCGGACTGAACCGTCGACCATGCACACGTAGGCCTTTTTTTTGTAGTTTCCTTGGGGTGCAGAAGAAATCCCATCGAAATACCAGCCGGCGCCGGCATGGTCGTCATCAGATTCGGCGAACCAGATTGTGTTGGTTGCGTCCTTTAGTTGGGAGGCGCGGATAACAAAGGCATCTTCTGATTCGCCACCTGCTCCGGCGTCATCACCTAGGAGGCCATTGTAGGCGAATCCACCGTGACTGTCCTTGGTTGCGTTACCAAGAGAGCGGAATTTTGAACGATCTCCGCCTAGCTTGTACTTGGAGAGGGGGTTCTGGAAGACGGTTTCCTTATAAGGTTCCTTCCACTCGTATTGAGAACCTTCACGCACGGCGATGCTCAATTTCTCAGCAGCAAGGTCCCACCAGATGAAGCTGGCACCCTGTTCATCATCAATGTTGCCTGCATACGGTGGATAGGAGCCGGGATTGTGGTTGCCGGTATCGATTCCTTCTTCCCTGAGGGAAATAAGAGCGGTGTGAACGTTCTTCATGTTGTTGGAGAGCTTGGCCGCCTTGGCTGCTTTGATGGCAGTTTTGGTTCCCAAGAAGATGAGGCTGGCGAGGGTCGCGAGAATCGCGATGACGACGAGGAGTTCGATCAGGGTAAAGCCCTTGGAGCGGCGAGAAGTGCAGATGGTCATAACTTTCGAGCGAGTTTGGAGAAATCAGGACGTGGTGTGAAGGTTTAATACCGAGAATTAAAACTAACTTGTAAAACGGATGATCTCGAATCTGTTCGCTGAAGTCAGCGAGATGCGTTGGTGGTTTGCCCCTCATCGGCGGTTTTCCAAGGGTGTGAGCCGTAGATGCCTTCGCCATATGTCTTCAGCGATGCGCCGGAGAAGAGGAGCGTTTTCAGTTCCTGTATAGGAATGGTGTTATCGCTGGCACCCTAAATGTCGTTTGTTCCAAAAAGGCTATTTAGTGTGAGTCGCACAGTCGCCTTTACAGCGAAGGGTCATCGTCGGGAGGTTGAAATAGATCATTTCAAATCCGTTAGAATATTGAGGGGTAAATTCTAACGCTAGGGAGAATTGAGTGGCTGCCTAATCCCTTGGGGGTGTTGACTCGATTTATGAGAAATGTGAGGTGATGTCAGGACGTGCGCGCATCACGAATTATACGACAATTACGGGCAAAAAGGGACTTTGTGATTTTTTATAAAATAATACTTGCTTGAAATTACGCCTTTCTGTAATTCCTCCGCCCGGTGCTCGCCCGGGTCAACTATTGGCACGCTAAATGCTCACGGGATTGATGCCGCTGCGGGGTCAACTTCGCCACAAATCCAACCCGCTTCGACACACTCGAGCTGACAGCCGCACCCCTGAGTCGACCATAATCAAAATGACCCGCAACGTGAATCCAACAAGCACCTCATTCGGACGTCTCAGCCACCGGCACCGACTCTGGGTCCTGGGCATCGGTCTCGCATGCATTTCATGCCTCCCCGCGCTGTGGGCATTCCCACCGGCCCCCTTCCAGACGCTTCATGGCATGGTCCGGGACGAATACGGCAAGGTGTTGAAGGTCGATGGCGCGTCGGTGGTCTTTTCCAAGGACGGCGAACAAGTGCTGCGGGTGCCGATCGAGTCCGGCTCGCTGATCAACCAGAACTACCAGATCCGCCTGCGCATGGACATGCAGCGCATCGGAACCGTCAAATACAACGACCTCGCTCAGAACCCCGGCCAGCAGTTCACCCTCGCCGTGCGCATCAACGACATTCTCTATCAGCCCCTCGAGATGTCCAACCCGCCGACCGTGGGCAAGCCCGGCGAGCGCACCCGCCTCAATCTCACGCTCGGCGTGGACTCCGATGGCGACGGCATCCCCGACGCCTGGAAAATCAGCCAGCTCTCCGCCGCCGGGATCATGCCGGATGAAAACGGCTGGCGCTTCGACCTGCTCCCGCGCGACGGCGACTTCGACGGCGACGGCATCTCCAACTACACCGAATACATCGCCGGCACCTACGCCACCGACGGCAGTGATTACCTCTCGCTCAAGCTCGTCGAGAAACAACCAAGAAGCGTGCGGCTCTCGTTTTACTCGATCATCGGTAAGACCTACTCGCTCGAAGCCTCGTCCGACACGAAGAACTGGGTCCAGGTTTCCCACTACACCAGCAACCCCGAGCCGACCGTAGTATCCGAGGGTGACGCACCCGCCGCCGCGCCCGTTCCCCAATTCTCCTACGAAGCGACCAACACCCACGCCGTGGAAATCTTCAGCGGCCTCCGCAGCGACACCCAAACCTTCTACCGCTTACAAGTCCGATGAGAAATCCATCCCGCACCGCCGCCCTCATCCTGCTGCTTTCCGGCCTGCCACTGCTCGCCCAGTGGAAAACGGAATCCTACGTCCTCAAGGGCGGCTGGAATGCCATCTATTTGCACGGCGACGCCACCCACACCACTCCCGCCGAACTGTTTCAAAGCACGACCGTCTCGCAAGTCTGGCGCTGGAACCCGAATCCCAACCAAATCCAGTTCACCGAGTCACCCGCGGTCCCATCCGAATCTAGCAGCGAGTGGACCATCTGGAATCGCGACGACTTAGAAGAACAGAAACTCAGCGCGCTGGTCGGGCAGTCCGCCTATCTCGTTTTCTGCGACGGCGCCGCCTCCACCAGCAGCACGGTCAATATCTTGCAACGGCCGCTGCCGCCCGCCGCGACTTGGCTCATCAGCGGCGCGAATTTCCTCGGTTTCCCGGCCGACACCGCGACCAAGCCGATCATGACTTCCTATTTCGCCAGCTTTCCCAAGGCCACCGCATCCCCCGCCACGATTTATAAATACATCGGCGGCGACCTCGGTGAATTCAACCCGATACAAGTTCCCGCGAGTTCCGAGCGCATCGACCGCAACACCGCTTACTGGTTTGAAAGCGCCGTGGTCAGCGATTTCACCGCCCCGGTCGAATACGAGGTTCCCGGCACCAATGGCATCGCCTTCGGCCGCACCGCCACCTACGTCACCATGGGGGTGATGAACCGCACCTCCAGCGCGATCACTCTAACACTCGAGACCGAGACCTCCGAACCCGCGCCCGCCGGGGAAACCGGCATCACCGGTCCCGTGCCGCTGACTTACCGCACCTTCAACAGCACGAACAACAGCTATATGGAAACTCCGGTCACCGGCAGCTTCACCGTCTCGGTGCCTGCAAACGGCCGGCTCGATCTGCAGTTCGGCGTGGACCGCTCACAGATGTCCGATTCCTCCGAAGCGCTCTACGCCTCGTTTCTCCAAATCACCGACTCCGCCGGACTCAGCAAAGTGCGGATGCCAATGAGCGCCCAGATCGCCTCCAGCGCCGGACTGTGGATCGGCGAGGTCTCCGTCACCCACGTCGGGAGCACCGTCCCCGGCAGCCCCGGCTCCACCACCACCCGCCCGTTCCCCCTGCGGATGATCGTGCATGTGGACGAGAACGGCCTCGCCCGTCTGCTCTCGCAGGTCTTTCTCGGTCCGCTCGCCTCCGGCCTAACCGGCGTCACTACCCGCGAGTCGCTGCTCCATCCCGAGCGCAAAGCGGAAGCCATGCGCCTCATCTCCAGCCAGATGCCGCTGGACCGGGTCATCAGCGGCAGTGGCTCGTTTGCCGTCGGCAGCTCCCTGGCCTATCAGGTGGACCTGGCGTTCGATGATCCGACCAATCCCTTCGTCCACCAGTACCATCCGGATCACGACAACCGCGACCCGAACCTGCTGCCACTCAAAACCGGCGGCGAGAGCTACGACATCACCCGCAACTGCACCTTTAGCTTCACCGAAACTCCACCCGACGGCGGCAGCATCAGCGGCTGGGGCACTTCCGTCTATGGCGGCACTTACTCTGAAGTCATCAAAGGTCTCAACAAGACCACCCAGAATCTAACCACATCCGGCACTTTCAACTTCCGCCGCCTGTCGGAAATTGCCGATATCGCCATCGATTGAACCCAACACCCATTTACCAACATCATGAAAGCATCATCCCTCGCCCTTCTCCTGCTCGTCAGCTCGGCGGCCGTCTCCCTGGCTCAGACCTCGCAAGTGCCGAATCTGCTCAGCTATCAAGCCAGCGTCACCAATGCCTCCGGCACCCCCATTGGCGCGACGGAACCCGTCAACCGGACCGTCACCTTTCAGTTCTACACCACCAGTACCGGCGGCACCCCCGTTTACGCGGAGTCGCAGGTTGTCACCATCGCCAACGGCGACTTCAGCGTCCTGCTGGGAAATGGCAACGGCGTGAGTGGACTTCCCGGGCGGGTTGTACCTGCCTCGCCCATCCGCAGCCTCGCCTCCATCACCCTGAGCCCGCTCTATCTCGGCATCACCGTCGATGACGGCACCGCCGCTGTGGACGCGGAAATTTCCCCCCGCCAGGAGCTGGCCTCTGCCGCTTTCGCCACCCGTGCCCAGGTCGCCGAGGGCCTCGCCGACGGCAAACTCGCCACCGGGATGGTCGCGGACTCCGCCATCACCACCGTGAAAATCGGCGGCAACCAGGTCACCACCGCCAAGATCGCCGACGCTAACATCACCACCGCCAAGCTCGCCACCGGCAGCGTGACCCTCGACAAGCTCGACACCACGGCCATCGGCGTTTGGACCCCTAACGGACCGAACATCAACCGCACCAGCGGCAATGTCGGAATCGGCCAGCCAAGCCCGGGTTTCCCGCTCAATTTCTCCAGTACCGTCGGTAATAAAATCTCGCTCTATGGCAACAGCGGAAATCACTACGGCCTCGGCCTCCAAAATAACTTGGTCCAGATCTACGCTGGTGACAGCAGCGGGGATGTCGGTTTCGGCTATGGCTCCTCCACCGCTTTCACCGAGACCATGCGCATCAAAGGTAATGGAAATCTGGGAATCGGAACCAACAACCCCACCTCCAAGCTCCACATCAGCGGCGGCAGCGCCACCATCGACAGCGCCTCAGCCACCGCGGTGTCAGTCCTCCAGGGCGGAGGCACCGGCAAGGTGGATCTTGCCGTCGCCGGGGGAGCCGGATCATACTCCTCCTCCGCCGCCACCAATGACGGGGTTCTGCGCGCGATGACCGGTAAACTCCATCTGCAAACCGGAGCCGGCGCGGCCGCGATCACGGTCGATGCCGCCAACAAGGTCGGCATGGGCACGATCAGCCCCGTCAACAAACTCGACATCCGCGGCAAACTAAGTGTCGGGGATGCCCAGCCCGACGCCGCTTACAATGGCGCCTTGCAGATCACCCGCGGCCCGTCGGCGGCGCAGCATATCAATCTGGTGCGATTCGGCGACTATGTGTGGTCCCTCGGCTATGTCGCCAACACGAACACCTTCGGGATCGGTGGTGGCACCAGGACGGACAGTGACTTCAACCCCACCTTCCGAATGGACACTAATGGAAGGACCATGATCAACACGACCAACTCGTCGCAGGGCGATTTGAGCGTCGGGCTCGGAGGCTTAGTCTCTGTAGGCAGCCGAGGCGGAACGCCTGGATATGCCCGGATGAGATATGAGAACGGGGGCCGAATTTACCTCGAAGCCTATAACACCAATATAAACAATGGACAATGGAGAGGGTTTAGTATGGATGGCAACAACGATATCGACTGGACTTCCGACCGTCGTCTCAAGAAGAACATCGTGGACGCCGAGCCGATGTTGGACCGCCTGATGCAGCTCCCCTTCCGCCGTTACCAGTACAAAAGCTCGACCAACCCGAACGAACGCCCCGAATTCGGCGTGATTGCTCAAGAAGTCGAGCCGCTTTTTCCTGATCTCGTTGGTCAGGGTGACGACGGCATCATGACAGTGGGATATACCAGCTTCGCCACCATCGCGTGCAAGACGATCCAAGAACTCAAGATCGAAAAAGACAACGAGATCGACGAACTGCGCACCGACCTGACCCAGAAGAACGCGGCGATCGCCGATCTCAGCGCTCGCCTCCTCGCCTTGGAAAAACTCGTGAGTGACCGTCGCTAACACCTGCCGTTTTCCGCTGCTTCCCAATCTCCAACCAGAAAATTGCCTTGAAACGATACTTCACTTGCTTTCGATCCACGATCCCGGGAGGTCGGCTCTGCGCCCTCATCGGAATCGCAGCGATTGCGATATCGCCCACCGCGCTGGGCCAGTTTGAAATCAAGGGCAAGGTAGGGAACAAGCTCACTTACCGCGGCGACGGCATCCCCAGCGGCAGCGGTGGCACGCCCAGCGGCGCGCCGACGATCACCCCGCAGTTTTCCAACGTATTAGAAACAAGTGCCACCAGCGGGCCCATCTCGACCTCGGCAGATCCACTGGTTGCCTTTCCCTCCTCACCCGCCGTCGTCCTCAAACGCTCCAGCCTCGGAAACACCTTTTCCTCCGGCGTCCCCGCCTATTTCATTGGCGACCGGATCGAGCTCCCGCTCGCCTACATCACCCCCGCCGGAACAAGCGTCGCCGCCACCTCGGACTTCTGGCGCGCGGAGCCCGTCCGCCCCGGGGAAATCGTCATCAACCCCAACGGCCAGCCGCTCAAGGATTCGTCCGGCGCGCTGATCGCGAATGATGGCGGAGTCCTCGTGCCCAGCCTCGCGACCGGAAGTTATGAGAACTTCTATTATAGCCCCCACGCCGCCCAGGTTTTCGCCAACCAACCGGGACAGGTGCAAATCTGGTGGCGCTCCCTGCTGCCAAACGCTAGCAACGAGTATGTCCTGGTGAAGGATACTTTCGCCGTCTCCTCGTCCACCTCCCGCCCGATCCGGCAGTTTTTCTGGACCGAAAAAAGTTTCAACGGCCCGCCCATCAGCATTCCCAGCGGCCGCATCGTCACCGTAAACCCGGTCTTCAGCAACGTCTTCCCCTCATCCGTCAGCGAGGAATACGTGGCGGTGGGATCCTCCACTCCCGCCGATCCCGACGCCCAGCCCGCCGAGGAACTGCGCACCGTGTGGTTCGAAAAAAACACCGGCATTGGCTCCCTCCGCGCCTACAACATCACCGGTCGGATTCTTGTCGAATACCTCGGCGAACTCGGCGAGGACGGAACCCACGAGTTCCTCGGCGCCGACGTGGTTGAAATTTCAAAGGCATCTCCCTTCTCTACGCTATCGGTCAACCTGGGCAATGAAATCCGCCCCGCCGCCAACGACCCGAAACTGGTCGCCCTCCCGGTGGTAACCGACGCCTCCGGCACCGTCTCGTTCTACGGCAGCGTCTCCCGTCCCGACGGCAGCCTCGCTTATTATGCCGAGCAGGAAAACGCCCTCGAAGATCGCGTGGTCTTCTATTGGTTGGAAAAATCCGATGCGGCGATTGTTCCCGTTTCCGGAGACGCACCGGGCCTGGAAATCGACTGGCCGAAATACCTTCACAAATACCTGCAGGTCTGGCCCACCGATGTCGCCGCCTTCGCCCATTATACCATCCCCGGCGGCGGCAGCTCGCTTGACAACGGCACCGGCCTCAAGTTCGAGGGCGGCACCATCCCGACCCTCGTCTATCAAGATGATCCGGCCCAGGGCGAGGCCTCGATCGACAGCACCAGCCAAAGACTGTTAGTCGTCCCGACTGGCGACCAAGCGAACCGCGCGCTCCTCAAGTTCAGCGGAGATAACGGTTCAGTCTGGTATGTGCCTCTGCTCACCCAAGTCGAAGGCCGCACCGGCTTCCTCGAAAGCGACAGTCTCGGCCAGCTAACAGGCCAAGCCTATGTCGGCGAGCGCATTGAGCGTCCCTCCACGGATTACAGTCTCGCCGGCTATGTTGCCGCCGGCAGCTCCCACTCGCCAAATGCTTATATCAATCCCTTCACCGCCGGCATCAGCGAAGCTGAAAAAGGCGCCATCATTCCCGTCAACGCCCTTCCGGGAGATGGAAACGCCCTGAAAATCTGGTGGTTCAAACGGGTCGCCGCACCGTCGAGCGAGTTCACCGATTTTTACACCCCGGCGAAAATCGGCACCTACTCGTTGGATTACCGCCGCTCGTTGTTAGTCGATCAGGAAGACTTCGAGGGGACGGTCACCGGCTGGACGAACAACCTGACTTCCGTGGGTCCCGCAGGCGGCTATCTCGGAAGGTTAGCAAAATCCACCGGTGTCGCCACCGAAAAAACCTTCTCGGTCGATGGCAGCGGATCCACCGGCGTCTCCATCAACTTCACCTTCCATCGCATCGATTCCTGGGACGCGAACGAGAAATTCCAAGTGTATCTCAATGACCAAAAGTTGATTGATCAAACGTTCCCATACACCGAGGTCACCGACGTGATCGAGCAAAGCGGTTATTTCGAGAACCGCGCTTACTCTTGGAGCATCACCCCGGTCGCAGGCAGCTACGGGAATTTTCTGGGAGAATTTTGGAACGACCAAAGTTTCCGGGTGCAAATCCAAGCCGGCTCCCTGGAAAATGTGCCGCTCAGCAGTTTGAAGCTCGGCTTCAGCACCAACTTGGATACAGGGATCAGCGACGAGTCCTTCGGCATCGACGACCTCACGCTCGAAGTGCCGCTTCCCCAGCAGATTGTCATGGCTTCGAACAAAGGCACCGGCAGCCTGGCTTCCGCCGTCGCCGCGGGCACCATCTACAACCAGCCGGATGTTAGTAAAATCGGCTACAACCCGAATGAGGAACATGCCATCCTGCTTGGCGGCCAAGGCTATGCCCTGCGCGACGACCTCAACCTCACTGATAGCTCGGCGGCAGCTGCGGTCGGCAGCGCCTTCACCTCGCTGCCCCGCGTCCTGATCGAATACACGGACCCCATCGACAAGCGCCCCGCGATTTCCGTTTATGAAGTTCTTCGCGAGAATGCCTTCTATAAGTTCTCCTATGGCATCACCGCGGGCACCATTCTCAACTCGCCGATGCCGATGCCGCTCCTGCCACTCCCCGTGGACCCCGCGACCGGGCTGAGCAAAAACCTCGAAGTGGCCTCGCCGATTGACGTGACTCCCGAAGCCCTGGCAGCCGGGGCTCCATCCCTCTACGGGAAATTCAGTTTCAAGGACCGCAAAGGCTACGACTGGATCTACCGCGGTCCCCATGCCGGCGGCACTCCATCACTGGGCATGCAATTTTACTATCCGATGCAGACGAGCTTCGTTTTCCCGAACCGCGTGCAACCCGACGAAGGGACGCCCCTGCCGTTCCTCCGTCCCATCAGCGGAGACGCCTATGTCGGCGACGCCGTGTTAGGCACTCCCATCACCGTGGCCTATTTCCCCGCCTGGCCCACCAGTCCGCCAACCATGAGCGTGGGTGAGACCCTCGCCATGCCGAAGCGCGGCCTGCCTGCCGTCCGCGGACAAAAAAGCGCCAATGTGCTCTACCAGCAATCCGTCGCGCAGTCCGGCACCACCAAGGAAAGCGCCGTCCTGCACGACCCGACGCGCTCCAAGTCGGTCTTGCTCAACGCCGGCTCGGTCGGCTTGAAAAGCCTGCCCGTCTCCATCGCCACTACCCAGGACAAGGGGAAAACCTACTTCCAGCTGCTCCCTCCCCACTTGCAGCAGCGCGTTTATTTCGACCCGAACATCGGCGATATCGGGGCCGTGGTCCTGATCGGCGAGTTCGTGGACGAAACCGCGGGCGAAGACTACATCCACCTCAACGCACTCAGCCCGGAAGACACGCAGGTCATGAAGGACCTCGTGGACCCAGACGACGGCGAGTCCCAGAATTGGTATCGTGCCATCGACGGCCTCGCCACGCTTGTGGAAACCTTTAAAGAAGATCCGAATAAGCGGGGAACCTATATTCCAGATACTACGCTCAGCTATACCGTCAACAGCGAGAGCCTCGCCATCGTCACGAACTCGGACACCGCGGTGGACAGTTATGCCCTGACCGCCAATGGCGCGGGAGCGGGTTACGTCACTCTTCTCTTCGGTAATGGCGAGGCCTTCACCCCTAAGGGGGATCCCGTGGAGATGCAGATCATCCAAGTGGTGCCGCAGCTCTACACCGGCGATCTGAAAACCCTCGTCGCCTCGAATCCTCTCGATGAGCAGACCACCCTCCGCCACAGCGGCGACTTCGCCGCCCGCCCGGGCAACTATGAGTTCGAGTGGCGTTACGCAACGCCGGTCGATGGCGTGGCTCCCATCACCTATCAAACCGAGATGACCACGGCGCTCGGGAATGTCGCTGAATGGAATTCGAAGACCAACCCAAGCAACCTGCTACCCGAGGACTCCGAATACACCACCAGCACCTACACACTCCCGCGCTCGATCAGCGTCAATGACCCTGGCTACACCACGGGTTCCGGCCTGCCCGGCATCGTGGTCAAAGCCGCCCAAACCGTGCACTACAGCTCGGGAAACCAAGGCGAGGCGATCTTCAGTGCCGACCTCAGTGCGCTCGACGGCTTCGTGCTTTATGTGAACGGGGTTCCGGTTTTGGCCTCCCGCATGCCGGCGGGAATCCCCGTGCCGGGAAACCTGACCCCGGTGGACGGATTGTCCGGCTTGTCGGACGAAGGACTCACCTATCAGTATCGCGTCCCCTCTTCGGTTTTCACCACCACCGAGAACCGGATCGAGGTCGCCCTCTACTCCAGCGCCGCTCCAGGCACCACACCCACCGTCCAAACCAACCTCCGTCTCGAGCTCACCTCCAGCGTCGACAAGGTGGACCCCGCCGTTTACGCAGCCTCGCCATGGCTCCGTCCTAGTGGAACACTCACCAACGTCGCGATCGTCGGCGGCAGCGCGGACTCGCCGCTTGGAAATCCCTTGCTTCTATTCAGCGACAACTACTTCACCATGCGTTACCGCACCTTGCCCGACAGCGGCAACGTCGCCGGTGAAGGCTGGAGCAATTGGATGGAGCCCAAGCTCGTCATGAGTTGGATCAAGCGCGCGCTCGACGGCATCAATCCGTTCAACCAGCGCAACGACGACCTTTTCAACAATCCGGTCAGCACCGACGTCAGCATGCTCACCCAGGCCGGAACCCGCTGGGAGGGTGATGTCGCGCTCAACATCGACACCATCGAAGACTTCGGACTCATCGAAATTTACGAGACCCTGCTCAACCGCGCCAAGAAGCTCAGCATCGACGCCGGCTACGACGATGCCGGGACCAACGACACCCTCCTGTTGACCGCGGGCTATCTATCGGATCTCTACGTCATCGTCGGCAACGAGGCTGCGGACGATGCGGACAACCCCACCATCGCCATCGACGGATCGATCGAGTCCAGCGAAGTGGAAACCTCGCGCTTTTCCTTCGAAGGTCAGATACCAACACTCATCGAGGAAGAATTGGCACTCTTGGCCGGCCGCGATGACTTCCTCAGTCCGAGCGTGACCACCGCCCCGGCCTACAACCGGCTTTACTGGAACTACACTAACGGCATCAACTCCGGTGAGTCAATCTATGCCATCAACTACAACATCAAGGAAAAGGCCGGTGCCGACACGGCCGACGGAACGATCGATGCGGATGATGCCCAGCACATGTTTCCTCAAGGTCATGGCGATGCCTACGGCCATTACCTCACCGCTCTGACTGGTTACTACAAGCTGCTCACCTCCGACAGCTTCACCTGGATTCCAAGAAGCGAGGGTGTCGATGTTCTCGGCCAGACCGTGCAGGTGGACTATCAGGACGAGCGCAAGTTCGCTGCCGCCGCCGCGAGTGTCGCCCGCAGCTCGTCCCGGATCCTCGACCTCACCGCGCGGATCTCGTACCGCGATGATCCCGGCACCGGCTGGGCGCACATGCGGGATAACACGGAAAACAGCGCGACCGGCATCCGACGCCAGCGGGGCTCCGACGAGTGGGCCGCGCGCGGCGGCCAGGGGGCTTACCTTCACTGGATCAGTGCCAACGCAATGCTGCCGGATGTCGATGACAATCCCAACCACACCGGCATCCAGATCATCGACCGCAGCACCGTTCCCGAGATCCCGGAAATCGTTGCCAGCGCGATCAATATCCAATCCAACCTGGACGCCCAGTGCGCGCACCTCAATCCGCTGGGCCTCGCCAAGGGCGCCATCGCCTTTGATATCTCCTCTTCCGAGCTCAAGTCGGGCGCATCCCACTTTGAGCAAATCTATGCCCGAGCCCTGCGTGCCAACCTCAATGCCAAGGCCGCGTTCGACCAAGCCAGCGCGATGAACCGCCAGCTCCGCCAGCAAAACAACTCGCTCGACGACTACAACCTCGCCGTGGACGATCAGGAGCGCGCCTACGAATACGAGTTGGTCACGCTCTTCGGCAGCGCCTACCCGAACGATGTCGGTCCGGGAAAACTATACTCGCAAGGTTACGAAGGGCCGGACCTTTATCACTACTGGCTGATCGACCGCCCCTCGGTCGTGACCAACACCGAGCAGACCGTCACCGTCAATTTCCGTGAGCCGGTAAACATGGACCCGTTTGTGGAATGGTCGCTGGACAACACCTATCAGAAAATCACCGATCCGGTCCAGTATGTGAACCGTCAGATGGACATCGTTCCGCACCAGCTCATGCAGTTCGCCGCATCGGGAAGTGGCAGCCGCCGCGATCCGGGCGAGATCCAGAGTGCCTTGCTCAATGTCTATCAGGCACAGGTCGGCTCCCGCGAGGCCGCCAACAAGCTGGATAGCCTATCCGCCCAATTCGAGCGCGACTATCAGCTCTTTACCGAGTTCCGGACCACTTATGACGACGCCGTCGCCAACGACGAGGCCCTCACCCAGGAAGCGCAGTTTTACCGCAACGCCGCCCAAGTGTATGATGCCGCCTCACAGCTCCTCGAGCTCGTGGGTGACTACGCCGAGAAAATTGGCGGCGTCACCGCCATGTCGTTCCCGACCGTCGTCGGCTTCTCGATGGACAGCACCTCGGTGATGCGCAGCCTCTCCCGTTACGGTGGCTACGCCGCCGCCTTCGCCCAGCGCCAGGCAGCCCTCCAGTTGGACACCGTGGTTGACCGTCTTGAGGGCAAGGCGGACGAAATAATGGAGGAGACCGGCGGCTGGGAGGACGGCCTCGCCCGCGACAACGAAGACAAGCAGCATGTCGTCGAGTTCGAGCGACTCCTTCGGGAAATCATCGCCTGCGGCTACGAGCTCTCACACCGCGCCGCCGAGTTGCAGCGCGCCAACGAGAGCGTCGCCGGACTGATGGCGCGGGGGGATCACCTCCTCGCCGAGCGGGAAATCTTCCGCATGCGCGCCGCCGCCGTGGTGCAAGGCTACCGCACCCGCGACATGACCTATCGCACGTTCCGCAACGAAGAGCTTTCCCAATACCAGGCGCTCTACGATCTCGCCGCCCAATATACTTATCTTGCAGTGCAAAGTTACGATTACGAAACCGGCCTGCTGGGAACCAGCGCCGGCCAGGAGTTAATCGATGGTATCGTCGGCACCCGCTCGCTCGGGAAATTCCGGAACGACAACCCGGTCGCCGCCACCGGCACCACCGGCGACGGTGGCTTGGCCAGTATCCTGGCCCGCCTCAACAGCGACTGGTCGGTGGTCAAGCCGCGCCTCGGGATCAACAACCCGGATAAAAACGGCACGCTGTTCTCCCTGCGCCAGGAGCTGTTCCGGATCCGCACCGATGCCTCTACCAGCGAAGATGACAAGGCGTGGAAGGAAACCATCGAGCAGCATATCATGAGCAACCTGCTCAACGATCCGGACGTCGCGCTCCATGCGCGCAATCTGCGCAAGCCGAACGGGGCGTCGGTCCCGGGCATCGTCATTCCGTTCACCAGCACCATCGCCCATGGCCTGAACTTCTTCGGCCAGCCGCTGGCCGCCGGAGACCATGCCTACACCGCGACGAACTTCGCCACCAAGATCTATTCGACTGGTGTCGTCTTGAAAGGCTACATCGGCATGGATCCCTTCGCGTTTGGAAGCGGGGATGCCACCCCCGCGGCCACCTCCGATGCCGATGCCCTCAGCGCGACGCCCTATGTCTATCTGATCCCCGCCGGATTTGACAGCATGCTCGCCCCGCCGCTCGGAGATACATCATTGGTGCGCTCCTGGTCGGTGAAGGATCAGGCGATGCCGCTGCCCTTCAACCTCGGTCAGAGCGATTTCTCCGACACCCAGTTCTTCACGCCCGAAGGCACGGTCAACGAGCAGTTATGGATCACCCGCAAGCACCAAGCCTTCCGCGCGATCAGCGATCCGTCATTCCTCTACAGCACCATGCCGGAGGAATTCACCAACACCCGCCTGGTCGGCCGCAGCGTCTGGAACAGCCAGTGGAAAATCGTCATCCCCGCCTACACCCTGCTCAATGACGAGCAAGGCGGGCTGGATCGCTTCGCCCGTACGGTCAAGGACATCCAGGTCTTCTTCCGCACCTACTCGAACTCCGGCAATTGATGAAATCGGCGGATTTGGCTATATGACTGGCGGATTCGTCAAATTTCTCTTGCCGTTTTTGCCTGTGCTGTTTGAAAGCTAACCCATATCCATGAAAAAGCTCTGGCTCATTCTCGTTCCGCTGATGTCCGCGATCGTTTGGTTGGTGTGGCATGCGGTGAATGTGGCCCGTCCGGCGGCGGCGGATCCGGATATGTAGGGGTTGAGAAGCGCGAAGAAATCGCGGAAGAAGATCCCACTGGTCGTATTGATTGGCAGATCGCGAAGCGACGGGGTCCGATCAAAAAGATGGCAGAAGGACCGGAAAAGGACCTCATCCTGGCGGCCGAAAAAGCCAAGGCCTCGGTCGTTCGCAGTATCAAAGCCGGTGACCTTTCGGAAGGCGCTGATACTTTCGCTATCTCCCACTATGCAGCGCAAAAAGTCCTGGATCCCACCGAACTCTTCAAAGCTCCGCTCGCCGGAGATTCGGGCACCATTGGTATATCTTTCACCGCAGTTTATCTAAAAGTAATCGAATGGTCTGTCGAGACCTCTGCTGGCAGACCTCGCAGAGGATTTTTTTTTCTGTTCTCGAATTATCGCAAAGCCCTGCCGATACTCTCCTTTTTATTCCCGCAACATGCATTCGAGCACGGTCGAGAACTATCTTAAAACTATTTGGGGGCTTCAGCAGCGGTCGCCGGACAGTTCCCTCGTGCCGATCGGGCGAGTTGCTCAGAAGCTCTCGGTGACTCCTGGAACAGCCACGACGATGATGAATCAACTCCTGAAGCAGGAGCTCGTCGATTACATCCCGCGGAAAGGGGTGTCGCTCAATGTCGCCGGTCGCAAGGCGGCCCTGCAAGTGCTTCGGCGCCATCGGCTGGTGGAAAGCTTTCTCGTGGAGATCATGAGGCTTGATTGGGCCGAGGTCCATGAAGAGGCCGAAGTTCTGGAGCACGTCATTTCCGAGCGTCTTCTCGCACGGATGGACCAAATGCTGGGGCATCCGACCCACGATCCTCATGGCGCTCCCATACCTACGAGCGAAGGTGAGGTGCCGAGCCAATCCACTCAGACCCTCGCAGAATGCAGCCCGGGAGATTTCACTCTGACTCGAGTGCGGGAGAATCGTCCGGATTTTCTCCAGTGGCTCGCTCTGCTGGGGCTTAAGCCTGGAACCTTTCTCAGGCTGATCGTCAGGGATTCGTTCGCAGACACGCTTACGCTTGTGATTGCAGAAGGCCCGGATCAGGTCCAGATTTCCTTGTCGGCTGCAAAATCACTTCTTGTTGTCCCGGCATGACGCTTATGAAAACGATTACCTCGCTCTTTTTACCGCTTCTCCTCTTGAGTTGCCAAGAATCTGATCCATCAGCCCTGTCGAATCGCCCTCGCGACCTTTCGCCAGAGGAACGGCAAACGATTGATGCGACTCTTGCCACTCAGGTGATTGGCAAGGAATTGGCAGGGCGGACGAGTTGGTTGAACGACGAGGGATTTTACTCCGGTTCGCTCGATAAAGCCCCGCAACGCTACCTCCTCTATTTTTCAGCAAGCTGGTGAGGCCCTTGTAAAGCGAACGCTCCCCAGTTGGTGAGCTCCTATCACGAGATGATTGCAAGTAGAGACGATGTTGAGCTGATTCATATTAGCCTCGATCATAGCGATGAGGCCGCTGAAAAATGGGCTCTGAATGAAAAATTCCCCTGGCCCACGGTGCTGCAAAGCCAAATCAGCGAAGAGTTGGCGGCTCGCACGCCTCAGACCGTGCCTTCCTATCTTCTGGTAAGTGCAGATGGCACGATCGTTGCCACAGGTAAAACGGAAGCGTTGGCAGCAATAAAGGAGGAGTGACCTGAATTCTTAGGGATCTTTTTCCTTCCCCTCGCCCTGTGTTCACGGTTGTCTAAGGCACCTCCCATTCTATGAAAAACTTAGCAAAGCTCCTGTTAATCGGCTTTATGTCGTCGATGGCTCACGCCCAGGTGACTGTCAGCTTGGCCCTTGATCGTCCCACCTACTTGGTTAATGAGCCGGTCACTGCCGTGGTCACCATCACGAACCGAAGTGGATCCGAACTTTTTCTCCACAGTGAGATGAAGGGGAAAATCGCCCGCAGTTGGCTTGAGTTCTCGATGCGGCACTCGGGAGGAGATGCTCTTCCCCGCATGAATCACGGAGCATTTCGTGCCGCCAAGCTTGGGGCCGGTCAGACCATTTCCCGTCGTATCAATCTAAGTCAGCTCTACAGTGTGGCGAAGCAGGGCAATTTCTCGACCAATGCCCGGATTCAAATCAACAATCAGGTTTTCACCTCAAATTCGTCTCACTTCACCGTCAGCGAGGGATCGCTTTGCTTCAAGCAGCCCTTCGGCGCCCCAAAGACCAAGTTTCCTAATCGGGAATACCGTGTGATCACCTTCAATGACGGTAAGACGACCTCGATTTATGCTGCCGTGCATGAAGCAAAGACGCAACGAGCTCTGGCGACTGGGCGCATCAGCAAGATCCTTCTCTTCAAGAAACCGCAAGCGACCTTGGACAGCGCCAACAATCTCCATGTTCTCTATCTCTCGAATCCTGAAATTTTTGTGCACGCCATTGTGAATAAGAATGGGCAGCTGGCATCTACGAAATATTTTAAACGCGGCGCTAGCGGAACCCCATCTCTGGCAGCCCAACGCGATGGTAAGATCCTTGTGCAAGGGGGTATCCGCTTTGATCCCGAAAAGGAAGCCGTCGAGCGCGATCGCGCTCGAAAAGTATCCGAGCGTCCCGAACAGTAAACTTTTTTTGATAAAAAGTTTGTATTAATTTTAATAATGTTTATAAGATCAACGATTAATAAGTAATTTTCAATGAATAATCTCCTGCACGCACTCGTCATCTTCCTAGTCCTTACCGTTCCGGCGGCGGCTTCCTTCAGAACTGTCGTGATCGATGCCGGACATGGTGGTCGTGATAATGGTGGTAGCTACGGGAAGGTCTACGAAAAATGGCTCGCACTCGACACCTCGATGCGGGTGGAGCAGAAGCTGAAGGCGAAGGGTTTCCGCACCGTAATGACTCGCCGCAGTGATCAGTTTATTTCACTTTCTGGTCGAGCCAAGATCGGAAATCGCTACGCGAACTCCATTTTTGTCTCTATCCATTACAACTTCACTTGGAAGAAGAACGTCAGTGGTCTTGAGACCTTCTACTGCTCTCCTCAATCAAAGCCTCTCGCCGACGCAGTTCAGCGCGGAATGCTGAACCGGGTGAAGTCCGTCAACCGCGGTGTCAAATATGCCCGTTACTTCGTGATTAGCCATTCGAGGAATCCTGCGATCTTGGTCGAAGGTGGATTCGTTTCAAACTCCCGTGAGCGTGGTCGAACTAAAGAAGGCTGGTATCGTGAGGCAATCGCCGATGGCATTGTCGACGGAATTGTCTCCTTTAAGAAAATCGCCCGCGGAAGCTGGTAAACAATTTCAGATGTCTTCCGTCGATTGGGACGCGCGTTACCGCGACGGAGAGACGCCTTGGGAAAAGGGAATGGCCCATCCGGCCCTTCCTTTTTTTGTGTCCAGTCACCCCGGGATTTTTGAAAAAAAGCCAAGGGTCTTTCACCCCGGCTGCGGCTTTGGACACGATGCTGCCATTCTCGTACCGCACTGCGAGGAGCTGACGGCCCTCGATCTTGCTGCGGCACCCTTGGAGGCGGCGAAAGACCTTTATCCGACGGAGAACATCCGTTGGGAGGTGGGCGATCTTTTCGCATGGGATGAACCCGAGAAATACGATCTCGTGTGGGAGCACACCTGCTTTTGTGCCATCCCGCTCGAATTTCGGACCAAATATGTCAAAGCGGTTCATCGCCTTCTCAAACCCGGTGGCCATCTCGCTGGAATCTTTTTCTTAAATCCGGATCACGCTCTCGAAGAAGGCCCGCCTTTCGGCGTCACTCGCGATGAGCTGAATGGATTTTTCGGTAACGGCTTCGAGCTCCTCGAAGATCACCCCAAGCCCGAGACCTATGAGGGACGGGAAAATCGTGAGACACTCATGGTCTGGCGGAAGCGATCGTAACTTTTTCAATGACTCGTAAAGAGCTTGCTGCCGGAACCAAGTCCTACGAGCAGGGCAAGTGAAAATCTGAATGGCCTCTTTTTGTGGCTCATTCGTAATGAGATATTTTCAGAGAAAGCGGATCCGCAGGTGGAAGCTTATTTTCTAGCTCAGCGCACCTAAATCGGCCTGGACGGTGATCTTGGGATTGGCACTCGGGTTTTCCACAAGGTTGGTGCCTTTTCCCAGGAGCTGGAGGGCGGAGACTTCATCGGTGATTTGGGCGTCACCTTGGCCGACGTTTTGGTAGGCTTGGAGGATGAGATCTTTGGAGAAAATTTGCGGGGTCTCCATGATCCAGAGGTCGTCGCGGGAGACGGACCCGGTGGTGACGCCTGCGGGGGTTGCGCGCTTGAGGGTCTCGGTGATGCGGCGGGCGAGGGCGGCTGCTCCGGTGTTCTTGGCAGCCGCGAAGGTGGCGCGTATGCTTGCGGGAGAGACAAGGGGGCGGGCGCCATCGTGGATGGCGACGTGGGTGATGTCGTCGTTGAGAGCGGCGAGTCCGGCGGCGACGGAGTCGGAGCGCTCGGTGCCGCCATCGACGCGGATCAGCTTTCTTCCAAGGTCGCTGAGCCAGGCGAAGCGCTCGCTGGGAGTGACGACGATGACTTGAGAGACTTCGGCGAGGGATGAAAAGGCGCGGACACTGTGCCAGAGGACGGGCTTGCCATCGAACTCGGCAGCGAGCTTATCAAAGCCCATGCGACGGGAGGACCCGGAGGCAACGATGATGGCGGCGTAGCTCATCCTTAAGAGAAAATGACTAAAACTGTGAGCTGGAAACTGCTAACTTTTAGGAAAGATGTTTCATGACCTCTTGGGAGAGGGTTTTCCCATCGGCTTGGCCGGCTACTTTTTCTTGCACGATCTTCATGACCTTGCCCATGTCGGCGCGGGAGGTGGCTCCGGTCTCGGCCACGGCGGCTGACACAATGGCGGAGATCTCATCGGCTCCGAGGGCGGCGGGAAGGTATTTTTCGAGGACGGCAACTTCGGCTTTTTCGTTATCGGCGAGTTCTTGGCGGTCGGCTTTTTCGAACTGCTCGATGGAGTCCTGTCGCTGTTTGATCTGCTTGCGCACGAGAGCGAGGGTGTCGGCCTCGGAGGCGACGTTGTCTTTGTGCCCGGATTCGATGGCGGCGTTCGTGATGGCCGTCTTGAGAGCCCGGAGAGTGGTGAGGACTACGGTGTTCTTGGCCTTCATGGCGCCTTTAATATCGGACATTAGTTGGGAGGAAAAATCGTTCATGGATGAGTTGTCACCTCAGAAGAGACGGGAGGCAAGGGGGGAATCATTTTTCCACAGCTTGCAGGAGGAGCGTGGTGTGGTAAAGGACGGGCGTGAGCAAGAAGCGCATCGCTGGTCCCCTGTATCTCTGTTTTATCGGATTAGCGGTCTTGCTCATGGGCGCTCTCTTTATGGGGTTGCTGTGGAAGTCCTATGTCGGTGCCAAGGAAACGAGAGCTTGGCCGGTGGTCGAGGGGGTAGTTCTGGAAGCCTCGGTAGCAGAGAGAAAGCTGGGTCCGCAGATTCCGCAGGAGTATTCCATGGGGCTGAGTTATTCCTATGACTTTGAGGGGCAGCCTTACCAAGGAGATCATTTAACGCGGCGAGAGAACCCTTGGTATAAAGATAGGGAGCGTGTCGAAGTCGGTTTGAAGGAATTCTCGATGGGGACCCGGGTGGAGGTTTTTGTGAATCCGGAAGAACCTGAGGAGGCGGTAATAAAGCACGAATCGAAAGCAGGCGGTTATTCGATTTGGTTTCCGGGCCTTTTTGTCGTGGCGGGCTTGGGAATTATCTTGAGCGCCCTTCGGAAGATCTTTTCGGAAGTCGAGAAAGGAATCGCGTCTTGATTCGGGAAGGAGTTTGGCGGAATATTCCTTTTAGATGAAGGTATATTTGCGGACTTTGGCAACATGGCTTGGATGCACGGCAACTTTGGCCGCTCTAGTGCCGGACCATCAATTAGCGGAGTGGAGCGTGGGAAAAACGCTTTACGGAAAAGAGGCCAAGCTGGAAGAGCTGGGCGGACAAGGGGTCGTCATTTCTTTCTGGAGCGCGAGCGCGAAAGACGGGGCCAAAAGCCTTGCGCTTCTGGGGAAGATCAATCGGAGCTACCAAAGTCGTGGCTTAGTCGTGATTGCGGCGGAAATGCAGAATCTCGAAAAAGTGGAAGTGGATCGAGTTCTGGGTGGAAATGATGCTGGGTTGACGATTACTCAGGGAGGGCGTGGGCCGATTGGGATTTCGGATCTGCCTCATAGTTTTGTTTTCGATTCCATGGGGACGCTGATTTTTAGCGGGCTTCCTAATGATGCTGGATTTGAAACTGCGGTGAAGAAGGCGCTCGTGAATGCGCGTCGCCCTTCGGTGTCAACGAAGTCGAATCCAGGAGAGAAAAAGAAAGCTGATCTGATTCCCCAGCGCAAGTGGGTGAACAGCGAGGGGAAGGATGTCGTCGCTGCCGTGATTGCGATTAAGAAAGGATATATCTTATTTCGTAAAGAGAATGGAGATGAGATGAGCTATCCGATCAATAAGCTCTCCAAGGAGGATCAAAAATTGGTTCGAAGGATTCCAGCCCAATAAGAGATCAGGGAAATTCTTAAATTTCTCGCGTTTGGCCAGTGAAGGTTCCAAGTCCGATTGGCGAGATGGCGAGGCGGGATTTAACGTCCCTCCTTTGCCGGCTAACGTGGGACGCAAGTTCTGCCGCTTGGTGTCGAACTAGCCTTGGTTACTTGATCGAGAATCCACGGCAGTTCTCGAGCGGGGGGATTTCGCTCGCGGAGAATTCGCGGATGTGACTGGCGAGTTCTGATTCTTCCACGATCTCATTGATGAAATCATCTACTTCCTCGCCCTCGCCCATGATCTGAAGCGCGACGGTTCCGTCGGTGAGATTACGAATCCAGCCAATGACATCAAACCCAAGAGCGAGTTGTTTGGTGACGTAGCGAAATCCAACGCCTTGGACTCTCCCTATGAAGATGACTTCTTTAGCGGTCATTTTTTAAAGGAATCGAGATGTCGATGTGAGAGCCGTCGACATTGATGCTCCGGCCTTCTACTTCGATTTGCTGGAGGCCCCGAGCAAAGGTCTGTGCCAGTTCGGGGGTGGCCATCGTCACTTGCCAGTTGAGTTTGGACACGTCGATTTGATAGCGATCTCCCCGCCAAGCTTGTGCGAGCTCATCAGCGGCTTCGTTACCGAGATATGGGTCGAAGAGGAGTCTGATTCCCAGTGCGCCCAGCAGTTGGATTGGCTCTTTGGTTTCGGATGGTTCGATGGGCTCCAAGTGGGGATAGAGGATTTTAAATGTGCTCAGGGGAGGAGTTCGAAAAATGGAGAGGTAAGCGTCCCGGGATTCGAGGTAGGCTTTTTTGGCGTAATCGGCTCCTTCTAGATGGGGAAAGTTCGCCACCCCTTGGATGCTAGGGGAGAGCTGTAGTAGAAGTGCCTCCCGATCATCGCTTTTGTCTTCCCAGTCGACTTGCTCTGCGGCAGCTCGCCTTCGCAGGTAGCGTGATTGAACCCCGGAGGCCGCACCGCGATGGATCGCAAGCCAGGCCCGCGCTTCGTCAGTGGATTTCCAGCTCTCAGGGAAAGGATGGTTTTGGATTTGGAGCTGGCGGGCCAGTTGATGCACCAGAGCGCCTGAATCAGGGATACTCAAGGGATCGAAATCCTCGGGCAGGAGGATTTCGCCGCTGCGTAGATCAAAGAGCCCCCGTGTGCCGTTTGTTTCGATGGCGATCCACTGGGCGCGCAGGATGTCATTTGGAGGAAGAAGCCCGATGGTGGTCCAAGCGTGCTGCTCTTCTTCGACGCCATCTTTTCCAAAGAGGAGTTCGAGATTTCGTTCGGCGGCGTTCCGAAAGATATCAGGAGAGGCCAGTTTGGCGATCGGGGCCTTTGGGAAGACCATGCCACTGTCCTTTTCAACAAAGGCGATTAGATCCTCGGGAATCGCTAGAGATCCTTGAGCAAGAAGGGATCGAATCTGAGCGAGCTCGTCGCGAGTCTCATCAAGCTCGCGCGTTAGTTCTGCGTTCTGTGATCGCAGCTCGCCTGATGATTCTCCGTGATCGCTGGAGATGGCTGCTTTCTTCCAATACTTTCCATAGAGCCATCCCCCAGCTAGAAGGCCGGAACAGAGGAGCACTTGAAAAACTCTCTCAGCACTCATGGAGGATTAACGATTCGCCTTTTCCTGAGCCTTCTTCTTTTCCTCATCGAAAGGATTGTCAGGGCGGAAAGACTTTGAGGGGTCAAACTTCTCTTCGTTATAGAGGTCGGCGTCCTTTGGGTTCTTGTTGGGGAAGACGTCCTCCGCCATTTGCCCCTTTTTCGCGACAAGTGAGATTGCTTTGCTTTGATTCCCATCTTCATCGTAGAAGTAGTAGATTCGGCGAACAGGGCGCTCGACCATCTTGCCATCAGCTGTAGCAATCTCAAACTTTACGCGGGTTTCATACATATCCTCCGCGACGAGGTAGCCTGTCACCTTGTGATATCCATAATTCACGCGGAAGAGCATCACTCCTTGGCCGTCGTAGATTCGACCAGCAGTGAGGAAACCACGATCATTCCGGTAGTAAACCGCGGTCATCGTGATGTTGTTGTCCTTATCCTTGGTGGTTTTGGTGAGCGTCTTGTCATCGGGTCGCCTTTTGAAGACGACATGAGATCCATCAAAGCTATTTCTCTTAATGCGGACGTGAGCGCCCTTGGACTCCCAGAGGTCCTCGTCCCTTGAAAAGGAGGGAGAAATGAACAAGCTAAGGGCAAGTATGGTGAGAGCTTTTTTCATTGTGGTAGGAACGATGTGGTTGACACTCTGTGAAATCGAATGAGCGAGCGCAATACTGGAAGAGCGGACATCTGGCAGGCGGGGCGCTTTACTTGGAATATTTCGCAAAAAGGGCTCATCATGGGGATTCTCAATGTAACCCCAGATTCCTTCTCTGATGGGGGAAGGCACGATTCACTGGAATCAGCGCTCGTTCATGCACGGCGAATGATCCACGAAGGGGCGGATATCCTTGATATAGGAGGGGAGTCAACCCGCCCCGGATCATCACCCGTTTCGATCAAGGAGGAGATTTCTCGAACCATCCCGGTGATTAAGCGGCTCAGAGCAGAAACTGAGATCGCTCTATCCATCGACACTTCAAAGCCAGAAGTCGCCGATGAAGCTCTGAAGGCCGGCGTCGATATCATCAACGATGTTACCGGGTTTCGTTGTTCTAGAATGAGAGAGCTCTGCACCGGCTCGACTTGTGGCTTGGTCGCAATGCACATGCTGGGAAAGCCAGATACGATGCAAACACGCCCACAGTATAAGGACGTGGTTGAGGAAGTGGTGGCATTTTTCCAAGAGTTGGCTCATCAACTAGTTTCGGAAGGAATTGAATCAAGCCGCCTCGTCATTGATCCCGGTATCGGATTTGGAAAGAGCCTCGATCACAACCTGAGGCTTTTAAAGAACCTTAAGAAACTCCAGCGACTGAATCTTCCGATCATGATGGGGCTTTCGCGTAAATCTCTCATTGCCACGTTGCTTGGGAACCAAGCAATGGAAGATCGTGAGTTTCCAACTGTAGCCCTTACCGCGTTTACACGAGCAGGGGGCGTGCTGATTCACCGCGTCCATGCGGTGCGTCAGAACATAGAGGCACTGAGACTTATAGAAGCGCTTCGGTAAAACTTTGGACAACCTCCCTATCGGACCCACGAACACTCGTGGCTGTGATTGCCACATAAAGGAATAAGCGACCTCGCCGCTGCTTGAACCCTAAAGTAGCCCCAGGAAACGGAGCCAGAAGCTTGTTGATGAATTGAACTGGTCTTTTAGGGGGCGACACCCCTGAAATGAAACCA
>OJFK01000045.1_pt1 | contig 45782 bp, 30 predicted proteins | sample 1594101 | NCBI WGS metagenome assembly OJFK01 (sample SAMN05416723, study PRJEB24817) | seawater metagenome | isolation source: Sea water | place: Canada:Atlantic | collected 2013-07
ATAACTGCGCCACCGGTCAGGGCCCCGGTTGCCCCGTTGCCGCTGCTATCGTTGGTGTCGCCATTGTAGTTGTAGTAGGCCAGCAGATCTGCGGCCTGACTAGAGTCAGCAGCCAGGGAGATAAAGGCTAGTAGGGTTAATGAGAATGTTGGGGATTTTTTCATAAGGGAAAGTATTAAGTCGAAATTTTCGTTAACTCTTTCAGATTGGATATTTGCTGTCAATGAGTCCTTTCTGATCAGACGGGGCACAATTTAAAAGTGCTACTTATCCAGCATCTGAAGTGTAGGTGCCCTGAGAATTGGTGCTGAAATAATGTGGGATTGATCGATCTTTGGTATTTTGACGACGGTTTCTTTTCCAGAAGGCCACCGGACGAGAACCTGGTCGACTTTCTCCGTCCTCCCGAGGCCGAAATGGGCGGTGTTCGAGTGCTGAGTAGTGAAAGAATCGCCGCTCGTGATGGCTTGGATCCAGGTGCGATCGCCGGATCGCGCGGTGATGGTTGCCCCCTGAATTGGTTCGCCACCGGCAGAAGGCTTGAGGTGGATTGCGATCCAGTGATGATCGGTTTCGAGGCAGTTTTGGAGAATATGCAGACGCTGATACTGTTGGTTGGTGCGAAATTCGGCGACGAGCAAGTCTGGTCGTCCATCGGCGTCGAGATCTTCGCTCGTGACTGCACGTGAATCGAACTCAAAGGCGGCACCGAGGAGGAACGCGGCGTTGAAGAATCCCTCACCAGGGCAATTGAGGTAGAGGACGTTGTGTTCGAAGCCATTCCATGAAAACTCGGTGCCCAGCTTGGTCCCGAGTTGGGTCGTGTAGAATTGGTCGAGCACGAGATCTGGCTTGGAGTTGCCGGTGTAGAGATCGTGGCGCCAGAACTGCGAGCAGTAATCTTTACACGAGTCGCCGCTGAGGTGGCCGTTGGAGATGTAGAGATCACTGTCACCGTCGAGGTCAAAGTCGGCGCTGGTGCACCCCCAGGACCAGCCGGTGCGGGCCGCTGTGTCAGCGTAATCAGGTTGCTCGAAGTGGCCGGCGCGAGCAAGCAATAGACGGTTACCGAAGGCCATCGGAGCACGGTTTTTAGTGTAATCGGGGTGGGTGTCGCGGGCGGCACCGAGCTGGTCGAGGCGGCGGGCGGTGGTCGAGCTCATTCCGACCATATAGAGGTCGAGTTTTCCGTCTGAATCCCAGTCGCCAAAGGTGTGAGACATGCCGAAACCGAGGCGTTGCTTGAGACTCGTATTGGTGGAATCGGTGAAAGTGCCGTCGCCGTTGTTCGTGTAGAAGTCGAGCCCGGAGAAGTCGGCGGTAATGACGAGATCGAGGTCATCATCCTGATCGAGGTCGATGAGAGTAGCGCTGAAAGTACGGCGATTGCGTTTTTTAGCAAGGCCCGCAGCCGCAGTGATGTCGGTAAAATTTCCGTTCCCATCGTTGCGGAGCAGTGAGTCGGGGAGACCGTCGTTGGCGTCGTAGAACGGGGTCGGCATGGTGCCCCCAACATAGGGAGCCTTCCACTGGCCGGCGAACAGGTCGAGGTCGCCGTCGCCGTCGATGTCGCCGGCGCTGAGGGCGTGGAGCTGGGGGAATTTGAGACTGGAGCAGTAGATGGGCGGGTCGGGGAAGCGCCCGCCGGCGGAACCAAGGAAGAGGAGCAGCGAGCCGTCTGAGGCATTGCCGCCAATGTAATCGGGAAGACCGTCGCCAGTGAAGTCAGCGAGGATACCTGCCTCGGCGGGACGAATGATCGGGTGGTCGAGAAATGGGCGCGCTTCGAATTGGAAAGAGCCGCGGTTGTGATGAAGGAGGTTGCAACCGGCAGTGATGATCTCGGCAAGCCCGTCGCCATCGAGGTCGCGGACAATGATCGGGCTAGTGCGTGGGAAACGCCCCGGGGCGTCCTGTTTTGGATCGATGAGGAGGCGTTCAGCGAACATTGGTTTACCCTTGCGCGCGATGATCTGCACGGCGCTGGTAGCGATCTCGGAGGGGATCGGGTTGCCGCCTGAGGAGTCGCGACCGCTCCAGCGCACAAGCAGATCGCCGCGCACGATGACGCGCTGGTCGTCCTGGCGAAACAGGGCGTGGATCTCGAACGCGACGGTGGAGCGTGCGGGTTCCACCGTGCTCGCGGGTTGGAATTTCGAGTGATGCCACTCGCTCTGGGCAATGCGCCAGCCGCCGGACTTGAGTTTTTCCAACAGGTCAGCAAACCCAGCTTGATCGAGCTCGGTGGCGGGGCCGGAGAGCGGCACGAACTTGAGGCCGGGGACGCCCCAATCTGGAGAGGGCGCTGGCTCGGCGGCGTTGAGCCGCAGCGTTCCAAACTGAAAACGCTTGAGGACGTCAAAGCCTGCGTTGTCGCGAAGATCGTCCCACAAGGCGACGAAGGTTTTCTCATGCCGCTGCGCCTCGACTTCATCAGCGAACACGGTGGAGTCGAGTTGTTGACGCTCGGCAACGATTGCTGCAGTTGAGGTCGGCGGAGGCTGCGAGATTACGATCGAGGCCTCCCCGCCCGACGACGGCTCCGGCTCATCACTGCGTTTGCAGGATGCGAGCAGAGAAGCCGCGAGGGCAACGTGAGCGATTCGTCGGACCACGGCTGGCTACTCGACCTCGCGGACACGGAAGAATTTGTGCGACGCCGGGGAGCTGCCGCTGAAGGTAGTCGATTCACCCTCGCTCACGACACCATCATCGAGCTCTTCCCATGTGATGAGATCGTCCGAGGCATCGACCGCGTAGGTCTTGTTCGTTCGCGAGTTCCACGTGATCATCGTCGCGCCAGTCGCCGCATTGTGATTGATCTCCGTGATAATGAAGGGCACTGGAGGGCCGATTAAATCCGATGGATTCGCTCCTGAGGCGAGTTCCATGATTTGTTCGGGAGTCAAAATATTGGCGAAGATCGCGAAATCGTCGATCCGCCCGGCAAAGCTGTTCGCCAGGGATGGCCCCTCTGCTCCGATCGTGATAATACCGTCAAACGAATCAAGAGGATCGGCACCACCCGCAGACGCGCTTAGAACTCCATCAATCCAGATTTGGCGTTCGCCGAACTCATCGCGCTGGAAGACGAAGTGCTGCCAGACATCGACTACTGCGCCAGTGGTGGTCAGGCGCTCTGGCCCATCACAACAACCTGATTGATCAAAGTAAATGGTGCCGTTGCTCCAAGGGGTGTGTGCCTGGAATCCACGCTGGTTTCCGTCCGCATCCGGAGAGTGAATCCAGAAGGCGCTACTGTTACCAAATCCCGTATTGAACTGCCAAAAAGCAACAGACATCGAGTTGTTGATAAATGCCTGGTCGAGATGAGTGCCAACAGGTGTTTGCGCGTAGGATCCGTCGCCGATATCGCCGAGATCGATTGCCTCATCTCCCGGACTGCCAGACGAGCCCATACCCGTGGTGGTTAGGACTGCCGATCCGCCTAGAACGGCGTCAGGTGTATCGCCAGCTTGATCCGCCAGCTGGCCATCAAAATTGAAATACGCCAGCAACGTGAGTTCATCCGTGCCCAGAGTGCTTTCGATATCGGTCGGATCGCTCCCATTGTCGATTTCAAGAAGGTCGCCGAAGCCATCGCCGTCGGTATCCACTTTGGTCGGGTCTGTGCCGGGCTGACTCGCATCGACGAAGGCCTCGGCTGGATCTTCCACCCCGTCGTTGAGACCATCGCCATCAGTGTCCGCTTTCTTCGGATCTGTCCCGGTATCGGTCGCATCGACGTAAGTGCCTGTATTGGTTTCAACGCCATCCAGAAGACTGTCCATGTCAAAGTCGTCGTTGTCCGGCTCGAGGCCAGCGTCAAATTCCTCAAGATTCGTCAGGCCATCCATGTCCGGGTCACCGTCCGGGCCGTTGTTCGGATCGACCGAGCCGTCGTCACTAGAGGAAAGGCCAAAGGCCACTTCCCACGAGTCCAGCAGGCCGTCGTTGTCTGCATCTGCGGGTGCCGTTGCGATGTCGCTCGGAGTGGCGGTGCCCGCTGACAACTGGCCGATTTCCGCCTCGGTGAGAGTGCCGGAGTAGACGGCAAATTCATCCAACATCCCAGTGAGATTATTGTTGCCATCACCATTAGCTCCGATCGTGACGATTCCAGAGAAAGGATCCAGCGCCTCTGCCCCAGGGGCAGTTGCCGCCATCGCTCCATCGACCCAGATTTCCATATTACCAAGGCTGTCCCGCTGGGCGACAATGTGCTGCCAGATACCTGCAGTGATAACCCCATCGGAGGTCAAGCGCTGTGTTCCGCCACAGCAGCCGGACTGGTCAAAGTAGAATATCCCGTTAGACCATGGGGTGTGCACCTGAAAACCGCGACCGTCAGCAGCGGCAGTCGGGGAGTCCACCCAAAATGCCGTCGTGGCTGAGAAGCCTCCGCCGCCGTCACCCACATTGATCTGCCAAAAGGATACTGCCATCGCATTCGTCGATACCGCGAGGTCGAAATGTGGTCCGGCCGGAACACGTGCGAAAGCACCACTGCCGGCTGCCGTTCCGAGATCGAGCGCGTAATCGCCCGCGAGCCCGGAGCGCCCGCCCATGTCTGGGGTAAATGCCGCTGGTGACGTGATTACCGCGTCTGGCGCGATTCCACCGGAGGCCGCCACGACCGCTGGGTCGGCGTTATCGTCGAAGTCGTAGTAGCCTAACAGATCTGCGGCGTGACCAGAGCTGGCAGCCAAGGAGATGAGGGCAAGGAAGGTTAATGGGGACGTTGGGTATTTCTTCACAAGGATTTACAAGTTTCTAATGTGACGATGAGCTTTTCAGATCCGCAATCAGCTGTCAATAAGTCATTTATGGATCATCGATTGACGGTAAAGTGATTAATTTTCTAATCAGAGATCCAAGTGGCTTGGTTGAGCAGAGCGCTTGCCTGGCGCAGCAAGCCAAACCCGCTCTGATCGATGCGCGCTAGTAAGCGCCCCTCGCAGAATTTCCAGAACCTATCGACGGTGCATCTTGGCCCTCCGAGGGAACTTGCTTATCGCTTATGTTCACCTTTCAGAAATAGAGATTTCCAGCCCCTACTTTTTGTAAATTCCTCCCATCAACCCAAAGGATGATGGCCCGTCCTGAGATCGGCAAAAAGTAGATAAACCAAACCCAAGGAAAAGAGAGCTACCTCTGTAGTGAGGTTTTAGAATTGGTAATTCAGATAGAAATTAAACTGACCACCTTTGTCCGACAACGTATCTGGGGCACTGAGGGGAATTGCATAGTCCACCGCCAAAGGGCCCAGAGGAAGATTCAAGCGGAATCCAAAGCCAGCATCGCTAGCAAGATTACTTCCTCCGAAATCCCAAGAATCTTCATTCACAAATCCCACGTCGTAAAACACCGCACCACGCACTGACTCGATAATCGGGAAGGTGTATTCCGCCGAAGCGAAAGCACTGGTGTTTCCTCCGAGCACCTCGTCCGTCGCTCCCGTGTCGCGCGGTCCAACATCGCGGAACTCGAAGCCCCGTAGGTCGCGCTGTCCTCCTAAGAACTGACGCTCGAAGATAGGAACGTCGTCGTTGTTGGCAAAACTATCAACCACGTTCATCGAACCACGCACTGTTAGGATTGTATCCCAGGCCAAGTTCCAGTGCTTCGATCCTGAGGCCGCTAAAGTGTAAGTCTCGACCTCACCGCCGATCACTCCCCCTGCCAAAGTCACTCCTACATCAAACTTGTGACCCTTCCGTGGCGTGATGTTACTGTCGCGACTATCGAAAACGTAGTTGAGGGCAAGAGCACTCCGAAGGAAATCTCCCGAGAGGGCATTGAAGGCATCACTTGTTCCGGCGTCGGCGTCGACCTCAACGCTCTCAAGGCGATACTCTGCCTTCAAGTAAGCCTTACGGCCCATTGGCTTCCGAATGAAGATTGAACCACCCACATTGGTCTGGTCATATTCATCACTGAGGTAAAGGAGATCCCGATAGAAGAGTTCCGTTCCGAGAGCCAACTTCTGCCCCAAGAACCAAGGTTCTGTGAGCGAGACCCGCAAATCCTTACGCTCGGTTCCCGCACGGAGGCTCATCTGAAATCGCTGCCCTCCTCCCGTGAAGTTCCAAGGATTGAAGATATTAAAATTTTGCTGCTCCAGATTGATAAACCCCACGATGTTATCAATCGAACTCAGCCCAAGACCAAAGTTGATCGAACCAGTCTGCTTCTCGTTTACAAGAATATTGACGTCGCGGTATCCGGTTTGGGACGTTCCTCCATTGCTGACTTGCACGTCGTCAAAGTAGTTCAAGTTCTTGAGACGGCGCTTTGTCGTTTCAAGATCCACGGAGTTGAAATTCTCCCCCGGAAGCATAGGGATCTCACGACGGATCACCCGCTCCTGACTCTTGGTATTTCCTTGGATACGAATATCGCCCACTTTGTAACGACTGCCTGGAGTAACACGGTAGAAAATGTTCACCCTGTTTCCGCCTGCATCTCGAATATCAGGAACAGGAGAGGCATCAGCATAACCTCGAGATCCGTAATAACTCCGGATCATACGAATATCGTCGCTCATTTTACTAGAGGAAAAAGGCATATCCGTTACGAGGGTCAGAGCAGGATTGAGTTCTGCGGGAGTGAAAATCTTGATCCCGGGAAAGCTGACCGAATTCACGGTGTATTTTGGACCTTCCTTAATAGGAACCACGAGATCAACCCGTCCATTTTTAACCGCTACCCGCTGGGGGACCCCAACTTTGACCCGCCAGTATCCCCGACTGCGGTAAAAATCAGCAATCTTTTCCAGATCCTGATCAAGCGATACGTTGTCGATTCTTCCGGACTTTGTGAACCAAGAAAACCAACCCTTCTCCTTTGTCTCCATCTCCTTGCGGAGGTCAGCATCCTTCAAGGCATTATTTCCCTGGAAACGAATCTTGCTAATCTCGTTCTTGGATCCCTCTTGAATGAGGAAGATGAGGTCTGCAAAGCCGGGGCGCTCCGTCGCTTGAAGACGGTGCGACACTCCCATATCCGGGTAGCCATAGCCCTGGTAAAGTTTCTCGATGTTCTTTCGCGCGGTGAGAATATCCTCATCACTAAGAATCTGCCCGACACCAAGCTTAGTCTCATTCGCGAGCTTCTTGTCTGAGAAGGTGGTGTTTCCATCAAAGCCCAAACCATTAATGAGCGGACGTGTCACCACTTCGGCAATGACCTTGACTCCACCTTCCTGATCCTCGGCATAAAACTGGATATCGTCGACGAGCCCACTACTATAGAGAGTGCGGATATCTTCATCGAGAACCGCCTGACTATATTTCTTTCCCGGAGCGACCGACATATGATTACGAAGTCGGGCTTCATTCACGGTCTTGGGACCGCGATAGCGAATCTGCACATCGGTAACTTTCTTCCCCTCGAATTGATTGGCTTCGAGGAGGAAGTTCTGGGCCGAAGCCGGCTGAATTAGAGCCGGGCTCGTCACCACGACGACTCCCATGCTGAGAGATAAAATTGCGCGCTGCGCAAGAAAACGTAGGAACATAAGCTTTTGTTAAAAGTTACCAAAAGGATTACGCCCCGCCATCCCCACTTACGTCAAGCGGAATGAAGTGCCCCTTGTCAGGATTTATCCCCAAAAAAATCGCGTTCCCCCTCCCTTGACCTCCCGTCTGATCCTCCCTAGCGTTCCGCCTCCATTACTACCGAGTAAGATTTTTAATGAATATTCGCGTCGAAAACCAACCGAACTGCCTTGCCAACCTCAGTGCCGAGGTGCCCGCTGATACTGTAAACAAAGAGCGCGATCAAATCGTGAAAGCTTTTGCTCGTCAGTCTCGCATCCCAGGCTTCCGCCCCGGCAAAGCTCCCAAAGCAGTGATCACCAAGCATCACGGACCAGCGATCATCCAGGAACTGGAGTCCCGCCTCTTCCAAAATGCCTTCCAGGAAGCAGTAAAGCAAAACGAGGATCTCAATATCCTCAACGTCAAAGCTCCTCAGGATGTCACCCACCACGCCGACGGAAGTTTTACTTTCAATGTCGAGCTTGTCCTTGCTCCTACCTTTGACCTTCCGGAGTATAAAGGCCTGGATGTCGAAATCCCTAAAATCGAGGTCACCGACGAAAATGTCAGCGAGCAGCTAGAGCAGCTTCGCCAGCGTTTTGCTGACTACGAAGACATCGAAGACCGCACCGCCGAAAAAGGCGACCTTGCCATTATCGACTACACTGCCACTAGCGACGGAAAAACTCTCGAGGAAATCGGCGGTGAACAAGCCAAGCCTCTGTCTTCGAACGAAGGTTACTGGATCCGAATCGAGGATGAAGCCTTCTTCCCTGGTTTCACCGACGAACTGATCGGCACCAAGCCCAGCGATGAAAAAGAGATCACCGTTACTCTTCCTGAGGACTTCCCTATCGAAGCACTCCGCGAAAAGGAAGCCGTCTTCCAGGTAAAAGTGAAGGAGCTCAAAAGCGAAGCCCTCCCAGAACTCGACGACGAGTTGGCCGGAAAGATCGCCCCTGACAAAACACTCGAAGACGTCAAAGGCCTCATACGCGACGACTTGGAAGAGCGCGCGAACAAGCAGAAGCAAGAAATCACGGTCAATGCCGTTATTGACAAGCTGGCTTCATTAACCAACTTCGAACTCCCCGAGGAACTGCTCAAGTCAGAGACTCAAGGCCAGGCTGATGCCATGGTCGAAGAAGGAATGCAGGCTGGCATGTCAGACGGAGACATCGAAACCCGCCAACAGGAACTCTTTGCCGCCGCCGAAGGCCGTGCCGTCAATAGCCTGAAGTCAAATTTCCTTCTACAGGAAATTGCCAAGGCCGAAAAAATGTCGGTCGAGAGCAGCGAAGTCCTCCAGCGGGTCACCATGATGGCCAAGCAGGACAAGCAGCCTGTGAAGAAATACATGAAAGAGCTCCAGAAGAACGGACAACTCAGCAACATCCGCCAGAATATGCTTCTCAGTAAGGCCGTTGACTTTCTCGTAAGCAACGCGACCGTCACTGAAGTTGAAGCCCCAACTGAAGAAAGCTAAGCATGACTACACCCACCTCTTCCTCTGAGACGCCTCAGAACAATTACTACATCCCCACCGTCATCGAGTCCGATGGCCGTGGCGAACGCGCCTTTGATATCTACTCTCGACTCCTCAAGGACCGGATTATTTTCATCGGAACGGGAATCGATGACGGCGTGGCCAACTCGGTCATTGCCCAGATGCTTTTTCTCCAGATGCAAGATCCTAAAAAGGACATCCACATCTACATCAACTCCCCCGGTGGTTCGGTCACCTCAGGACTCGCGATCTACGATACCATGCAGTTCCTCACCTGTGATGTGAACACCTACTGCATCGGCATCTGTGCCTCCATGGGATCTGTCCTTCTTACGGCAGGAACCAAGGGCAAACGCTTCGCTCTTCCGAACTCCCACGTGATGATCCACCAGGTCTCCGGCGGAGCACAGGGAACAGCAGCGGACGTCGAGCGCACCGTGGAATTCATGTATTCCCTCAAGCGTCGCCTCAACGACATCCTGGCCCACCACTGTGGAAAAACCTCAAAGGAGCTCGAGAAAGCATCGGACCGTGACAACTACATGTCTGCGGAAGAATCCGTCGCCTTCGGCCTCGTCGACAAAGTCCTCGAAGGCCGCACGAACCTCCCTGCGAGCGAAGATAACTAAGCTCTCTCATTCATTCTCAAAAAGCGGCCTCGAAAAAATTCGGTGCCGCTTTTTCGTGCCTACTTCACCGAAAATCCCGGGACTGTCTCTTCTAGAATTTTTCTCGTTGTTACAGACACTTCATCCCTTAGAAGCACCAAAACACCTCCTTCTATTTCCGGGGAGCGCGCGTCTACAACCAAATATGCACCCATTGCCACGGCCGAATCCCTCGAACACAAGCCACGCACTTTCCGCAGCGGTGTCTTCAAATCCCGCACCACACCCCGCTTGGCAAGCTCCCTCTCGAAACCAATCTTCGTCGCACCATTCGCCCTGGTATCACCAGCACCGCGAGGCCAGCCTTCACAAAAATAACGGATGCTAATCTCGATGGCATCCGCGCCTTCATTCAGGGTCTCTCTCCCCGATGGAAGGACGTCGAAAATTATGCCGTCGCTATCGACCTCCCCAAACCACCCGCATGGTATCATCAGCAAAATAATCGCGTGCTCCATGCCGCCAAGGGCAAAGAGAAATTCGTCCAACTCTGCGCCAGCTGTCACGGACCCGAAGGAAAAGGCGATGGCCCGGCGGCAGCGGCCCTGATTAATATTTGGAAAAACCCACTCACTACGGCGGATCTCAACGAAGCCCACCACAAGAGCGGTGATAAACCCACCGATCTTTACCGCACGATCGCCACCGGCCCATGACCGCATTCTCAGCCACCCTAAAGCCGGAAGAAATTTGGAGTCTCGTCGCCTACATCAAGCGCATTGAAAAAGCTAAATAAGTGCCTCGGCTTCTCTCAGTGTGACTTCTTTGACTGCGCGCACCTGCTTTCTTAAAGAAGAAAAAACGATCTCTCGTCCCGCTTCCCGCGCCTCGGAATCCTCAAAATCCAACCCCACCAGCGCCCGACCAATCCGCTCCCCGGAAAAGCGATAGTTAAAGTAGCACAAACTGGCCACCGGACTCACCTCCTTCATAAAGCCCAACAAAGCACCCGCCCTTTCGGGAAACTCTACTTCCACAAAAAGCGGAGCCTGAAAAAGTGGTCGTGAAAAAGGAATCACCCGATAACGGGCCTCAACCTCATCCGTCACATCGGTCGCCTCACCTCTCCTCTTTGCCAGCCATGCCTCAAAGGCGATTTCATCTTCCTCCGGGACATCGAGACTAAGAATCGGAGCCTGCGGTTCCTGTGCGCTTCGGCCATACTGAAGATCGACAATCGACACCTCATCCGGAAGGTCCGTCAATAGGCGCACCAAGGAGCCCCGCTCCTCGCGTATGGCAAAGCGCCAAGCACGCTTCCTCCCGGGACTGATCCCGGCTTGCGCTGAAATATCCGCCACCTTGGCAAAGTCCATATTGGCCCCGCAAAGAATAGTGAGCACCTTATCGCCGTCAGGAACCAGTCCATCCCGCCGCTGCTGAAGATACCCCGCCAAACTCATCGCTCCACTCGGCTCCGGAATCACCCGAATGCCGTCCCAATGGGCTTTGATCGCGCTAGAGACTTCCTGGTTCGTCACCGTGATGATTTCATCCAACTGACTCTGACAAATCTCGTATGTCAACTCCCCCACCTTTGTCACCGCCGTGCCATCACAGAAAAGATCAACGTAATCCAAACTCGTCGGACCACCGTTTTTAAAAGCCGCCGTCATCGACGCCTGATCCACGCCCTCAACTCCAATCACCTTCACTCCCGGCCAGGAACTCTTGAGCCACGTCGCCACGGCCGAAGCTAAGCCCCCTCCTCCGATCGCCACATAAACCCGATCAAAAGGACCTTCGCCCGACGTGAAAATCTCATCAGCCAAGGTTCCCTGCCCACCCATGACATCGATCGAATCGTAGGGCGGAATAAATGTCGCCCCGGTTTCTTTCGCGTGCCCGATGGCCGCTTCCTGTGCCTCCGAAAAACTATCGCCCACCAACTCAATCGCCACCCGGGGCCCGCCATGGCTCGACACCGCCTGACGTTTAACCGCCGGGGTCGGCTTGGGCATAAAAATCTTCGCCTCGCACCCGAGCACCCGCGCTCCGATCGCAATTCCTTGCGCGTGATTTCCCGCCGAAGCCGCGACTACCCCTCGCTCCCGCTGCTCTTCACTTAGGCACGCCATGCCATTGAAAGCCCCCCGCCATTTGTAAGCCTTTATTGGACCCAGATCCTCACGCTTGACCCAGATCGGCTGCGTCTCGCCTTCAAGATCCATGCGCTCCAGCGGCGTTGGCTTCCCCACCTGATAGACCCTGGCCCGTGCCTGATGGATAGCCTTTCGAAGTTCCGCAACTAAATCTCTCCTGCTCACCAGGGAAGTTTCACAAAATCTAGGCCTCTTGGCACTCCCTAAGAACACGAATATTGATGAATGTCGAATCCCTCATATAGCTAGAAAACCCAGTGATTTTTTGGCCCGGTTGACGACATAGCAATCATGAAGAAAAGACGCTCCCATATTCTCAATATTACTCTCAAAACCGCTGGCACCCACTAAACATTATCTCAAGGAGATCAACAGTGTCCTCGACGCCCTCCAACGCATAATTCAGAAGTAATAGCCTTAAGCCACCACCTACAAATACAGCAGCCCCGCTTATTTCCGAAGAAACCAGTCAGGGCCACTGCCCCCCCAAAACAAGAAAGCTGGTATGAGGATGCTCAGTAATGGGATCTTACGACAAGAAAATTCTCTACGTTATTTGAAATCTCATCTGTTCAGCCGAACTATTTCCCTTCTCATTCTACCATAGACTCTTAAAGTCCCGCCGAAATGAGCGAGGAAAATTCCAACCAAGCCCCCCAATCCACTGAAGAAGAACTCATCGCAGTCCGCCGCGAGAAGCTCGGAAAGCTGAAGCAACTCGGAATTGATCCCTTCGGCGCGCATTTTAAGACGACTACCACCCCCGGCGAGCTCAAGGCAGGCTACTCCGACGACCGCTCGGTCACCATCGCAGGCCGCCTGCTCGCCATCCGCGACATGGGAAAATCTGTCTTCGCTACTCTCGGCGACGCCCATGGGCGCATTCAAATCTACCTCAACAAAAAGGAACTGAGCGACCTCGAGTGGTCCGCTTACAAGCTCCTCGACCTCGGCGATTGGATAGGAATCTCCGGCATGACCTTCACCACCGGAAAAGGAGAGCCTTCGGTAAAAGCCAGCTCTCTCACGGTTCTCTCGAAAGCCCTTCGGCCCATGCCCGACAAGTGGCATGGGCTCTCGGACCGCGAGACAAAGTATCGCAAGCGCCACCTCGACCTCATGTCAAACCAGTCAAGCGCCGACCTTTTTATCATGCGCTCCAAGATCGTTGCCGAGATCCGCAACTTCCTACACGACCGCGGCTACCTCGAAGTCGAAACGCCCATGCTGCATGACGTCGCTGGTGGCGCTGCCGCCAAGCCCTTCGAGACCCATCACAATGCTCTCAGCATGGACCTCACCATGCGCATCGCGCCCGAACTCCACCTCAAGCGCCTCCTCGTCGGTGGCCTCACCAAGGTTTTCGAACTCAACCGCAACTTCCGTAACGAAGGCATCTCCCGCCGCCACAATCCCGAGTTCACCATGCTCGAAGCCTACCAAGCCTTTGGCGACTTTGAGATTATGGCCGACCTTGTCGAAGAAATGGTCTGCCACCTCGCCGAGAAATTCTTCGGCACCCTCGAAATCGAGCATCTGGATGAAAACGGCGAGCCTATCCGCACCCTCAACCTCAACCGTCCTTGGAAGCGCGCTTCTTACCAGGACCTCATCAAAGAGGCGGCAGGAAACGACTGGTTCGACCTCTCACCCGACGAACGCAGCACCAAAGCGAAGAGCGAATTCAAGCTCGAAATTCACGATCATTTGGAAGACTACGAAGTAACCCAGCAGGTCTTCGAGAAGCTCATCGAAGAGCACACCTTTGACCCATGTTTCGTCACCCACGTCGACTCCAAGCTCATTCCTCTCGCCAAAGAGAATCCCGAAAACCCAAGCGTGATCGATGTTTACGAACTCATCATCAACGGACAGGAAATCTCACCGGGCTACTCCGAGCTCAATGACCCCGACACCCAACGTCGTCGACTTCATGAGCAGTCCGGAGGCGAGGCCCAAGCGATCGATGAAGACTTCGTCGAAGCCCTCGAGCACGGAATGCCACCCGCAGGCGGAATCGGAATCGGAATCGACCGACTCATCATGCTCCTTACCGGAGCACCGACCATTCGCGACGTCGTCCTCTTCCCGCAGCTCAAACGGAAGGACTGATCGCAGGACCAGTCCTTCCCGATATGAGAGATTACGTTATCGGACCTCCAGCCTGAACTTCTTCACTTGTGCCTTCAGCATAGCTCTTGAAATTCTCAATAAAGAGCGCTGCAAGCTTTTGCGCACTGGCGTCATATGCTGCCGGGTCCGCCCAGCAGTTGCGCGGAATCATCACTTCGCTTGGAACGCCGGGGCATTCGGTGACAGTCTTGAAGCCGAAGAGAGGATCCTTCTCGGTCCTCACCTCCGCGAGTGCGCCGCCATAGATCGCTTCCACAATAGCACGGGAATATTTCAAACTGATCCGTGACCCCTTACCGTAGACTCCCCCGCTCCAACCGGTGTTCACGAGCCAGACGTTAACCTCATGACGCTTCATCTTTTCCGCAAGGAGCTCGGCGTAACGAGAGGGATGCATAACGAGAAAGGGCGCGCCGAAGCAGGCTGAGAAGGTCGCCGAAGGTTCGGTGACGCCCATCTCCGTCCCGGCAACCTTCGCGGTGTAACCGGAGATAAAGTGATACATCGCCTGCGCCTCCGAGAGCTTGGCAACAGGTGGAAGGACGCCGAAGGCATCGCAGGTGAGGAAAATTAGATCAGTTGGTTGACCCGCGACACACGGAACTTGCGCATTCTTGATAAATTCAATGGGATAAGCCCCACGCGTGTTCTGCGTGATCGAAACATCGGAGAAGTCAACGCGATGCTTCTCATCATAGACGACGTTTTCAAGAACCGCTCCGAAGTGGAGCGCATTGAAAATATCGGGCTCCTTTTCCTCACTGAGGTCGATGGCCTTGGCGTAACAACCACCCTCAATATTGAAGATTCCTTTTTCCGTCCAGACATGCTCATCATCGCCGATAAGCATGCGCTTGGGATCGGCTGAAAGAGTCGTTTTCCCGGTTCCCGAAAGACCAAAAAGAACGGCGCTGCGATTCGTCTCTGGATCGGAGGTGGCCGAGCAATGCATCGAAAGATGACCCCTCTTAGGCATGAGATAATGCATCAGGGTAAAGACCCCTTTTTTCATCTCGCCGGCATATTCGGTGCCGAGAATGACCATCTCTTTATCCTCAAAACAGACATCAATGGAAGTCTTCGAGGTCATCCCCTCGGTGTGGCGATTCGCGGGGAAGCGGCCCGCATTATAAATCACGAAGTCGGGCTCACCAAAGTTCTCCAATTCCTCATCGGTCGGGCGGATGAGCATGGCATGCATGAAGAGCGCGTGGTATGGGCGGGTGCAGATGACGCGCACCTTGATCCGTTCCTCCGGATCCCAGCCCGCGAAGGCATCGACAACATAAAGCCGCTCGCAGACATTCAGGTAGTCCACCGCTCGCTCCCGATTGGTCAAAAAGGTGTTCTCATCGATCGCAATATTCACCTTACCCCACCAGATATCGTCCTTGGAATCAGGATTAGAAACGATGCGCTTGTCCTTCGGAGAACGTCCCGTTTTTGCACCCGAATAAGCGATGAGTGCTCCGGTATCCGAGATCGTAGAGGTCGGCTCGTGGCGGATGGCCTCGATGTAAAGCCGTGATGGAGGGAGGTTCCGCAAAACAACAGGACCTTCGATTCCGTAGGAAGAAAGATTGATCGTAGACATGGATGGAGCCAACACCTTCCATGCCATTCTTGCAAGGAACAGCATAAATGATCTCTCACTCCTTGAGCCAGAGCCGCTGACAGCCTCTCAAATCCGTGACAGAGTGGGAGATCGCGGAAGCTCCACTGATAAAATCTACCGCGTTCTTAGCAGAGAGGTTTACTCAGGACATCTGCTGGCGAAGCAACTGGAAGGATTGGCTCTCGATGCGCCCGGAGGTTTGGACCGACTACGAGGCGTCGTTTGCCAAATCATTTTCGCAAAAAACGGAAGCTGTGATGACGGGCAGGGGTCCAATTGCAGTCATGAACTCTTTCACTAAGGAGCTCCAGACGCGGTTCAAGAAAGATGGGTTCCCGCTGAAAAATGATGTGCTCCCCTCTAATTCACGCTAGCTTTTCATCAATGAAAGAGGCCCTTTTAAAAGACCCCGTCTTTGGCATGGCTGCCGAGCAGTTCGATCGCGTCGCCGATTTCCTCGAACTCGATGCCGGAGTCCGCGAACGTTGCAAGTGGCCCAAGCGCCTCATTACCGTCACCTTACCCGTCACCATGGACGATGGCCGCACCGAGGTCTTCTTCGGCCACCGCGTTCAGCACCACCTCTCCCGTGGCCCCGTGAAGGGGGGCCTTCGTTTCCATCCCAATGTCAACATTGGCGAGGTCGCTGCTCTCGCGATGTGGATGAACTGGAAATGTGCCCTTATGGGACTTCCCTACGGCGGAGGAAAAGGCGGCATCGCCTGTGACCCCCGCACCATGAGTATGAGGGAGCAGGAACGCCTAACTCGGCGCTTCGCCCAGGAAATAGCCCCCTTTATCGGGCCGGAGATCGATGTCATGGCCCCCGACGTTGGCACCACCGCCCAGCACATGGCCTGGATTCTCGACACCTACTCCACCCGGGAAGGCCGTTTCGTCCCCGAAATCGTCACCGGGAAGCCCGTCGAACTTCAGGGCTCCGAGGGCCGCACCCAAGCCACTGGCCACGGCGTCGCCTTCACGATCACCCTCGCCCTCGCCAAACTCGGGATCAAGATCCAAGGAACCACCGCCATCGTCCAAGGCTACGGAAACGTCGGCTCCCACGCCGTCGACACCATGATTGGCTACGGCATGAAAGTCACCGGAATCAGCGATATCTCCGGAGCGATCTGGAATGCCAAAGGCATCGACCACCACGCCCTCCACGAACACGTTTCCACCCACGGAGGCATCAAAGGATTCCCCGGAGCAGAGCCCATCGACCCCGATACACTCCTCCTTCAAGAGTGCGACGCCCTTGTCCCCGCGGCCCTCGAGCGCGTTATCACCAAGGACAATGCCGCCAAACTCAAATGCCGCATCCTCGCTGAAGCCGCCAACGGTCCCACCACCCCCGAGGCCGATGCCATCATCGAGCAACGCGGCGACATCTTCCTCATCCCCGACGTCCTCTGCAATGCCGGCGGCGTCACCGTCAGTTACTTCGAGTGGGTTCAGAATCTCCAGCGCTTCTCGTGGACAAAACACGAAGTCCTCACCAAGCTCGAGACCAAACTCAACGAGGCTTTTACCAACCTCAACAACTTCTGTGAGAACCACAATTGCGGCATGCGCCTAGGCGCCCTCGCCACCGGCATCCAAACCGTCGCCAATGTCAAACAAACTCGCGGCCTCTTTCCCTAAAAAATAAACTAGCCAGCACAAGAGAGGAATGGGCAGCCGCTTAGGTCAAAGAGAGTTGCTTTCTCGCCGCAACTGTCTTCTTGCACGCCACCGTTACCCACCCTAACATTTTTATACATGAGCGACATTCCGGCAGTCGAGGTCAGCGGCCTTGTGAAGGACTTTCAAATCTCCCTCCGGGGACCAAAGCTGCGTGCCGTCGACAACGTTTCGATCCGCATCGAACCCGGCGAAGTATACGGCATGATCGGGCCCAACGGATCCGGCAAGTCCACCACCATGAAGGCCCTCCTCGGCCTCGTAAAACCGACCGCCGGAACCTGCTCCATCTTCGGAAAAGATTCCCTCAAAGTCGATTCACGAAACGATGTGGGCTTCCTCCCGGAAAACCCCTATTTCTACAAACACCTCACCGGAGCGGAAACAATCAAGTTTTACGGCAAACTCTGTGGTATGCGAGGAGCCAAGTTAAAGCATCGAATCGATGAAATGCTCAACCTCGTAGGACTCGATGACGCCCGTAATCGCACGCTCAAAGGTTACTCAAAAGGCATGCTCCAGCGCATCGGACTCGCTCAGGCCCTCGTGCAGGACCCTCGGCTTGTCATCCTCGATGAGCCCACCGCAGGAGTGGATCCCTCCGGCTCACGCAAAATCCGCGATCTGATCCTCGAGCTCAAGAACCGTGGCATGACCGTTTTTCTCTGCTCTCACCTTCTTGAACAAGTTCAGGAAGTGTGCGACCGTGTCGGAATCATCAACCACGGGAAAATGGTCCGTCAGGGGAAACTCGATGACCTCATCGCCCTCGAAGACCGCACCGAGATCGTTCTCGAAAATGCCAGCCCGGAGCTCCTCGAGCAAATTCGCACCCTGGTGGATATCACTTACGGGGTCGATATGGTCTCCGAAGGCAACCCTCGCACCACTCTCGAGAATCTCTTCTTAAGGGAAACGAAACCTCGTCGCACGGTTACTAAAAAACGCCGGAAGCGCACCAATTCCTGATCACCCGTATGAGTTCTTCGAATAAAAAGACCCAACGGCAACGAAAGAAGACCTCCTTCATTTCGCCCCGGCGCATTTTAATTATCGCGCAAAGCACCGTTACTCAATTAGTGCGCATGAAGGTCTTTTACTTCCTCGCGCCCATCGCCGCCGTCTTTGTAGGAATCCAGTTCTTCGATGCGCCTTGGTATGCCGGCCCCGAAGCCTCCCAACCCCAGCAGGAACTGCAGATGCACAAGAACCTCTGCTTGGGCACGATGATGCTTTTTAGCTCCCTCTTCGCCATCGTCTCGACCGCTCTTCTGATCCCGCGCGATATCGAGGACCGCACCCTTTATACCATCCTCTGTAAACCCGTCCCCCGCCTTGACTATCTCGTGGGGAAACTCCTTGGGGTCATGGCGGTCGTCTTCATTGCCCTAGCCGTGATGGACATGATCCTCGTCATAACCCTTCATTTCCGCACCGGTGCCGTGCTAGCCGACGTAGAGCCCTACTTACAAAAACTAGGATGGCCCCAAGAATTGGTTGACGAGAAGCTCGATGAAATCTCTGCTCATGGTCCCACCATGACACTCCAATACGGGGTTTTGGCCTACTTTTTCAAAGCCTCCGTTATCGCAGCCGTCGCCCTCCTCATCTCCACCTTCTCGACCTCCACCCTCTTCACCATCGCCTCCTCAGTCATGATTTGGATAATCGGAGCGGCCCAAAACATCGCCCGTCAAGGACTCTTTGAACAAGGAGGGCTCGCCGAAGACTCCGGTCCAATCGCCAAAATTCTCGCCACCCTCGTCTCACTCCTCTTTCCTGATTTTCAGATCTTCGACTCCGTCGCCGAGGCCGCCACTCGAGCCGCTAATATCAGCTCGGACCAGATCCTGCAGCTCGGTGGTTTCACCCTTTTCTACTTGGGCATCTACACCGTGCTCTCCTGGTTCGTCTTCTCAGATAAGGAATTTTAGCCGTGGCCAGTCCAAAAAAAATCATAGTCGTCCTTCTCGGACTCACTGCCGCCGGGCTCACCAAAATGCCCTTCGAACAGAAGTTCACCGAAGAACTGCGCGAACAACGACTTGCCCCTCCCGCCCTTTCGCTAGAAGTTTGGACCCAAATGAGCCAAAACGGCCTCGCCGGAGCCTTCGGCGGCCTGCGTTCGGTCCTCGCTTTCTTCAAGAGCCTAGAAGCTCACTTACATTTTGAAGACCAAGAATGGTATGAGCTCAAAAACGACTTCAAGGTCGTAACCTCCCTCGACCCCTACAACGCGTTCTACTGGGACCAAGGCAGCCACCACCTCGCATACAATGCCGCCTCCTGGGCCCGCAGCCAGCGTGATCAACCGGAAATAAAACGCATCTCGATCGAAAAAGAATATCTTGAGGCAGGCGACACCTTCCTTCGCGATGGCCTCCGCTACCTCCCCGAAGATGCCGACCTCTGGGCCGCAATCGGCCGTATCTGGAGTCACCCTCTCAAGCGCCCTGATATTCCACGTGCCGTCGAGGCTTGGAAAAAAGCCGCCGCGCTCAGCAACAACCACGTATACGAGCGAAACTACTTTCTCTCCCTCGCCAAGATCCCAGGCCGCGAAAAGGAAGCACTCGATGTCGCCCTCGAACTCGTCGAAGTCTACCCGCGCAACCTTACCATCCCCACTTTCCGCTGCGTCCTCTGGAGCCTCTATCAAAACCCCCAGCTCCCGCTCGACCTCAAAAAACCCACCATGGTCCAACTTTTTGGCAGCAAAAAACGAGCCTACCGCGACCTTCACAGCTATTGGTACCGGATCAACGACGATGGCTTTTACGCCGGCAGCGTTGGAGCCGACCTCCACCAACTCATCATCGATCTCAACGTCCCCTTCGAATTCAATCCCTTCCTCAGCCCCCGCCAACGCCGCATTCCCAGGAGCTGGTGGCAGGACTAAACGAAGGCCCAACCGGCTGATTTAACGTAGCACTCTTAAAAAGACCGCGAGAGGACGAAAGGAGTCGGCCCAATTCTTCCTTTTTGTTGCCCTCGGCCTCACCATCCCCGCGCTCCTGGCCTTCCTTGTCCTTTCTTAAATTGACCCCTCATCCACGCCCCCATCGCCACTTCCGTCTTCGGAAACGGGAGAGCCCTCCCTCTTTTGCTCCTTGTTGCCCTCGTGGTCCGGGTCACCATGGGCAAATGACCCGGACCGCCTGCACATCATTAGATTGCTGAAGCCTCTCTATTTTCCAAGCTCATGCGAATCTAACCTTTACACCCCGCGCTCTGCTCGTAACTCTGTTTTCCCCCCGATTTTTATCGCCATGCGTATAGCCCTTTTCGGAGACATCCACGCCAATCTCGAAGCATTCGACGCAGTTCTTGCAGATGCTAACGATCAAGGCTGCACCGATTGGATCTGCCTGGGAGACGTCGTCGGCTACAATGCCGATCCGAATGCCTGCCTAGAAAAGATCCGCGAAGCCAATTGGCCGGTCGTAAAAGGGAACCACGATGACGTCGCCAGCAACGACGACAGTCTCAAGAACATGAACCCGGTAGCCGCTGCCGCCCTGAGTTGGACGCGCGATCAGTTAAACGACGAGCAAAAGGAGTGGCTTCGGAACCTCCGCATGGTGCGCCAAATCGAAGACTTCACCGTAGTCCATGCGACCTTAGATCAGCCCCAGGGTTGGAACTACGTCACCACCAAGTTCGATGCCATGTCGAACTTCTCCTACCAATTTACCAACCTCTGTTTCCACGGACACACTCACGTGCCGCGAGTTTTCGTCCGCGAAAACCGCGTCACCGAAATCCCTGCAGAAACGATTTCCCTGGAAGCTGGCAAGAAATATTTCGTCAATATCGGCTCAGTAGGCCAACCACGTGACGGAGACTGGCGGGCTTGTTACGTCATCTATGACCTCGCTGTTGGAACGGTTTCCTTCCGTCGTGTCGAATATGATATTGAGACCACACAGAAGAAAATCAGAGACGCTGGCCTCCCGGACATGCTCGCCGAGCGTCTTGCAGACGGTCGCTAGGATCGCTCTGTCCGCGACCTTAATTCTGGGAACACCCTCGTGCTTTCATCGCAGTCTCGATTCTTCCGTCGGTAAGGACATCTCAATCTCCAACCCCGGATTCTCGCACTCGATCGCTAAGACTGCCCAAACTCCTTGGACCGAGGGAAACAAGATCGAAACTCTCGTCAATGGCGACGCCTTTTATCCAAAAATGCTGCAAGCGATCCAAGATGCCAAGCACAGTATCACCTTCGAAACCTTCGCCTACGTGCCCGGCCAAATCGCTACTGATTTCACCAACGCTTTGGTCTTGAAAGCGCAAGAAGGCGTGCAGATTCATGTCATTTTCGATGCCATCGGCTCCGCGGATCTACCGGCCTCCCACCTTAAGCCCATGCGCTACCATGGCATCGAAGTCCATTTCTATCAGCCCTACCTCACCCTCAATACCAAGGCGATGAACAACCGCACTCATCGTAAGATCCTCATCACCGATGGCCGCGTCGCCTTCACCGGCGGAGCGGGATTTGCCAATTCCTGGCTCGGCAACGCAAGAGACGAATTCGAATGGCGCGATACCCAATACCGCATCGAGGGACCCGCCGTCGCCCAGCTCCAGCAGTGCTTCAATGAGAACTGGAAGAAGCTCAACGGCAAAGCGCTCAGCGGCCCCCTCTACTTTCCCACTCATTCCTCAAAAGGTCCCTTCCGCGCCCATTTCGTCACCGACTCCCCCGAAAACCATCGCCATCCCATCGCCCACAGCATGCTCGCTATCATCAATGCTGCCGAGAAATCACTCGTGATGGAGCAATCCTATTTCGTCCCCAATCGGATCTTCCGGAAAGCCCTCGTCCGCGCTGCAAAACGAGGAGTCCATATTCACATCATCGTGCCCTCCGAAAAAATCGATTCCAAACCCACCCGCCACGCGTCCCAGAACCATTGGGCCGAAATCCTCCGCGCCGGAATCCGCCTCTATCAATTCGATCCCACCATGATGCATGCCAAACTTCTCGTCGCCGACGACCGCTTCACCATCACAGGCTCAGCCAACCTCGACGACCGCTCGTTTTTCATCAATGACGAGGTCAATCTCCACGTCGACTCCTCCTCTTTCGCCCGCGAGCAAACAGCCGTCTTCCAACGCGACCTCAAACGCTGCCGCGAAATCACTCTCGCAAACCTCCCTTCCCTCCTCGCTCCCTGGCACCAGCGCCTCGGCGCCTGGCTTATCTCACCTCACCTCTAATTCTTTTTTATGAAAATTACCCACGTCCTCTTCGTCTGCATGGGCAATATTTGCCGCTCTCCCGCTTGCGAAAATATCTTCCGCCATCTCGTCAAAGAAGCCGGCCTCTCCAAGGAAATTATTTGCGACTCCGCCGGAACGCTCGGCTACCACACCGGCAGCAAACCGGACGCCCGCATGTCACGCACCATCCAGAAACGCAATTATGAGGTCACCGGCTACGCCCGAAAGTTCATCCTCCACGATTTCGAAGCCTTCGATCTCATTCTCACCATGGACGACGAGAACTACGCCAACATCATCGCCCTTGCCAAAAGCGAGAAACAAAAAGCCCTCGTCCATCGCTTCACCAACTACTGTACCGAACACGACCTCAGCGAAGTCCCCGACCCCTACTACGGCGGAAACGATGGCTTCGAACTTGGAGCCGACCTCATCGAAGACGGCTCCCGCGGCCTCCTCAATCACCTTAAAAAATCCTCAAGAGAATACGATCTCTAGCCCTTTCCCATCCCCGAAGGGGATCCATATGATAGCCCCGGGTTTCCAACCCAGCGTCAAAATTTAAAGCGAGATCTTGGGCAAGCCTTGCCCCCAGCTCCCAAAAAAAATCCAGCCACAGCTCCCACCTAGCGCTCCGCCAACAAGCTCCACGACCCAAGCCTTCGACGTTGGACGTTCAACGCCCGTTTTACCTCATCTGGTGCCTCGGCGATAAGAAGCAACCTGCAAGCGACTAATCTCGCATTGCCTTCTATCCCTCACCTGCCAATCCTCAGTCCGTGAGTGAACCCGACGAACCCTACAAGAGCAGAGACGAATCCCTCTGCCCTTGCAAAAGCCGCGAAACCTACGCCGACTGCTGCCTCCCTTTCGTTGACTGGAAGAAAAAACCGCAGACCGCCGAGCAACTCATGCGCTCCCGCTACACCGCCTACTTCTTCCGACTCACCGACTACATCTTTCGCACCACCCATCCCGACACCCGCGATCCTAATCTCAAACAAGAACTCGAAGAGATGGTCGGCGACGTCAACTGGCGCTTCCTCACCGTCGTCGGATCCTCAAAAGGCGGCCCCAAAGACAAAACCGGCAAAGTCGAATTTGTCGCCGAATACTTCCTCAACACCGAGCCCCACCAGCTCCAGGAACGCTCCCGCTTCAAGCGCTATAAAGGCGATTGGAAATACCTCGATGACAAAGGCTAACCCAATCGGCAAGAGGTCAACCCTCCCCAAAGAGAGGAAGGACAGAAAAACAAAGCCCGCCTTGCCCCCAAGGTACTAAATTTCATATCCAAGAGTTAGCCAACATTTGGTCAGCTCTTTTCGTTCATCAATCACACCACCCATGAAACTCCTCCTCTGTCTAAGTTTAGTATTTAGCGTTTCGAATTTAGGATTTTCGGCCCAAGGCCGACCGAACGTTCTCTTCATCGCTATCGATGATCAAAACGACTGGATTGGCTGCCTCGACGGACACCCCAACTCCAAAACTCCCCACATCGACGACCTCGCCAAATCCGGCACTCTCTTCACCAACGCGCACTGCCAATCTCCCCTCTGCAACCCTTCCCGCGCCTCCCTCATGCTCGGCCTCCGACCCGACGCCACCGGCATCTACGGCCTCGCCCCCTGGTTCCGCAACCTCGACGAATTCAAAGACCACGTCCCTCTCCAGCAACATCTCGCCAAGAACGGCTACCACACTGCCTCCGCCGGAAAAATCTACCACGGCTCCTACGGAAACAAAAAGAAAGACACTGAATGGCAAGAACTCGGCCCGCGCGCCACCGGCGCACCCTTTCCAAAGGAGCGCCTCGTCAAAGACACCCCCCAGCCCCACAAACTCGTCGACTGGGGCGTCTTCCCTCACAAAGATGAAGACAAAGGCGATCACAAAATCGCCTCCTGGACTATCGACTTCCTAAAACGCCAAGCCGCCAACGATCAGAAATCCGACAAACCTTTCTTCTGCGCCACCGGTTTCTTCCTCCCCCACGTCCCCTGCTTCGTCACCCCTAAGTGGTACGACATGCATCGTAATTCCCGCGCTCCTGAAATTCTAGCGACCGACCGCGATGACACCCCACGCTTCTCTTGGTATCTCCACTGGAAACTCCCCGAAGTCCGTCTCAAATTCCTCCAAAAGAGAAACGAATGGGAAAACCTCACCCGCTCCTATCTCGCCTGCACCACCTTCGTCGACCACCAGATCGGCCGCATCATGTCCACCCTCAAGGAAACCGGCCTTGATAAAAACACCATTATCATCCTCTGGTCCGACCACGGTTGGCACATCGGCGAAAAGGGCATCACCGGAAAAAATACCCTCTGGGACGATGGCACCCGCGTTCCCCTCATCTTCGCCGGACCCGGACTCCCCAAGGGACAGACCGTCGTTGAACCCGCCGAACTTCTCGATATTTATCCCACCATTTGCGATCTCCTCAAACTCGACCCTCCCAGCCACAAGCTCCAAGGCATCTCTCTTCTTCCGCAGATCAACGATCCTGCCACTCCCCGAGAGCAACCCGCCATCACCTCCCACGGAGCCCACAATCACGGCGTTCGCACCAAGGATTGGCGCTACATCCGCTACGCCGATGGCTCCGAAGAACTCTATCATCACCCCAAAGATCCCCACGAATGGCGCAACCTTCTTGCTCCCTCAATCGTCACTGAAGCCTTCAAAAAGAAAGCCAGCGCTTTAGCCAAATTCCTCCCCAAGGACAATCGTCCTCCCGCTCCCGGATCCGCGCATCGAATCATCACCTACGACCCCGAAACAAAGGCCGTGGTCTGGGAAGGAAAGCCCATCGAAAAAGGCGCACCCATTCCCGAGATCGAGTAATAAACCCAACTCGCTTCTCATCATAAACCACGTCACACGGCAAAGATCTGATCAGGGGCCCCTCTCTCGCAACGAAGCTCCACTCTGAAAATTAAGCATTCACCCCATTCCCAATGATCTCGCGGTCTCTCCTCTTCCTCCTCATTTGTCTTCCGACAGCAGGGCAGGAGATCAGCTTCAACCGAGACGTCCTGCCCATCCTCTCCGATACCTGCTTCGCCTGTCACGGTCCCGACTCCGCCACCCGGGAAGCCGACCTCAGACTCGACCTCGAAGCTGACGCCAAAGCCCCGCGCGACGGACTCCCTGCCATCGTCCCTCACCATCCGGAGAAGAGCGAACTCATCGACAGAATCCTCCATGATGATCCGAAGGAAATGATGCCCCCTTCCGACTTCCGACGTCGGCTCACCCCGGCTGAAAGGGAAACCCTGCAAAAGTGGATCGCCCAAGGAGCTAAGTGGGAAAAACACTGGGCCTTCGTGAAGCCCGCTACCCCCGCCCTTCCCAAAACCTCTGATCCATCATGGGCCAAAAATCCCATCGATCACTTCATTCTCCAAACCCTCGATCACAAGAACCTTAATCCCTCTCCCCAAGCCGCTCCTAAAAAAATCCTCCGCCGAGCCGCTCTCGATCTCAATGGTATCCCACCCACTCCCGCTGAAGTGGCTGACTTCCTCGCCGATGATCAACCCCAAGCCTACGAGCGCGCCGTCGATCGGCTCCTCGCCTCTCCCCGCTATGGCGAAACAATGACTCTTCCTTGGCTCGAAGCCGCACGCTTCGCTGACACCGATGGTTACCAATACGATGGTCCCCGCTTCATGTGGCGATGGCGCGACTGGGTCATCGAGGCATACAACTCCAACAAAGCCTTTGACCAATTCACCATCGAACAACTCGCCGGCGACCTCCTGCCCAACGCCACTCTCGACCAAAAGATCGCCACCGGCTTCAACCGAAACCATCGCTACAACTCGGAGGCCGGATTAGTCGTCGAAGAATTCCTCCTCGAAAATGCCGTTGATCGCGTCGACACCACCAGCACCGTTTGGCTCGGCCTCACCATGGGCTGTGCCCGCTGCCACGATCACAAATACGACCCTCTCTCGCAGAAGAACTACTACGAGATGATCGCTTTCTTCAACAACATCCCCGAATTTGGCCGCGCGGTAAAAGCCGGGAACTCCGAGCCCTACATCATCGCTCCCACCCAACCTCAACAGACTCAACTCGCTGACCTCGAAGCTAAAGTCGCCGCCGCCAAAGCGACCCTCAAGTCCCTCCAAAAACCAGAATGGAAAGAACAACTCACTGCCGCTGAAAAGACAGCCCTCGTCACCCATCAACTCAGCTATCAACACCCACCCGAAGCTCTTCACTTCGATGGGAAATCCTCAATCAACATTCCCGGCACCCCACTCAGCGACAAAAAGAAGGCTCCCGGTCGCTTCGATTCCCTCGCACCTCTCGGCCGCTACTCCCTCTCCCTTTGGATCAAACCCCACGATCTCACCTCTGGAACTATCGTTTCCCGACAATCAAACGGTAGGCTCACTCCCGGGTTCAACTTGCAACTCAAGGACGGCCACCTCCGCTTCAACATCATCACCAACTGGATTGCGGGCGTCGCCATGGTTGAGACAAAAGAGAAAATCCCCGCCAACGAATGGACTCACCTCACCTTGACTTTCCACGGTCAACTCCGCGCCACCAACCAACACATTTTTATTAATGGAAAAGAAGCTTCACTCAAGATCATCCACAACACCAACAGCAACACCGGCTCTGCAAAAAAAGGCTCCCCACTGCGACTCGGCGGCTATCAGGACAATTACTACCAAGGTGATATTCGCGACCTCCGCGTCTATCGCCGCCCCATCAACATTCGCGAAATCCTCACCCTTTCAGGCAACGCCCAAGCTGAACTCCAAACCGCCTTCCTCGAACAAGGCCCCGGCAACAAGGCCCACCCCAAACTCCTCGCCGCCGAGGAGAAGCGCGACCAATTCCTCCGCACCCTCCCCACCACCATGGTCATGCAGGAGAATGCCACCGAGAAGAAAACCTTCATTCGCAAGCGCGGCCTCTACAACGACTATGGCGAAAAAGTTTCCCGCAACGTTCCGGAGATTCTCCCACCTCTCCCTGAGAGCTTTCCGCGCAACCGACTCGGCCTCGCCCGCTGGCTCGTCTCACCCGATCACCCGCTCACCGCTCGCGTCACCGTCAATCGCTACTGGCAAAAATATTTCGGCACCGGTCTCGTAAAAACATCCGAAGACTTCGGTGTCCAGGGAGAGAAACCCTCGCATCCGGATCTCCTCGACTGGCTCGCCACCGAATTCATCAACTCCGGATGGGACGTCAAACACCTCCAACGCCTCATCGTCACCAGCGCCACCTATCGTCAACAATCCAACCTGAATCCTCAGCTCTTGGAAGCCGACCCTCACAACCGCTTCCTCGCCCGTGGTCCCCGCCAACGCCTTCCTGCCCACGTCATCCGAGATCAAGCACTCGCCGTCAGCGGTCTCCTTGTCGAAAAAATCGGCGGCCCTTCGGTCAATCCTTATCAACCCAAGGACCTCTGGATCGAAATGTCGATGGGCCAAAAATACAAGCAATCAAAGGGCCATGATCTCTTCCGACGCAGCCTCTACACGATCTGGAAACGCACCGTCAATCCGCCCTCCATGGGTCTTCTCGATGCCGCCGACCGCGAAGCCTGCTGGGTCGGCACCAAGCGCACTAATACCCCACTCCAGGCCCTCACTCTTTTAAATGAAACCGCCTTCGTCGAGTCCGCCCGCAAGCTCGCCGAACGCACCCTTCGAGAAAACCCGATCGACCCGATCACCCACGCCTTCAAGATCGTCACGCTGCGTTTGCCCAAGCCCCCGGAGAAAGATATCCTGACCTCTGCTCTCTCCACCTATCTCGAATCATTTAAAAACGATCCCAAGTCAGCCGCCGCGCTCTCTTCCATCGGAGAATCTCCCGTCCCAAAAGATCTGGACCCCATTCAACTCGCCGCCTTCACCACGCTCGCCAACGTCCTCCTCAACCTCGATGAAGTGATCACCAAGGAATGATCACGAAACGTCAAACCCCTCATCCGGTATGAACCAGCATTCCTTTTCCCGCCGTCATTTCTTCGAAAAAGGCACCCACGGACTGGGCTCGGCAGCGCTCGCCAGCCTTCTCACCCAGACTGCCGTCGGTGAATCGAGTCCTGGACTCAAGCCAAAGGCAAAGCGTGTCATCTACCTCTTCCAAAGTGGCGGGCCTTCGCAGATCGACCTCTTCGATCACAAGCCACAGCTCGCAAAGTTCCATGGCAAGGATGTCCCCGAATCGATCTTCAACGGGCAACGCAAAACTGGGATGACCGCCGGCCAAACTGCCTTCCCGGTTGCCCGTTCCACCTTCAATTTTAAAGAAGCCGGACAAAGCGGACAATGGCTCAACGCCGACCTTCTTCCCCACCTCTCAGGGATCGCCGATGAAATCAGCGTCATCCGCTCGATGCACACCGAGGCCATCAATCACGACCCCGCCATCACCTTTTTCCAAACCGGCTTTCAACTCGCCGGCCGTCCCTCAATCGGCTCGTGGCTTTCCTACGGACTCGGCAGCGAAAACGCCAATCTTCCTGCCTTTGTCGCCATGACTTCGAACCGCTCAGGCCAGGCCCTCTACGATCGACTTTGGGGCTCCGGCTTTCTCCCTTCGAAACATCAAGGCGTCCGTTTCCGCTCCGGAAAAAACCCCGTTCTCTATCTTAATAACCCCAACGGAATTAGCTCGGATCTGCGACGCAGCACGCTCGATCATCTCGCCGAGCTCAACCGAATCCATCATCAGGAATTCTACGACCCCGAGATCGAAACCCGCATCGCACAATATGAGATGGCCTTCCGCATGCAGATGTCAGTTCCGGAACTCACCGATGTTTCCGATGAACCCGATAGCACGTTCAAACTCTACGGCGAGGATGCTCGAAAGCCCGGAACCTATGCCCACAACGCACTCATGGCCCGACGCCTGAGCGAGCGCGGCGTCCGCTTTGTCCAACTCTTCCATCGTGGCTGGGACACTCATGGAGGACTCGTGAAACAACTCGGCCAGCGCTGCAGAGAAACCGATCAAGCCTCCGCGGCCTTAGTAACGGACCTCAAACAACGCGGACTTCTCGACGACACCCTTGTCATCTGGGGAGGAGAATTCGGCCGCACGGTTTACAGCCAGGGAAACCTCACCGAAAAAAGCTTCGGTCGCGATCACCACCCACGTTGCTTCTCGATGTGGCTTGCCGGAGGCGGCATAAAACAAGGACAGTCCATCGGAAAAACCGACGACTACTCATACAACATCATCAAGGATCCCGTCAGCGTCCACGACCTCCACGCCACCATCCTTCACCTCTTGGGCATTGACCACGAACGACTGACTTATAAATTCCAGGGTCGCCACTATCGTCTCACTGACGTCCATGGCCGGCTCATTAAAGATCTTCTGGGCTAGGCTCCAATCTCACCTGCGAGCTCTTCTAAAAAGCGCTCCATAAATTCCTTCCGTTCGCCGGCCACCTCTCGGCCCGCCTCCGTCTTCATCGTTTCGGCGAGCCCCAGAAGCTTCACCTTAAAATGATCAACCGCAAAACGACGATCATCCAACTCACGCTCATTCCCGAAAGGATCATCGCCATCAAAAAGCTGCGAACTCATCTTCCCCGCCGTGTAAAACGTCCGTGCAATTCCAAGCGCTCCTAGGGCTTCCAGTCGATCCGCATCTTGCAGGATCTGCGCGTCCAAGGTCAGCGGTTCCACTCCTGCGGAAAACGAATGAGCGATGATCATGTGATGCACCGCTTCAATCTCATCGGCCTCAAATCCCAGTTCACTCAGAATAGGCCCAGCCGCCTCCGCGGAAAGCCTCGACGCCTGATCTCTCTCATGCGAATCCTTGGGCACATTTACCAGGTCATGTAAATAAGCTGCCGCAGTGAGAAAACGCAAGTTCCCGGCTCCGGTCCGCTTCACCATCTCACTAGCATTCTCTAAAACCCGACGCGCATGATGCAAATCGTGACTCCCATCCGAGGAATCCAAATGGCCTTCGAGAATCTTCTCCAACTGTTCCACCAAGGAAGGATCATTCATGGGCCAAATCTATCGCTGCACTTCAGGAATGACGAGACGGTAAAACCTTGGCCCCGGCGGTTGCGTAAGGGGATAGTCAATCACATCGCCGGTTCCATCGATTGCCTCAATCGGGTTCCATTCATCATCCTTAAGCGAAATACTTTGTTCAACTAGATATTTCACACCAAGTGACGACTGCCATACCAAAATAATTGGCGCGACGTCACTATCGACTGCCTCAATCCCCAACTCAAGGGCCTCTGGCCCCGTCGGTCCACCTCCTTGAATTCCCACCGCGATAGAAGCGAGGTCGAGACTAAAGCGCAGTTCAACCCCACCCGTCATAATTGATCCAGTCGCTGAACTGATCTGGTCGAGATTGATCGATGCCACATCGATCCCATCTCCAAGGAGAGCATTGCTTCCACGAATCTCCATTCCTAAGATATTGATTCCTCCTCCATCGCTCAGAGGGAAGGACACAAACTCAGCTGATTCTACTTCTCTAAGCTCTAGATTCATCCGTTCCGGAACCTGGCCAAATCTTGCTAAAAGGGTTTGTGGAATTCCCTCCACGCCATTCTCAACCGACCCCTCCCAGATCCGCTCCCCGATCACCACTTTAATCCCGAGATTTACCTCTTCATAGTAGGCTCGGTCTTCCTGCAAGAAGTTCATCGCAGTCACCACGAACCCAGCATCATCATTATAGAAAAAGGTCATCGACACTTCATCGTCGAGCGCAATGCCCCCTTCCCCAAAAGTTCCCTCCGCTCGAGTCACCGCACCCTCCGCGGTCCACTCCACGATCTCGGCATGAAGAATCCCGATCAAACACAACACAAAAACCCCAAACCAACCCATGCTAGTGATCTTAATTCGACGATCAAATCGCAGCAACTGTATTTGTCGTCCCCATTTCCCCGACTCGCCCATTTTCCATCAACCTGAAAAATCATTTTTGCACTGGTGGGATCTCCTTCACTCGCTTTCATTGCCTTATGCCTGAAGCAACCACTCTGCCCCGCTCCGCCCGTGATGAAATCGGTGGAGTCATTTATTTCCCACGTCTCTGCGACAAGGTCCGCTTGATACACGCCGGCACCCTTCATCCCGACTTTCACGGAAACCTCGGCCTCGGCATGGACCTCTGGGTTTGCCAATTCCTTGGCGTCGCTTACGAAGACCTTAAGGCTCAGATCCTTGCAGGTGCGACCGATGAAGACGCTCTCGCCTGGGCCCGTGACAATGGCATCACCCGCCCCGACTACGAACTTGCTTGGTTTACTTCCTACATTACTAATCGCGGTTTACGCGATGACATGAGTCAGCGTCTCGCAGAGCGCAAAAAAGAGGATCCCAAAACCGATCACGATGACATCATCACCTTCATGGACTACATTGAAGTCGACGAAGGACGCAGCCTTTAAACTTCATCCAAAGAAAACCATGAGCGATTTCCACTATCAGCCCCCTTTCCCTCTCAGCGCCGACGAGACTGAATATGAGCTTCTCACCAGCGATCACGTTTCTCTCACTGAGTTAGACGGCCAAGAGATCCTCAAGGTCGCCCCCGAGGGCCTGAGCCTTCTCGCGAACGAGGCGATCAAGGCGATCTCCTTTAAGCTCCGCACCTCTCACATCAAACAAGTCGCCGCCATCCTCGATGACGACTTGGCCACCGAGAACGATCGCATGATCGCTCTCATGCTCCTAAAAAATGCCGAGATCGCTTCCCACGGAATCCTTCCTGGTTGCCAGGACACCGGCACCGCCATCGTCATGGGAAAAAAGGGTCAACATGTCTGGACCGGAGCCGATGACGCCGAGCATCTCTCCCAAGGCATTCACAAAACCTACCAAGAGGAAAACCTGCGCTACTCCCAAGTCTCACCCCTCACCATGTTCGAGGAGGTCAATACCAAGACCAACCTCCCGGCCCAGATCGATCTCTACGCCACCAATAGCGACGAGTATTCCTTCCTCTTCATGACCAAGGGTGGCGGTTCTGCCAACAAGACTTTCCTCTATCAGGAAACGAAAGCCCTTCTCAATCCCAAGCGCCTCCGTGAGTTCTGCATTGAAAAAATGCGCACTCTCGGCACTGCCGCCTGCCCTCCCTATCACCTCGCCTTCGTCATCGGCGGCACCTCAGCCGAGAATTGTCTCAAGACCGTCAAGCTCGCCTCCGCGCGCTACCTCGATGGACTCCCGACTGAAGGTAACGAACACGGCCAAGCCTTCCGCGATCTAGAGTTGGAAAAAGACCTCCTCGAAGCCGCCCGCCAAATCGGCATCGGTGCCCAGTTCGGTGGTCGCCACTTCGCGCACGATGTCCGCGTCGTCCGCCTCCCTCGCCACGGTGCCTCCTGCCCTGTCGGCATCGGCGTCTCCTGCTCGGCCGACCGCCAAGCAAAAGCCAAAATCACCAAAAACGGCATCTTTCTCGAAAAACTCGAAGAGAATCCCGGCCAGTTCATCCCCGAGAAATTCCGCGACTGGAAGTTTAAGGGAGTCGAAATCGATCTCGACAAAGGTATGGAACAAACCCTAGCCACCCTTTCGAAGTATCCCGTCACCACCGCTGTTTCTCTCACCGGCACCATTATCGTCGCCCGCGATAGCGCCCACGCGAAGCTCAAGGAGATCCTCGAAGCCGAAGGCGATTTCCCCGACTATTTTAAAGACTATCCCGTCTACTACGCCGGCCCCGCCAAGACGCCCAAGGGCATGGCCTCAGGCTCCTTCGGCCCCACCACCGCCGGCCGCATGGATCCCTACGTCGATCTCTTCCAGGAAAACGGCGCCTCCATGGTCATGCTCGCCAAGGGCAACCGCTCCCAAATGGTGACCGACGCCTGCAAGAAGCACGGCGGCTTTTACCTCGGTTCCGCCGGAGGCCCCGCCGCCCTCCTCGCGAAAGAGCACATCAAGAGCCAGGAAGTCGTCGACTTTCCCGAACTCGGGATGGAAGCCGTCTGGAAAATCAACGTCGAAAACTTCCCCGCCTTCATCCTCGTCGATGACAAGGGTAACGATTTTTTCAAGCAAATCAGCCAATGCCCGGTCCACTAATTTAGCCAAACGAGCCGGGGCTTCGGACTGAATTCTGTAATACAACCCCAATAATCGTTCACGGCCATAGAGAATACCATTGATTCAACCGCTTCTCTCCATAGCTTCACACTTTCTCCCCGATGTCATTTTGGCCCAAAAGGGAGCCCCTTCAACTAATCTGTCACGTGCCTGTTTATATTACTCCCCTCCTCGGAATCATTGGCCTCATCTTTGCCGGCTTGATCCTCAGAAATATCGTCAGCCGTGATGGTGGCGAAGGCAAAGTCGCAGAAATCGCCGAGAAGATTCACAAAGGAGCCATGGTCTTCATGCGACGTGAGTTTCAGCTCATTTCCTACTTCGCCATCGCGATTGGAGCCGCCCTCTTTTTCTTCCAGGATCCCGACTTCGGTAAACAACAATCGCTCGCCTTCTTCCTCGGCTGCATCGCCTCTTCTGTCGCTGGCTTCATCGGAATGTATACCGCGACCAAAGCGAACGTCCGAACCGCTCTTGCCGCCAAGAACAAGGGCGCTGCCGAAGCCCTCGCCGTCGCCTTTTTCGGTGGATCGGTCATGGGGCTCACCGTCGCCTCCATGGGACTCCTCGGACTCGGTGGCCTTTTCGCCTACTTCCAATCTGATTCCGCTCACCTCGCCGAAATCCTCGAAGGCTTCGCTATGGGCGCTTCCCTCGTTGCTCTTTTCTACCGCGTCGGTGGTGGTATTTTCACCAAAGCAGCCGATGTCGGTGCTGACCTCGTCGGCAAGGTGGAAGCAGGAATCCCCGAGGACGATCCACGCAACCCCGGCGTCATTGCTGACAACGTTGGCGACAACGTAGGCGACGTCGCCGGCATGGGATCCGATATTTTCGAATCCTATTGCGGTGCACAAATCGCAACCATCGCGATCGGAGCCTCCCTCGGAGCGCGCCTCGCCGAAGGTGGCTCGGAAGTCGCCACCGCCATGGTGAACAAGCTCGGAGCCGCACAGGATCCTTCCATCCTCCTTCAACTTCCGCTCATCCTCACCTCCGTAGGCTTGCTCTGCTCCATCCTCGGAATTCTCCTCGTTCGGACTCTCTCCGATAAGGACCCTGCCAATGCCCTCCGTTTTGGCACCATTGGTTCCGCCATTCTCTTCATCATCGCTTCCTTCATCGTTAGCTCCACGCTTGGCCTTTCTCCAAATATCGCCTTCGCGGTTCTCTCGGGAGCCGTCGGCGGCATCATCATCGGGCTCGTCACCGAACACTACACCGGAGGAGCCCCCGTCCGGGAAATCGCCCGCCAAGGCGATACCGGAGTGGCCACCCTCATGATTTCAGGACTCGCCGTCGGTCTCAAGTCGGTTGTCATTCCCATGCTCACCATCGCAGCTACGATCTACATTTCTTATGAATTCGCCGGCCTCTACGGCGTCGGCCTTGCCGCAGTTGGCATGCTCGGCACAGTGGGAATCACGATGGCGATCGACGCCTATGGCCCAGTCGCGGACAACGCAGGCGGAATTGCCGAAATGGCCAAGATGGGACCTGAAACTCGAAAAATCACCGACGGCCTCGACGCCGTTGGAAATACCACTGCCGCCATCGGAAAAGGTTTCGCCATCGGAGCAGCCGGACTAGCCGCCCTCGCCCTCATCACCGCCTTCATTCAGAAAACCGAAATCTCCCTCGATCTCGCGAATCCCGATGACCTCCGAATTTTCTTCGTGGGTCTCATGATCGGAGGCGCCATCCCCTTCTTAAACGGAGCAATCACCATGAATGCCGTCGGCGAAGCCGCCTTCGATATGATCGAAGAAATTCGCCGACAGTTTCGGGAAATCCCCGGAATTCTCGAAGGCACCGCAGAGCCCGAAACGGATCGCTGCATCGATATCGCCACCGCCGCTGCTACCCGCAAAATGATTGGGCCAGCAATTCTCGCCGTGGGAACTCCACTCGTGGTCGGCTTCGGTTTCGAATGGATCGGTGCTGAAGGCACTCAGTCAGGCGCTAAGGCCTTGGCCGGAACTCTCTGCGGAGCCCTTCTCGGCTGTGTCCTCCTCGCCCTCATGATGTCCAATGCCGGTGGCGCTTGGGACAACGCCAAGAAGTATGTCGAAGAAGGCAACCACGGCGGCAAAGGATCAGAGACTCACTCCGCCAGCGTCGTCGGCGACACCGTTGGCGATCCTCTCAAGGACACCTCCGGACCCTCGATGAACATCCTCATCAACGTCATGGCCATCGTCAGCCTCGTCATCGCCGGACTGCTTTAAGCGGTTGAGGCCTCTGGAAAGGTCATTGGCGCAGGAGGTTCGGCATGGGGTTCAAACAGACTCGCCAAGCTCTCAAAATTGCTTCATAAATTGGCATGCCTTCCGTCCTCATCGTCGAAGACGAACCCGCCATCGCAGACACTCTCATCTACGCGCTGGAAACGGAGAACTTCGCCGTAACCCATATTGCCACCGGAGGTGAGGCGCTAGCGCATTTTGAGAGCCATGCCCCGGACTTCGTCGTGCTCGATATTGGACTCCCCGACTTCACCGGATTCGATGTCTGCCGCACCATCCGGCAGAGCTCCCAGGTTCCCATCCTCTTTCTCACCGCCCGTAGCTCGGAGATTGACCAAATACTCGGCCTCGAACTCGGAGCCGATGACTACGTCACCAAACCATTCTCACCCCGGGCAGTCGTCGCGCGCGTGAGAGCAATCCTAAGGCGTGGCGGCTCAAATTCGCTCGTAAACCAACATTCAGATCTCCTCTCTCACTGCTGTGAAACGATGTCGATTCACTGCTGTAACCAGCCCCTCGACCTCACCGCTCACGAGTATAAAATCCTCGCCATTCTCTTGGAACAACCCGGCCGCGTCTTCACCCGGGAGCAACTCATGATTCAAGCTTGGGATGATCCGGGTTCCGCAATGGACCGCACCATTGACACCCACATCAAATCTCTGCGCGCGAAGCTTCGGGATGTTTCGAACGATGCCGCAGAAACGATTCAAACCCGCCGTGGGCTCGGCTACGCTCTTGTTTTGTAAATGAGACTGACGCGAGTGGTTCTATTTTTCGTGGCCCTGATCATGGGCCTGGGATTCTACCGCTTGGTCGACTACCTCCTCGAAGACCTCGAATTTCAAACCTTCCAGGCCACCGAGGAATCGATGGTCGATTCCGCACAACTCCTAGCCGCCTTGGTAGAAGTAAAATGGGACGACCCCATAGCCCTGGAAACCGTCTTCACAGACGCAAAGAAACGAAGATTCGAAGCCCGAATCTTTCAGAAAATAAAAACCAAAATCGGCCTCGATGCTTACCTAACAGATAACCGGGGCATCGTCCTTTTTGATTCAGGAGACTCGAAGAACATCGGAAAGGATTTTCTAAAATGGCGCGATGTCAAAAAAACTCTCCGGGGCGAATACGGCACTCGTTCAACCCGTGCAGATGAAAACGACCCCGATTCCTCGGTAATGTTCATCGGTGCTCCCATTTTTCAAAAAGGAGAAATTGTTGGCTGTCTCAGTGTCTACAAATCCCAGCAGGATGTCATTCCCTTCGTCAAAGCAAGACGTCAACAAATCATCCAGTCCGTTGTCCTCATCGGTCTCGGCATCCTTGCCCTGATTACCGCCGTCTTTGTCTGGCTCTTCCGGCCCATCGGACAACTCACCGCCTACGCCCGCTCGATCGCGCGAGGCGAACGCCGATCCAAACCCAATGTGGGAGTCGGCCGCGAAGTCAACACCCTCGCCAATGCCCTCCACGACATGCGAAAATCCTTGGAGGGACGAGAACACGCAGACCAATACATCCAGAATTTGACCCATGAGCTGAAGTCGCCCCTCGCCGCAATTCAAGGCGCTGCCGAACTTCTCAACGAGGACATGCCCTCTAAGGACCGGGCCCATTTCCTGGAGAACATCCAAAATCAAACAGCGCGCTGCGAGCGACTCACCCATCGACTTCTGGAACTCTCCGCCGTGGAAGCGCTCTCGCACCTCGAAGTCTCCCATGAATTCGACTTCGTCGCCCGCTGCAATCAGAGCATTGAGCAACTCAAGCCTCTTGCGGAAACCCACCAAGTTCAGCTCGTCGCAACTCATCCGAATCGCCAACCCTATCGCGGAAACGAACTCCTCATGGGCTCGGCAATCAACCACCTTCTCGAGAACGCAGTCCAATTTTCTTCGGAAAACGCAGAGGTCGCGCTGACCCTCACGACCACCGCTAAAGAACTCATCATTTCCGTAAGGGACCATGGCCCTGGAATTCCAGACTTTGCCAGCGAACGCGCATTCGAGCGCTTCTACTCCTATCGCCCGGAGCTTCAAAATTCGAATAAAGGAAACGGTCTCGGCCTCGCTTTCGTTAAAGAAGTCACCGAGCTCCATCATGGCACGGCCGAGATCGCTACCCATCCTGAAGGAGGGACCGAAGCACGTCTTCGTTTCCCTATTCCAGCAAAACTCTATACCTAAAAGGAATACCGTAATCTTTGATCCTCAGTGCTAACACTGTGCTAATACTCAGTGATTGACAGAGAGGTTTCACTGAGAGACAGGAAGTTGGTCTACCCAAAACTGGGGGATCCGACTCAACGCCGTCGATCACAACGAGGGCAGCATAAATCCATCTTCGCCGGAATCATCGGCAGCGATCTCGATTGTCTTGAACAATCTCCCTTGGTCATCGTGAACCTTGATCGTGCCTCCCTTGGTCTTTGCGCCCCACCCGGCATGACCGGCGGCTTCCCTTGCCGACTGGAATTTCAATTCACCATTCGCCCCCAACTGACCCAGAAAGGCACCATGAGCGATGCTTGTCATTTGTCTGAGCAGCTCAGGCTGGCCAGGGCATCCACCGTCAGTGAGTTCTCCAAGCTGATGCTCACGCTTCCACCCACAAGTTCCCGTGCCCCGAGGTTATTCTGCCAAGGCTCGCGGCGGGGCAGTCCCTCATCCTCTGGCAAACCACTAAAGCAGAAGCACTCAACACCTCAATCTCTCGCCCTTCCTGATCTTTCTCATCTCCCAAGCACCCCTCCCATCCTTGCCCCTCACAGATATTGTTCTTATAAACACTTTTTGTGTCGTCCATCTACCAGAGTTTACCATACCAAACTCCAAGAAAGGTTAAATTAACCATATTTGGTGAGACACTTTTGCCAAGCAAACTGGTCAACCTCTTAGCCCTTGTAAAATATTGGTCTTTTCTGGTTGGACCCCGGCAGCGCGTAAAAGAGAACAAATTATCAGTTTGATAGATAAGAATGACATCCACTTTCCCTGTCATTTGTCTGACCAGAGTACGGCGGGCGGACAACAGGTGTGGCAAAGTCTTAATAGCCCCAAATATGGTGATTCCTCCCTATTGGATAAGGTGGCTTGTGCAAAAAGGCCGCTCTGGTTGGAGGACTTGCACCAAGGGCAATCAACAAAGCGACCTTGCCTGCCTTTGATGGTCAACTGGCCATACCAAAATCGTGGCTGCACTACCTGATAATTACGGCCTAGCCACCAACAACCCCCTTTCGCCCCCCTCCGCTCCGGCCCAAAGGCGGCTTCAAGGCCCTCCCACCAAAAGCAATTTCCTAGCAGTCAGTCGCAGAGATACTGAATATCGAAGGTGGAAGGTCCAACTGTGAATACTCGGTTCTGGATATTTGCCGGGATTTAGCGGCCGCGGAGACGAAGATAAGTTTTGTCTTGATCCGTGCCAATGGGCGAAGCGAGTCGAACGGTGGTGGTGGAAGTGCCATTTTCGTTGTCGATGCGAGAGACGACTTCTGTCAGCGAAGGATTACTCGACCAGTTTTTCAGGTCGGTGGAAACTTCGACGGTGAGAGAACCTCTGATTCCAGAGCTCTCATTAAAGGTAAGGGTCAGGTAGTCGTTGGTTGAACCGTCGACTTCGAAGGATTGCACGGAGGCAACGGGGCCGGGTGCGTCGGATGAATCGACAGGGCTTGAGCCATGGAGGAATTCGAAAAAGTTGAGAAGATGGTCGCCATCGTCATCATCTAGGGGGCCTCCCTGAAGATCAAAGTCGGAAGCCCAAGTGTCATAGGTGAATCCCGCTGGTTCTTCAGTTCCCGGTGATCCGCCTTCGTTTTGGCTGCTCATCCAATTATTGGGCTCGTTGTGATTGGGGTTCGATGTCGAGTCGACGAGGATCAGGGAGGGGCCCCCGCCATCTGCGGCGGTTGGCCAAGGGGCCTGATCATTGTAGATGAAGTCTTTGATGGGATCAGGACTAGTGCCCAGAATGAGGATTTGCTCGCCATCGTTGCTGAGCCGACCAGTGAATTCGAACGATTGAACCAATAGCTGGCCATATCGGGCTTCAAAGGCATCGCGGTCACGTAAGAGAAGAATCCGTTCTCCAATTCCGAGGACGACGTTGTCGGGAAAGCTAAAGTTGATCCCTGAGGTGAAGCGGACGTTGTTCATATCGAGAGCGCTCTCGCCGATGTTGAAGAGCTCGAGGAATTCAAAATCATCGCGGTCTGAGCTGATGGCGAGTTCCGTGGGTGTGGTCGGCTTGGCCGGGCGGTAGTGGAATTCAGAAACGACGAGGTTACTGGCATCCGCTGGAACTGAGTCGACGGTAAAGAACGCTTCATTGAGTGCACTCCATTCGCCGCTGGTGCTGTTGTAACCTCGGGCGCGAACTAGTGTGGGTTTGCTGAGATTAAATGGAGTAGTGACGTTGTCGCCGCCGCCCACGTTAGAGGTCTGGCCTCGCAGGGTGAGATCCATGCGGGTATCGGAACTAGTGCCGCTGGCCTGATGGACTTCCACCGCGATGGTGTTGCTACCGGAGACGAGCGCGGACACTGGAATGGTGGCGTCCTTCCACCCTCCTTCATCTAAAGTGGTGCCGTCGGCGTAGTCGTCAAAGGCGGCGTTGTTGGCAAGATTTTGACGGAACTGTTCGACACCATTGATGTAAACTGTGGCCCCGTCGTCATACTTCACGCGCAGGAGGAAGTTTAGGAACACAGTCGGGTTCGGGATTTCTATCGTGGTGCGGTAATAGGTTGTTGCGTATTTGTTTCCAGAATCACCTCCGAAGCTGAGTTCGGTGGCTTCGCCGTCTCCACCGTAACCGAGTGGTGAGGGTCCGGACGACCATGCGGTGTCATTGAAATCGATTGCTCTCCACTCGGTGCCTTGATCGGATCCATTGTCGAGATATTTCCATGTGTAACCGGTCGTCATATAAGTGACAGGTTGCTGTTCGCCGGGTCCACCGCCACCGTTGAATGACGCTTCGGTTGCTGCAGGATTTGGGGTGCCGCCGTTAAGACGTGGATCGCTGCCATCCAAGGTATAGTAGATTTTGTCGGCGTCGGTCGACATGGTGAGCGGGGTGTCATCTGAAATTGAACCACCGTGTTGGTTGAAGACTGGGGCGATGATGTTTGGATACATTCCGGCAGATTTGAAGCGTCCAACCATGGTTTGAGCGAGGCCCGGGAAGTGGTTACTGACCAGGTTGTTCTGGTAGTTCAGCCAGTTCTGGTATTCACGGAAGCGGTTCCCCCAGCGTGCGGACTCGGCAATGAAGCCCGGCCGTGCCTCATCGACTCGCTTCTGCAAGCGTTCGATATTTTTCGCTGGCGTCATTGCCCCATCATTGAAGTAGTGTTTGTGGATTCGATCTGCGAGCAACATGGCGAAATCCGTGTTGCCGCTACGCAGGCGTGACATCAGACTCAAAGGTCCTGCATCGTTTGCGGAGTGCCCGGGATTGCGCAGGTATCCATCAGCGTCCTTCATCTGGAAGCGGAAGGGTTGTCCCTGGGCCTTGGAGCCGAGCAGCCTGACCTCGCTTTCCGAATTGCCGCTTACCCACAGAAGCATGAAGTCGATGAGGTTAGCGACATCAATGTTGTTGTCGTTTTTTTCCCAAGGGTTAGAGCCTGATGCAAGTGCCTTCGCCTCGTTCCAGAAAACGCCGGTGCCGTCATAAACTTTCTCATCGGCGCGGAAGTTGTCGTTGAGGTTGACCACGTCATAGTCCGCCTTGGGGCCGCCGAAATAGCTTGAGGCCATGTCGGCATTCCAGCGCTCGCGCAGGTGGTATTGCCCCCAGTAGATACCGTTGAGGTAGACGTGCACGAAGCGCCCGTGAGGAGCAAGGTTACCCATGTCTAACATAGAGTCATCAGTGAAACGGTTGGACATGTAAGCACCGCGGTTAACCATGTCATGGGAACCGCTGCGGAGGTCCATCACGTCAAAGCGGTCGGTGGGCGGGTAGTGTTTGTAATCAAAACCCTCAAAAAGTGGGTAGTTGATCTTGGTGGCGCCGTATTTCGAGCGGAAGCCGATGCGGATGCTCTTTTTTGGAAAGTTCGTGTAGTATCCACCGAAATGCTTTAATCCCCCGTTTTCTTGAAAGCCGGGTGTGCCGTCAGGGAAGATCATCTCTACGGATGCGGGTGACTCACTGCGGATGACGGCTCCGCCTTCATTCTGAAAAGAACTGGGATTTTCGGTGACGATTGACACCGTGGGTACTGATTTTAGGGAATCAATCATTTGCGGCCCGAAAGTTTCTGATTGGGTGACCGAGTCGCGCATACGGGCTTGGTTAACGACGTCTTCAGGGAAGATGTAGGTGTGAGTGTCAACGTTCGTGGAAACGTATCCCGTCTTGTAGGCGATGGCTCGCAAGGTGGTAGTTGCGCTGATGCTTATGGGGTCGGTGTAGAGGTTTCCTCTGCCGGTGGTGGGGGTGCTTCCGTCGGTGGTGTAACGAATTTTAGCTCCATCGGTATTACTGCTAATAGTGACCTCGAATGGGGCATCGTAGAATCCGCGCTTTGAGGAAAACTTTGTATCGCGCACGAAACCAACAAAGCCAGCGTTGTTAGCCAATCCTGGTGTCGGTGAGGTGAAATATCCCTGAGTCAAGCCGTCGGGAAAGACACCCCACGAGGTGTTGTTGGACTGGGCCGCAAGTGGATTGAATTCAGAGAGAATGAGAGTGTCTGCTCCGTCCTCCTTGGAAAGAGCGAGATATTCGCCATTGGAACTTAGACTGAAATTGGTGTGTAGTTCGGCGCCTGCGACAGCCCGATTTTTATCAGAGGCAAATATGATGAGAAGCTCACCCGAAGGGAGTACCATATTGGGGATACGCCATTTGCGAAGGTCTTTCGGGTCATCTGTGAGATAGTACCCGTTAAGGATGGCGGCTGTGCCACTGGGGTTATAGATTTCAATCCAATCTGAACTGTCGCCATCTTCGTCATCGATTAACGAGCTATTGGAGGTGCTGACTTCGGAGATCGCAGGTTCGCCGGGGATAACCACAGTGACAGTAATTTCGCTGGTCTTTGTCCCCTTGGAATTAGTGGCAAAAAGAATCCATGTTGTCGTCTCTGACGGTGCAAGATTGATTGAAGAAGTACCAGTGATATCAGTTCCGTTTAGGCTGAGGCTGTCGGCATTGATGACCTTCCAGTTGAGTTGGATAGGCGTGTCTGGTGCGACGATAATCTGATCGGAATTAAAGAATTCCATGATCGGAAGCTCGCTTACGCTGAGAGCGATTTCAGCGGTATTGATTCCGTCAGTATTAATTGCCGTGAGGGTATAGGTCGTGTTGGAAAGCGGTCCAGGATTGAGGGTGATTTGTCCTACCCCATTGTTAGTGACTCCCAAAACATCGCCGATGTCTGGCTCGATGGTGAGTGACGTGAGCTCGCTGTCGATATTCCATGATAAGGTCAATGGCGAACCGGTGGGTATGATTTGAGCATTCGGAGAAAAGGAAACGATCTTCGGTCCGATGGGCACAGGGGACAGCGCCAGTTGGAGTTCTTCGGAGGTGAGAACGCGATCGTAGATCTTAACCTCGTCGATGAGGCCGTTGAAGCTCTGCCCGGCAGGATCGGCAGCGTCACGTCCGTGACCACCGACGATCACCGGGAGAGCGTGTCCTGCCATGGTACTACCTGCACCACGGGAAGTCTCGACTCCGTTCAAGTAGACCACCTTGTCGGTGCCATCAAACTGAAACGCAAGGTGGGTCCATTCCCCAACCGGCACGACGCCCGCATCACCAAGATCATTACCCCAGCCACCGTAGTGGACATTACTTTCGCTATCAGCACGGATCCCATGGTGAAGCATGGCTGCGTTTCCGGGGCCGTCTTCTTGTCCGAAGACCATGTGGTCCACATTGCCCGATGCACCATCCCAATTCACCCAGGCCATGGCGGTGTAGACAGAATCTGGGCCTAAGCCGAGTTCAGTTCCACTGTATCCAGTCTGGATGTAGGCGTCATTGGCTCCGAGTCGGTTTCCTGAAAAAGCCGAGCCAAAAGAATCGTCTTTGCCGGTGCTGTAGGTAGCTGCACCGCGCAGAGTGCCGGGGGTAAGCAGGGAGCCGAGGTTTGCGACAACAGTGTCGTTTTCTTGGTTGAAGGAATAGTAGACTAGTGGTCCATCGGCCGGGGGTGCCGTAGGGATATCGGCAGCATTGTTGGGATCGGAGTTGGCAGTGATTTCGATATTGTCGTTATAACCGTCCCCGTCGGAGTCGGCTTTGGTTGGGTTGGTTTTATGAATTTGGACCTCGGCACCATCCCGCAGAGTGTCGCCGTCACTATCGGGATTCAGGGGGTCGGAATTCGCGGTAATTTCGTCACCATCATTAAGGCTGTCGTCATCACTGTCGGCATCATTAGGGTCGGTGCCGTTTGCGTTAATTTCGGCGATGTTTGTCACCGAGTCACCATCGGGATCTCCGCTGGCTCCATCGTCACCGATATCAGATTTGGGATTAAGGCCGTGCGTGATTTCATCGCCGTCATTGATGCCATCATCGTCGCTGTCGGGGTCGTTGGGGTCGGTGCCGTGGATGTTAGTTTCGTCGTCGTCACTTAGTCCGTCGGTGTCGGTGTCGGCAGCGGCGGCACCTGGAGGTATTTCGGCTTGAATTTGTGCTTCGGTGAGGATCTCGTCGAAAATTTTCACTTCGTCGATCGCTCCATTGAAGCTCTGTCCGGCAGGATCAGCCGCGTCACGTCCATGACCGCCGATGATCACATCCATGGCGTGCCCCGACATCGTGCTACCACCACCACGCGCAGTCTCTACTCCGTTCACGAAGACCACCTTGTCGGCCCCATCAAACTGAAACGCAAGGTGGGTCCATTCACCAACCGGCACGACGCCCGCGTCACCAAGATCATTACCCCAGCCACCGTAGTGGGCGTTACTTTCGCTATCAGCACGGATCCCATGGTGAAGCATGGCTGTATTTCCGGGGCCGTCTTCTTGTCCGAAGACCATGTGGTCCACATTGCCCGCTACCCCATCCCACTTAACCCAGGCCATCGCGGTATAGACTGAGTCTGGGCCCATTCCTAGGTCAGTCCCGGTTAGGCCGGTTTGCACATAACCATCATTAGCCCCAGTGCGATTTCCATAAAATGCCTGACCAAAGGTCGGGTCTTTACTTTCGTCATAGGTCGCACCACCCACCATTGTTCCATTTCTTTGAGTGCCTTGGTTAGTCACAATTGATCCGTCTTCACCATTAAAAGGATAATGGACGAGAAGGTCAGCTGACGAGATCCCAGCAAGCAACAAATTCGCGCCAACAAGAAACGAGTATAATTTAAGGTGAAAGTTTTTCATGAAAGGGCGACAATATAGATACACTCTCTCTATCGGAGAGTCAACAACTCCCTTTCGCCCCCCTCCGCTCCAGCCCAAAGGCGGCTTCAAGGCCCTCCCGCTAAAAGCAAATTCCTATCAGTAGCAGTGACCCCTTGAGCTTGGGCACTTCTCATCAGTCGCCGCCGCCTTTCGGTGAAACCCAGCCGTATGAAGAAGAAACGACTAGTTCTGCTTGATAAAAAAGAAAGCCTTAGGCGATGAACCTCCCCCCAGGTCATTATCCGGAGCTGGGAAGGTATACGATGTGATCGTCTCCCCAGCATCCGCATCGATTCCATCATCAATTTCGAGGTAATCCGGCCCATCTTGGAAATCATATGTCGAGAAGAGAGAGTAGCTCCGACCCGGCCTTGATGTGAAAGTGAGGGTCACGGTGTCACTCTCGCTATCGTAGTCGATCGACCTAACTTCCAGGCCTTTGGGCCCGGATCCGGCGTTCGGAATCATCGCCGCCTGAATTTGCTCTTCTTCAAGAACCCCTCCATAGATTCTCACTTCGTCGATCGCTCCATTGAAGCTCTGTCCGGCAGGATCAGCCGCGTCACG